>WLWF01000619.1_pt1 | contig 33216 bp, 49 predicted proteins | sample 6718331 | NCBI WGS metagenome assembly WLWF01 (sample SAMN12718692, study PRJNA515312) | sponge metagenome | isolation source: marine sponge | host: Mycale hentscheli | place: New Zealand: South Island, Marlborough, Capsize Point | collected 2003-05-01 | reverse complement strand
TAGAGCTATTTCTATAGTCCATTACGGGTAGGTAGTCAATGTGCTCCATACCGTCTATAGTAATACCCACCTTCACGTATGCACTCTTGCCGTCCGTAAAAAAATTCAAGCCAGTGTGCTCAGACTCGTAAACCTTTCTCTGTGCGGATGGATGCTCATGTTTTATTAGACTCCATGCAGAAGCCCACGAAAGGTAGCTATGCTTTCCCTTCTTCTCAGTCTTTTCCTTTACGTTTATTGCGGATAGATCCCTGAATACATTTTTTGATTCACTCATTATATTATAGTATTAATTAATTTCAGTTGCTGATTCCTTTTGGAATACTTTCTTAATAGGTTCTCTCTTGTGCTCTTCAACCGTTGAATATGCTTGTCATTCTTACGGTTATTTATTTCTGACTTTATCTTCTTCTCTACCAAGTCTAACTTCCTTTTGCAGTTCATCATAGATAGCCTTATAGCACCCTCTTTCCATCCATACTGAAAGAAAAGGTTGTACTCACTATAGTTACACTCCTCGTAGTAGTCACCTCCACGACCACAGTTCAAGAACTCTATCCTTGTGCTGAACTTCTGTATCTTTACCCCATAGTTTATTATGGTGTGAACACCAGAGACTAATGATACTGAAGCGTTGTTGTCGTTTAGGGATTGAAGATATACCTCCTCCTTAGTATACATCTTGCAGCTTGTTTACTAACTCCTTGTAGTCTACATCTGTGTCAATCATTTCTTTAGCCTTCTTGTAGCCATGAATGATTGTGGAGTGACTTACCCCCAAGCCTTGCGCCTCCATGAATCTTTGTATGTAGGATATCCTGATTGGACGTTCCATGCATAGGTAGTATAGCATCTGACGTGCGTCAACCACCTCTCTCTTCTTAGTTTTGATGAACATTTGATCCAATGTTAGATGGAACTGCTCGGCTATAGCCTTAGCATAGTCATCGAATATATGCTTCTTCATTTGATTTAATTTAATTTTTGGCAAGGTACTATTTATGCACATCTTTACCAAATTATGTTTAACTTTATTTCGATTTATATTCAAAACAAAGTCTGCTGATTATTAATTTCTTTCTCAGTTTCACTTCGTGTGTCCAAGTCGTTTATACCACAGAAGCCATTACAATCTACCAAAGGTTTAGGCTCCCTACCTTTCATCATCGTGATGTCTTTTATGTCTGGGTAGTCGGGGTGTGGTTTTAAGAATACTAACCCACCACCCTTACTCTGATCTTTCAGCATCGTAACGGGCTTACCCTTTAAGTCTGTTAACTTATGCTCTAACTCTGCCCTCTTGTCAAAGGCTTCCTTGTTGTCTCGCAGTATCTTCTGCCAGTACCCAATCCCCCCTTGTACACACCCGAAATTCTTTCCCAAGCAGTTGTTGTTCAAGTAACCTAACGTGTACGCAGATGGAACTATTATGTCTGCCTCTTGCACCCTCTTGATGCAGTCTTCTTTGTTTAGACCGTACATCATTAAGGGAAAGATAGGCTTTGTTTTAGGGTGGTTTAACACCATCCCTAACGCCCTCTTTGACTCCTTTAAATCGAAGCCGAATATCTGGTGCTCCCATGTATTATCTTTCTGCCACTTCTCCCTTACCGTTTTCTTTAATGTCGAAGAACAGATAGCACCCGTTGCATTGTTCAGGGCTTTGTTTTTAATCCATACCTCCTCTATTGAATTGAACTTGTCGTGCTTTATAGTTTCTATCTCTATACCATACCACTCTGCACAATCATTCATAAACCTATAGGTGTCTTCGTGTTCATTCATCGTGTCAATAAAAATAATTCTCATATTTTCTTTTCCGTAAAGGTCTACACCTATCTTACAAGCTACTGCTGATGTAATACCACCAGACCACCATCCTATTATCTTCTCCATCCTATTTAGATTTATATTCAAAGATAAGACTGGCTGCAAAACCAACGCCCATAATTAATGCCATTATTAGTATACTGATTATATTCATTTTTTAATACACGATTTAATTATTTCCTTACACAATTCATTTGGTATCTTACTCCTATTGTATGAACCCTTCTTACCTTGTGTACCTGTTTTTGCTCCACGTCTTGCACTCTCGTGATGACAATGTCTGTCTATTATGTTGCCATCCTTGTCGTACTTGTAGTTTTTGCACATAGGTCTTGGAGTCCATGTTTTAGAATTAGTCCATATATCAGTAGGCTTTGCTCTATCATCTCCATACTGACAATACCATACGGTATGCCTTTTGAACTCTTGCATCCATTCCATGTGCCTTAACATACCTCTTGGATTTTCTATAAAAAAAACCAAATTAGGATTAACAATCATCCACTCTTTAATTAATGCAATCCAATGTTTATTAACCTTATCACACTGAATAGCATAATCACTCTTAGGTTCTTTAGTATTTGTTCTGTGAGTAGAACAAGCTGCAATACTATAAGTTGTGCAGTCTGGACTTGCCCAAATTACATCGGGTATAAAAGGAACATCTTCTTTTTTTAGTTCTCCTATGTCAATAGTCAAATCTATTTTATCGTATGCAGTCCAATCAATACTGAAAACATTAAACCCTTTCTTTTCTGCTTCATTGCCAATACTCCTTGAGCCAGCAAATAGTTCTAATAATTTCATTTTCTATTTGTTTCCGTTCTTAAAAAACCACCCGATTCGCGAATTTATTTTAGCCTCTACCCTCTTGAGGAATATTATTAAAGCACTCATATCTTGTTGGGATATATGTTACCTAACTTGTTTAACAAGTCTTCGTACTCGTCATACATTTGATTGTAATAGTCTTGAGCCTCCTCATTAAACCCTTCAGAATCATTATAGGTGTCTGCACCATAGTTCATCTCAGTTATCTGTGTGGCGAACTCATCGACTAACTCCATAAAAGAATGCCTATCCATGAAGATCTTTGTTCTCTCCTTCTTAATGTATCGTAGCCACTGCTCGTGGCTTAAATTATCTTTACTCATTTGATTAAATTTTTTATAAAATTATCTAATTCTTCTATTCTACTATTCGCTTTATCCACATCTAAAGATGTGTCAGTCAAGCAATACTCTACATACATATTCGCATCAAAATAATTATGCAAATCAGCAAAGCATTCAACCACCACATCATTATTTCTTATGAATCTGGATATGTCTTCTTTTGATTCTTCTAATGTCATCTTACTATTAATAAAAGAATCCTTGATAAAAGCAGTTTTTTGGTGCTTCAGATTTGTAAACCCATTTGTCTAAATCGGATACTAAATTAGGAGATTTGAATGACCTACCATCCTTGTTGTGTTGTATCTTTATTCCTATGTCTCTGATTGTACCCTCGTCAAAAGGATTGGAAGGGTTCTTCTCTCTGTAAATATCCCATAGGTCTTCATTCATCTCTGCTAATAGTTCGTAGTAATCTTTACCACCGAACTCTCCATAGCCTTCATAGTCATCCTCCTTCCATGAGTTACCCTTGTCATCTAACAAGTAGACTGGCTTTGTTTTTTTACGACTATGTCGTGAAGCTATACTTTCGTTTGTGTCTTGTGTATTCCAACTAAAAAATCCCATTTTTCTATCTATTTAATTTTAATTAATAATCATCTCTATAATCGCAGCAGTCATAGTGCGCCATCTTAGCGCAGTACTCTGAGCAGTACCTTTCATCTTCATCAACGTGAGCATCACATTGATTGCATTCTCTTGGCAACTCTTCGTTACACTTTAAGCACCACTCTTCATTGAACCAATGTTCTAAATCAAAGTCTGCATCGTGCGACTTGTTGCAGTTTTCACACTCTTCCATCGTTATATTCTTTGTAGGTTTTTAATCATCTCGCTTGTAAGTGATGCCTCGTCTAACCATCTCTGTGAGCCTTCAACGTCACACTTATCTAAGCAAGTATTACTTCTCTTTAATTGGAACTCAAAATCCCTCTGCATCTCCTGTATGCGCTCTGCTATTGTTTCTCTATTGAACATCTTTAATGAAATTTGTGTAAGTTTCTTTGAATAAATCCTTCTCCTTCGTTAGAAGGTCATCTAACGTGTCTATAGTTATTCTTTCATCTCTGTAGGATGTAATATCTCTGTACTTTAAATGATATGCTCCCGTATATGTAGTATACTTAGATTTTGAGAAGTTACGTTCATTTTCGCCACATAACTTTACTACTATTCCAAGCGCGGGAATATACCGAATTCCTTCCCTTCTTTCTCTATCAGTTTTTAGTCTGTGTAAGCGGATCTGCGGAGGAAGGTAGCAGTTACTACCGTTTGCAGTTTCGTACCACTTAAACTCTAAGCCTAATGGTTTTACTTTCTCGTTAAAGTCATACATCATTCCCAAGAGTATATCCTTGTGTACTTGAGATGTTTTTTTGTTGATGGTGTGCGTGATGTTTAACTGAACTTGCTCGTCATCTACTTCGTGCATAATGTCCATTACTACATCATCTGTGTGGTCATCATTTACGATGACATCTACCTTAAATTTGTAGGTTTCTTTCTTCATTTGAAATTAAATTAAATTATTATTTGTGCAAATATAGTTCATAGAAACTATATATCCTAACCATATTCTACTTCACCTAAAACAATTAGCTGAAATATAACATCTGCGCTATGCCCGTCACCATTATCGTACTCTGGAAAGTGATTTGAAAAATGCTTTGGGTAATCTTTGTTAGCCAATGCTATTCCTTTAGCTATACTCTTCATAGATAACTTACCTATGCATTCTGCATCATCATCTTCGTATAACTCCTCGACATCGTATACACTAATCTCGTGTGGACATCCTTGAAAAATTGCATCCATCCACTTGTAGTGTACACTTTTGTCTCTTTCTAAATTACCTTTAGCTATCTGGTCATCTAACCAAGTACTGCATCTACTCTCGTCACCATTTAATGCGTACCAATAGTTACTTCCTCCTTCCATCGCAGTGATCAGAACTTCTTCTATAGCTTCCTTTGGAATGCTAATTTCAATTTTTAAATCTTTCATCTTTTTTTAGTCTATATACATTTACCTTCTTCAGTGAATTCGTAACCATTATCATCTAAGTATTCAAACAATCCTTCGTCAGAGTATACGTACTCGGTATCTTGATGAATTGCTCTCATCAATCCATATGCATCCCCATCTTTCTGCATACTCTCAATCAAATCTGCATCCCAACATACTCCCGTTAACGGACATAAATCTGCTTCCAAACTATTTAGAACTTCTTTGTCGTAGTTTTTCCAAGAGATAAACTCTCCTCTACTTGGTGATTGTCCAATTGAATAATCAAGGTCACCATCAATTAATAATTTTAACTCCTTTAAACTTTCAATTGCTTCATCAACTGAATGCTGATTCATTCCATGCCAATTATCTCTTATCCATTCGTAGCACAAATCCTTGTTCGGATGTTCAGCTATTCCATAAACTTTTGTTTCAATTACTCTCATCTTTTTTAGTCTATAATTTTAATTAGGCAATATCACCTACTACCAAATCCCCGCATCATTTACGATGCAAGGGTAATGGCTTTAGAAATTTTAGTTCTACCAAGCGTTTATGCAGTCTGGAACTTTATTCTCTTTTGTAACTCTTCCTTTCTTAACTTGATAGTGTGAACGATTTGATGCGCAGCTACTAAGTAGTAATAGAAGTACTGCCATTGCTATTGAAATTGATTTCTTCATCTTTTTTTAGTCTATAATTTATTTGCTAATTCAATAATAGCTTTCTCTCCTAAATCTTTAATTTTTTGAATCTTGATAAATCCTTTACCTTTAAATTGATTTAATTTAGGATTTGTGCTTACTTGTTTAACAATAATGCCTAATGCTATATAATAATTAGTAATAGATTTCATTTTTAAATGGCTTTTAATAATTTATTTGTAAATTCTATAAGTTCGTTTATATCCTCAGTTATAAGTAACTCTTCTTGTAATTCATTAGTTACACTATAGTCCTTCCACAATTCCTCATCGATGTTTGTAACATCTGAGTTTGGAAGGTATATCTCTACAAATTTATGTGGAGTATCAGTTATTTCATAATGTAAGCTATCTACTGCATCATTATGCCAAGAGTTATCTATCCAAGTAACATCACTAAGTGAGTTTATCTTGTTTAAGATTTGCTCCGTTTTTTTAGGATTATGAAATCCTACTTTATTTCCGTATCTATTCATCTCTAAATGGCTTTTAAATTTGTACTGACGTATTCGTCCATTAGTATTTTTAAATCCTCCATAAGTTTATTCATCCTACTATGGTGATGTGGAGTTACGTCACCATATGGTAGTTCGAATTCTTCAGCTAACGAGCAGTATAGTAACTCAATCTGAGATTCTACGTGACCTTCTATTTGGTCTAATTGATTATTGTTTAACATCTTTCTATAAGTATTTCTTCGTAAATATTTGATAATTCTTCATACGTGAAAGTGAGTAAATCCTCATAATCTTTCTCATTATGTGTATCCTTAACACAATCCCAAATTTTAGTGATTAATATTTCTGATTTCATCTTTAAATGGCTTTTAGTGTTTAGTAATTGATTTAACCCTTAATCCAAAAGTATCTTCGAACCAAGATATAACTGCGCTAACTGTTATGAAGTCTAAATTCATTTGTTCCGTTATCATCTCTCCTAATGCGTTTTTAAATGTTACTGTGAAAGTGTTCATTTGACTGTTTGTTTTAAATTTTGGTTAATAGTATACTCTGCATAACTTAACACTGCATTTGGATTTTTGCAGTACTGAGTACTCTCGAGAGTTTGTTTCCTTTCGTTAAAATATACACTTTGAATGTCAAAATATGCAAGTTTATGAATGTGACGTGAATCACTAATCTTTTGAGTAGTGTATACCATAATAAGGTCATTAGATAGCTTTGCAGTTTTTTTGATTTTTGTATCACTTACTAAGCTATTATAACACTGCTTTATTAATGTTTTTGTTAGTTTCATCTTTAAATGGCTTTTAAATTTTGGTTATTAATTATATATTATTTCTTCTCCGTAGATATACACTAACATGTTTACGATAGCTTCAGAATTTAACTCCGTACTCATCTCTCCGAAATTATTCATCTCGTACTCTCTTACTTCTTGTACTGCTTGAAATGGTGAAAGATTGTGTTTTTTAAGCCATTCTTCAGCGTTATAATATCCTATTATATAATAACTCTCATTGAATGCGTAGTAATGCCAATCTTCTTTGTTCTCTGTCGTTAAGACATTGTCTTGTTTTAACTCTTGAATATAATTTTGTAACTCTTCTCTGATTGAATTCTTCATCTTTAAATAATGTTTAATTTTTGTGTAAAAGTAGTCTATTACATAATACAAAACACATTCAAATATTACGATTGTCTTTATTATCGTTCAATAAATGTCTAAAAGGCTGGGGATCTGTTAGTTAAGTATTGAATATTTTTTTCATTTTGTTTCCTTTTTTTTCTTTCGAAGGGATATTATCAGACATCTGTCTTGATTTCTTTATAGTTTTTCAAGGGAAGGAAGGAAGGAAGGAAGGAGAACGAAGGAAGGAAGGAAGGAAGTAAAGCCATAGCAAAGGAGAAAGGAGGAGAGGAGAGGAGATGAGAGGAGAGGAGCGCAGCGCAGCGCAGCACCACAGAAAAAAGGCAAAAAAATCCGAGCGAAAATTTTGAGATGGTCAAAAAAAAAGATCGCCCCCCCCCACTTCCGATAGCGGCCGATCGCTCGCACGAACCCTAATAACCCTTAACCCCCACACGTCTAAAAAAATTTTTTATCTTTGCTAAAACACACGAACTATGAAAAAGATGACAAACCCATTTACAGGCTCTGACAATGTAGGAGGCTTGTATGTAAAGGACGGGAGATTAATGAACGAGAGGATGGATGGCGAGACTGGAATTGCCCAGGCTGCACGTTACAGATCTCAGATGAAGAAGCAGTATAAAATTGATTGTATAGCAGACGGAATTGAAAGAGCTGAGATGAGAAAGGGTATGAGGGGAATGGATTTCGATTATTAGGTTGACATATTTTTAATTTTCAAAAATTATGGCCAGGCACAAAGTCTGGCTTTTTTGGTTAAATATGTTAGATTTATGCTAAGATATGTCGTTTATTTTTTAAACCGACATGCTGTAACTTTCTAATAAGTAACTACTTACTTTAAAATATGTTACTATGTCAATTATTTCTCTATTATATTAAAGAAAGAAAAAAAGAATAAGTAATAAGTATATAGGGTTATAGTAATTGATTTTTTTTAATCATATCGACATATTGTTTTGTTGGTATAATTTATTATCTTTACCGAAATTAAATTAACTTAAATAAATTAAGATGCAGGATCAGGGATACATTCCTAAGGAGCTATCATTCGATGGTGATGCCAGAGAGAAATTAATATCTGGTATATCTAAAATATCTAACGCAGTAAAGAGCACACTCGGACCCCAAGGTCAGACTGTCTTGATAGAGTCAACTGAGCACACTCAGGGACTAACTGTAACCAAGGATGGTGTAACGGTTGCTAAGTCAATATTTCTTATCGACCCTGTAGAGAACCTTGCTGTAAGGATGATGAAGCAGGCTTCTGAGAAGACGGCTAACACAGCTGGTGACGGAACGACAACTGCTATTGTATTGACGGAGGCTTTGGTAAAGTCTGGTCAGCACTTCATAACGAAGGAGGACAACCTGATACAGGTAGTGAGGGAGATACGTTCAGCGGGTGATGACTTGTTGGATAAGATAAAGTCTGAGTCTGTTGAGGTGACTGACGATGTCCTTGTGGACATAGCCACTATCTCTGCAAACAACGACAGGGAGATAGGCGAGATTATAGCCAAGGCTTACAAGGAAGTTGGTAGGGATGGTATAGTAACAGTTGAGCGTTCACAGACAGACAAGACTTACGCTGAGGTGACCAACGGGATAAAGGTTGACAGGGGTTACACCTCGACTATGTTCATCAACGACCAGCGCAAGGACGAGTGCATAATGGATGGGGTGAAGGTCTTGGTGTGTGACACAGAGATAAACAACATCCTTCAGATAGAGGGTGTGCTGAAGCCAATCATAAACAACGGAGAGAAGTTACTGATCATAGGTAACTGCTCACAGAACGTCATCAACACTCTGGCTGCTAATGTTCAGAGGAACGGGTTAAAGTTCTGCAACATTATGGTTCCCTCTTTTGGTTACAAGTCTCATGAGTTGATGCAGGACATTGCCTTCTCTGTTGGCGCAAAATATTTTTCTGAGAAGACTGGTGATGACCTGTCATTGATTAGGATGGAGGACTTGGGTAATGCTGACAAGGTCATTGTGAGTAAGGACTCAACGATCATCATGAACGAAGGCGAGGTGAGTCAGGAGGCTTTGGACAGGGTGGAGGAGTTGAAGGAGCAGCAGCAAGGTTTGACTGCAAAGCACGAGCGTGACTTTGTGAACGAGCGTATAGCCAGCTTGGTTGGTGGTATAGGTTGTATCTACGTTGGAGCTACCTCTGACATAGAGCAGAAGGAGAAGTTTGACAGGGTTGATGACTCTGTGTGTGCTGTAAGGTCGGCACTGCAGGAGGGTATTGTACCAGGTGGCGGGTTGCTGTTAGCTAAGTTGGCTAAGGACTATAACTCAGGCAGCACTTCAGACAAGATAATAAGCCACTCATTGGTTGCCCCGTTAACACAGATACTTATGAACGCAGGCTTAGAAGTGGATGAGGTTTACAGCAAGGACAACCTCGACTTAAAGAAAGAGAACTACGGCTACAATGTGGTGAGTGGTGAGTACGGGGACATGTTAGAGATGGGTGTAATTGACCCAGCCAAGGTAACTTCACAGGCTCTGTCTAATGCCATCAGTGTTGCGACCACTATCCTAACAACAAACGCTATAATAACTCACGCAAGAATTAATTAACAGATGAGACCAATAGGTAAGTACATAGTTATAAAATCAATAAAGGAGGAGCTGAAGACTGAGTCTGGGCTTCTCTTGTCTGCACAAGACGCTTCGGACATTCGTTACAAGAAGGGTGTTGTGGTGAAGGCGGGTACTGACGTTAGTGTCATACACAGCGAGGACGTTGTGTACTATGACGGCAACGCTGGTCACGACATGCTGATAGATGACAACCCTTACACTGTTATACAGGAGAGGGACGTTGTTGTGGTTCTATAATATATTTTTTTATATCTTTGTTCCTATGAGTACAATACCAGCAGGAACAAAATTCCATGGAGTAAAAAACTCTGTAGACACAGAGAACAAAGGATCTTCCTTAGCAAATCGTCTTAGAGACGCGTACACTATAGAAGATTTAGCAGAGGCTATAAATACCATTATTGAGGACACTCAAATTATAAGGCTTGTTCCTCACTTTCAAACAGCTACTCCAGGCGGGAGTGATACTTATACAGAGGACAACAATATAGTTGACTTTGATTGGGTTGGGGGGAGTGGTACATATGAGTATATCCTTCCAAGTGCTACTGCTATTCCGTATAGAAAAATAAGGTTTGTTAATAATAGCACCATTACAGCTTCAGATAAAATCCATATAACAGCACCTGGAACGGAGAATATCGATGGTGCTGCTTTTTATGAAATCAATAAACCATACAATGGGTGTGCGGTTTGGTCTGATGGTGTTCAGTGGGTTGTCATCCAAGCAAAATCTTAACTACGTTGTTGTGGTTACTTAAGCCTCTCCTCCTTTACAAAGGCATTCATCTCTACTATCATGTTGCGGTACACCTTGTCCATGTATGAGGCATCGTGTCTGAACAGTGGGTTAGCGAGGTGACCCTCTCCAATCTCTTCACCGTTTAGTTTCTTGTAGATATTATTTATCATCCTCTTCCCCTTGTAGGAGAGTTCGTATAGAGCCTTCTCCTTACCCTTCTTTTCTCTCCACCTAACTATCCACCCGTCCTTGACGAGGTTATTAAATCTACCCTCGTTCCACGACATACACTCCTCAAACTCTTTAAACTTTGTCTTGCTAAAGATTTGTTCGCTGTAAAGGAAGAACATCATGTCTATATCTGGTGTTCCTAACTTGTACTTTGCCTTGGCCCAGTACCTGATAACCCTCCAGTATTTCATGTAGTCGTGGGATGGTTCAGTCCTGTACTTGTTTTTTCTGACTATATTTTTCATTAAATTAAATTTGTATCTTTGTGTCTGTAAAAATACAGAAAACTATGAAACAAGGATATAACGCAAGGCTCGATGAGTCTTTAGGGATGAAGCACAAAGGTGCTCACTCACAGTCAATGAAGTCTCGTAGAGATGAGTCTAAAGCAATGTCTAAGAAAATTTACGGTCACGAGTACGGTGGTGACCACAATATGTCTTACGAGTGCATTAACAACGTGAAGAAAAAAATAGGATCTGCAATTAAAAAGTAATGGCTGGACGTACTAAGAAAGGCAAGTTCCCTGAGATTGATAAAGCTAACCAGGGTAAGTTCACTAAGTGGGCTAAGAAAAATGGCTTTAAGGATGCTTGTAGTGGAGCCTCTGCTGTTATGAAGAACACTAAAAAGTATTCTGACAAAGTCGTTAAGATGGCGAACTACGCCAACAACTTCGGGTGTAAAACAAAATAACATGGGGAAATTATTAGTAAATGTAGGGCTGTGGATGCAGTCATTGTGGTGCAAGTTTCAATGCGCTTGGAACTTGTGTGTATCTAAAATATTGTTTAGTGTAGAAAGCTGCCCTAACAAGTTATGTACTTGCAAAAAAAAATAAATGAAACGAACTCCAATTAATAGTAAAAAGTCAACTGGCTTAGGTGACAGTATAGAAAAACTAACCAACGCCACAGGAATTAAAAAAATAGTTGAAAGGGCTGCTAAAGCAGCTGGTACTGACTGTGGATGTGGCAAAAGAAAGGATGCGTTAAACAGAGCATTCCCTTATAAAAAATAAAAAAATGGCATATCAAAAACTCCAAGGAAGCGAAGGCTTAAACGTGATTAAATCAGACGATGCTCGTATACCTGACCCGTCAACTGTTGTTGTGTTGGATACAGCTACTCAAGCTACCGTAGGTGTAGCTGCCTTTACTGCAAACACGCTTACTGATGTAGGCACTAATTTTACAGAGGCAGGTATAAATGTTGGTGCTATAATATACAACACTACTGCAGGTATTGCTTACACTGTTACAGGTGTAACCAGTGACACTGTCTTGGCTATTAGCCCAGCTACTGTTGGTGGTGCTACAGACTCTTACACTATCTATAACAAGGCAACTATAGGCTGTGTTTTATTTGTAGGGGGTACAGGTAATGTAGAGGTACAGATGGCTGCTCGAAACGGCAACCAGGCTACCGCTGCTCAACCAAGCAACCAAACACTTACCTTTAATAATGTTGCAGACGGTTCGTTCCTTCCTCTACAGGTTGTAAGGGTGGCTGCTGCCACTACCGCTACAGACATTATAGCTATATGGTAAATTCAATAATAATAGGGAACTGTATAGCCGTTGGTGCTGTGGAAAATTCAGGTGGAGGGGTTGTTATTTCAAATAATATACTTACAGAAGCAAGCGATAATTTAGTTACCGAAGCATTAGGAGATAACATAATACTTGAATAAAAAAAATGGCAAACAAAAAAATATCACAATTAACAGCAGCATCTGCTTTAACAGGTACTGAATTGTTGGCTGCAGTTCAATCATCAACCACAAAGCAGGCTACTATAGACCAAGTGCAAACATATATAAACGCATTAAACACAGGAAACAAAAAACTTAAATTATATGGTGGTGTTTGCATTAATACTGCGGGTACTTGGTCATTGTTAGATGATGCTACACATACATTTTTTAATTTAACATCTGCAACAACGGCATCAAACAGACTTAGAATTAATTACCCAACAGTTGGACAGGTAATTTCTATGACGGTCACACCCGATGAAACATACGCTCAAAATGGCATTTCGATGGGGGCGAGTGTTGGTCTTTCCTCTGCTAATATTATAATGTATAGAGATAATATAGTTGATTATATTTCATACAATGGTTCAGCATTTGCTTCATTAACGGGTCAAGTAACATCTATTTCTTATAGTGCGGGTCTTATAACTTTAAGTCATGGAGCATTAATTTCACCCGATACTTTTGCTGTGAGTATTGAACCAAGAGTAGCATTATCCTCTGTAAATTATAGATATGCTTGGTCATCATTGGGTACATCACAAACACTTATTCAAGTTTTAAATCCCGATGGCAGTTCATATACAGGGGCAGCAACAACTGACATGAGATTTTCATTTCAAAGAGGTGGTAAGGTTGAAATTGATGCAACAGATTCAGCAATTTCGGGAAGCAATGTATGGGTAATGGCTCTTATGGAAACCCCTTAAAATGAATAAAGAATTGAAAGATACAGTAGAAGTATTGGCCGCAAATGGAGGGGCTTTAGGGATTACGTTTACCCAATGTAATGAGTTTTTACAGTTCATATCATTAATATTAGCCATAGCATTTACGTTATATAAGTTTGGTAAACTGAAAAAAGAAACAAAAAAATGAAGTACTTTACCTTAGACGAGTTTGATTCACCTGACGTCCCAGGTTCAGGAGATAGAATGGATAGAAAATTTTTAGAGCTATTAGACTACGCTCGTGAGGAGGCTATGATTCCTTTCAGGATAAACTCAGGTTACAGAACTCCTGAGCATAATGCTAAGGTTGGCGGGGTTCAGGGATCATCTCATGTAAAGGGATTAGCGGCTGACATCTCATGCACATCCTCAGATAAGAGGTTAATAATAGTTAAGGCTTTAATTAATGTCGGCTTTACAAGGTTAGGTATCTCAAGTTCCTTTATCCATGTAGACAGCGACCCTGATAAGAACGATGCAATCTGGTTGTACTAATGGCAAAGAAAGGAAGGACTAAAAAAAATAAGATATGTTCAGCAGGTATTGCTTGGGCAAAGAGAACCTTTGATACATATCCTTCAGCCTATGCTAACATGGCTGCAAGTAAGTACTGTAAAGACCCTAACTATGCTAAGGGTAAAAAGAAATAACTAAAAAAGAAACATCATGCCAACAGTAACAGTAAACGGTAAAAAAAGAGTTTTCCCTTATAACGCAGTAGGAAAAGCTCAAGCACATACCTATGCTAAAATGAGTGGAGGTAAAATAAAAATGAACCCTAACTATGGGATGGAAAAGAAAACCAAGTCAGGTTATTAATGGGTGAGTTAAAAAAATGGAGAGACGAGAAGTGGGTACGCATCGGAACAGACGGGTCGATAAAGGGTGCTTGCGGTACAAGCAAGGATAAGAAGAATCCTGACCGCTGTCTTCCATTAGCTAAGGCTAAGTCAATGACCAAGCCTGAGAGAGCAAAGACTGCACGAAAGAAGAAGAGAGCAGGACGAAAAGGTAAGACTGTCGTGGCTAACACTAAGGCGGGTAAAGTAACTAAAAGATTCACAAAGAGATAATGGCAACACCAAGAAAAGGAAAGGCTAAAGTAAAGGTTACCTCATCAGGTAAGAAGGTTAGTTACGGACAAGCTGGTCAAGCTAAGGGCGGTGGTCCAAGAGTAAAGCCTGGCACATCTAAGGGTGACTCTTACTGTGCAAGGAGCTATGGAATAAAGATGGGTTTACCGCTAAAAAAGAGAAACGATCCTAACACACCTAACAACTTATCTCGTAAGAGATGGAAGTGCGCAGGTAAAAAATCTAAAAGGTAATGAGTATATGGACTAAAATATTTGGGGGTGTAGCAGGTGGAGTTGCTGGTAAGGTAGCTGATATTGCTGACAGGTTTATACGTACTAAAGAAGAGAAGGATACCTTTGAAATGGAGATGGAGAAAATCTTTATTGAAGCAGAGGCAGAGATACAAAGAAATGTTACTGAAAGATGGCGTAGTGATATGGCCAGTGATTCTTGGCTCAGTAAGAACGTGAGACCCCTTGTCCTTATATTTTTAGTAGCTTGTACCATGGTCCTTATATTTATAGACGCAGGGGCCATTGACTTTAAGGTGAATGACAAGTGGGTTGGACTACTTGAAGTTATTTTGATTACTGTAATTAGTGCGTACTTTGGTGGTAGGTCTTTTGAGAAAATAAAAAAATCAAGCTCAGACAAGTAAAAACATCTTCCGTAAATTTTATTATCTTTGTTTGAATTAAATTTAATAAAATGAAAAAAATAAAGGACCAAGAATTAGATAATTTACAAGCTCTTACAGCTGAGTTTAATAAATTAAAAACACAATTAGGTGACTTGACTTTGCAAAAGCATGGTATTTGCTTAAGAGTAGAGTCGCTAAAAAAAGAATTTCAGGCTCTTGAATCTCAATTAATGGACACTTACGGAAGTGATTCAATAATAAATATGGAGACAGGAGAGGTGTCAAAAAAAGAACCAAATGGCTCAGATTGAAAATACTACAGTATACCCTACGGTCACCCCAGCAATGGATGACCTTCTTATTGCTACAGACGTTAGTGATGACAACAAAACAGTCACCTTTTTAGTAAGTGATTTAGTAGGGGGGGTCGGTATTCTTCAAGGGCTGCAGTCTGTTTTAGATACTGGAAATACAGCCACACAAAGCTTAAGCTTAACGGGTGACATAAACGTAGTAGGTACAGTTTACCCAACCACTATTACAGCGGTAGGTTCTACAGGTTCTGCGGGTCAGATACTAAGTTCAACTGGTACAGGGTTACAATGGATTAATAGTCCCTCTACATCCTGCTGTAGTTTACAAGACGTTCTTACTATAGGTAACCAAGCTACCACTAACATTGAGATGGTGAGTTCTTCTATCATAGTAAGCGGAGCAGGTGGGTCCATTACTATAAACTCACCCGCTTCACTTACCAATAATGGGGTAAGTAATTTTAATGCAAACGTAAGGATTGACTCTACTTCGGTAGATTTTCAAGATTCAGGATTTATAATTGATGGAGATGGAAACTCAGGTACTGCAGGTCAGTGGCTAACCTCAACGGTTACAGGAGTTGTTTGGTCGAGTGTTATTCCTCCAGGTTCTTCTCCAACCTTACAGCAGGTATTAGACACAGGTAACACTGCCTTAAATGTGGGTATGACCTTTACAGGTACAGGCGTAATAAGTTTGTCTGCAACTAATAGTATAACGTCTTTAGGTAGTAATACTTGGAGTGGTAACAATACGTTCTCAGCTACGGGTATTACATCTACTACAGCAGGTATAGCCTTGACGGGTTCTTTGTGGGACGGGGTTTCTACTGGAACATTAAACCAGGTGCTTGTCTCAACAGGCGCAGGAGGAGTTTCTTGGAAGAATGCAGCCACACCAACTGCAAACACCTTACAAGAAGTATTAGATCAAGGTAACACTGCCATAGGTGCAAAAGCAAGCATAACAATAAGCGGAACAATAGAAGCTGCGACTATAACAGATGGTTCTGGTTCTACAGGTTCAGCAGGACAGGTATTAACCTCTACAGGTTCAGCATTAGCTTGGGATGCTCCAGGAACAGGGGCTATTAATCAAGTAACTGCTGGTAGCGCAGTAACCTCTACGGGTCCAGCTATTAATGTCTCTCCAATCACAGGTAACGTAGTTGTAACCCCTCAGATATTCGCAGGAACCAGCAACATAGGAGTAGTCCCATCATCAGCAGCAGCGAGTCAATCAACAGCATACTTAAGAGCAGACGGAACTTGGCAAGGTGTACTCTCTAAGTATGTGCTCAAGATGACAGGCACTACTACAGCTGGTCAAAATCCAGCTGCATTAGACACAGCCTTACAGTTAAGATTTGGTGGTGCTCAGGCAACGACAGATGTTTCTATAGATGCAGCAGGTCTTATTACTTTTTTAGAGGCAGGAAATTATCGTTTAAATATTAACGCTTGTTTTCAAAGAAATGCAACGAGTGGTTACTCTAACACTCAGTTTGGTATTTTTTATGATAGTGCAGGAGGCGCACCTACGGTAGCTGCATCTCCTATAAAATCTTTTGGTAACTCCGAAGAGGAAAGACCTAATATTTATTATGAGGACTTAATTATCGAAGTTGTTGCAAACTCTACCCTTGTTGTTAAGATGTTAAATGATAGCTCTCTTACAGCAGATAACTCTACAGCTTTGTCTTCATATGCGGGTACTTTAGGTACAACCCCTTCGGCAAATGTTTTAATTTACAAGGCAGAATAATAAGTTAAATTAAATGAAATGGACATTAGAAAAATATCAATTGGCGCAGACTACAAGTCTGGAGCCATGCATTACATTGTTGGCCAAGAAGTTTTAGGAGGCTCACATACAATACACCTTATTCAACCTTCAGATAATTCATACAGGATATGGATTCAAAAGGGAGAGGTTGTGTACATGTGGAAGGAGTTTTTACACACCCTTCCAATCTCTTTAGAATTTAATATAAACTTTTAATGAGGTCTCCATATAATTTTATTGTCAAGCCTTTAAACGACAGGAGGTATGACAACGTAAAAAAAATAGGTGGTACTGATTTTATTACAAGTGCTTCTGAGGAGGATCATGTTGCCTCTAACCGACAAGCTAAAGTAGTAGCCACACCTATAGATTACGAAGGTCCAATTAAGGTAGGGGATACCTTATTAGTTCACCACAATGTCTTCAAGTATTATAACGACATTAAGGGTAGGCAGAAGAGTGGTAGAAGTTTTTTAAAGGACAATCTTTTCTTAGTAGACAACGAGCAGTTCTTTCTGTATAAGAGTAATGGAGAGTGGATGGCTCACAGTAAGTATTGCTTTATAAAACCTATCAAGCCAAAGGATTCTTACATATTAAAGGATGGGGAGGAGCCTTTGATTGGGGTTGTGAAGTATATCAACCAGGAACTTTTAGACTTAGGTGTAAGGGCAGGTGATGAGATTTCATTCACTCCAGATAGCGAGTATGCTTTTACTGTAGATGACGAGAAGCTGTATAGAATGTTTACCAACAACATTACTATGGTAATATAGTGATGTATTAATTATAAATTAAATCATGGGAGTACAAAAAAACATTGGGTTACTAAAATCTAAAAACGAGCAGGTAACAGAGAATTTAAAAAAATTAATTCTTGAAGAACAAAAAACCAGAGAGTTAGCTATTGGATGTTTAGAGTTATTAAAGCTGATGCCAGGGTATGAGGAGGCGTTAAAACAGTTAACAGAAAAAACTGAAGATGAACATAAAGGAGCTTAAGTTAAGTATTATAAACGCAGGAGAAAAGGCAGTAAAGCAACTCATAAAGGTAGCAAAGGAGGAGATAATAAAGGTTGACACCGAAGACCCTTTAGCAGCTGACAAGTTAAAAAATGCAGCAGCTACTAAAAAGTTAGCTATCTTCGATGCCTTTGAAATACTTAAGCGTATAGATGACGAGAGGTCTATGCTTGAAGGTACAGTCAACGAAAAGAAAAATAACACCCCAAAAGGATTTGCAGAGTCAAGATCAAAATAGATTATATACGGATATAACAAAGCACATTCCTAAGTCTGTTATCTCAAACAAGAACAGGGGAAGGACTTGGTTGTATGGTTACAATGAAAAGTATGACGTAGTTGTAATATCTCATACGGGTCAGATAGGGTCTATTATAAATATTAATGGGTTAAAAATAGCTTTACCTAAACCTCCTAAAGATATATTTAAAAGGTCTAAGGTTAAAGAAGAACAGTTCTGGGAGTCTACTGCTTTAGCAAAAGAGCTGTCCAAGATTAAGTCTATATTTCAGTGGCATGATACGCCTGATATATTTAAGTCTAAGTGGGTTGATTATATCGAGGAAGAGTTCAACAGACGTGAGCATGGGTATTGGTTTATGAACAACGGTAAGCCTACTTACATTACAGGAACCCATTACATGTACTTACAGTGGACAAAGATTGATGTAGGTAACCCTGACTTCAGAGAGGCTAACAGAGTTTTCTATATCTTCTGGGAGGCGTGTAAGGCTGACAAGAGGAGCTTTGGAATGTGTTATCTAAAGATAAGGCGTTCAGGTTTTTCTTTTATGAGTTCATGTGAGGGTGTTAACCAGGCTACTATAACAAAGGATTCAAGGATAGGTATACTTTCTAAAAGCGGTTCTGATGCAAAGAAAATGTTTACCGACAAGGTAGTACCTATTTCAAATAACTATCCATTCTTTTTCAAGCCTATACAGGATGGTATGGATAAGCCTAAAACAGAATTAGCTTACAGGGTTCCAGCGTCTAAGATTACAAAAAAGAATATGCACACCTTGTCTGACGATGAGCTTGAAGGGTTGGACACCACTATAGATTGGAAGAACACAGGGGACAACAGTTATGATGGGGAGAAGTTACAATTACTTCTGCATGATGAGAGTGGAAAGTGGGAGAAGCCTGATAATATTTTAAATAACTGGAGGGTAACTAAAACTTGTTTACGTTTAGGTAGTAAGGTTATTGGTAAGTGTATGATGGGGTCAACCTCAAACGCTTTAGACAAGGGGGGTAGAAACTTCAAGTCACTTTATGATGACTCGTTTCCCTCTAAAAGGAATGCAAACGGCCAAACGAAGAGTGGGTTATATTGTTTGTTTATTCCTATGGAGTGGAACTTTGAGGGTTATATTGATAGATATGGTATGCCTGTATTTAATACGCCATCAAAGCCTGTTATAGGTATAGATGGTGAACCTATAACACTGGGAGCTATTGACTACTGGACAAACGAAGTTAACTCACTTACGCAAGATCCAGACGCATTAAACGAATTTTACAGACAGTTTCCAAGAACAGAGTCTCACGCATTTAGAGATGAGAGTAAGCAGTCTATATTCAACTTGACTAAGATATACCAACAGGTAGACTATAACGACTCCTTAATAATGGACCACCATGTAACGAGGGGTTCATTTCATTGGAAGGATGGTATAAAAGACTCTAAGGTTATATGGTCACCTAATAAGAACGGAAGATTTTTAGTAAGCTGGACACCACCCCCACACCTTCAGAACAAGGTTGTTATAGAGAGAGGTGTTAAGAAGCCAGGCAACGAGGACGTTGGTTCATTCGGCTGTGACTCCTATGATATATCAGGTGTTGTTGTAGGTAAAGGTTCTAACGGTGCGCTACATGGACTCACTAAGTTTAACATGCAAGAGGCTCCAAGTAATCATTTCTTTTTAGAGTACATAGCAAGACCTCAGACTGCGGAGATATTTTTCGAGGAGGTACTTATGGCCTTGGTGTTTTACGGTATGCCTATACTGTGTGAGAACAACAAACCTCGTTTACTGTATCACTTAAAGAATAGAGGGTACAGAGGGTATTCTTTAAACAGACCCGACAAGTCTTATACTAAACTATCCAAGACAGAGAAAGAGTTAGGAGGTATTCCAAACTCAAGTGAAGATGTAAAGCAGTCACACGCCTCTGCTATTGAGTCGTATATTGAAAGACATGTAGGGATTGATTTTAACGGAGACTATAGGGATGCTGGAGATATGGGGACGATGTACTTTGGAAAGACCCTTGAGGATTGGGCAAAGTTTGACATAAGTAACAGGACAAAGTTTGATGCTGCCATAAGCTCAGGGTTAGCTATAATGGCTAACCAGAAACACTTGTACACACCATCTAAACAACAATCGAAAATATTAGTTAAATTTGCGAGATATAATAACTCCAGCGGTAAAAGTCAAATAATTACATGAAAGACGTTAACATAAATATAAACTCTGCAGCGTTTCCTGACCAATTTGCTTCTGATAAAGATAAGGCTACAGACGAGTTCGGCCTACAAGTCGGTCAAGCTATACAGTACGAGTGGTTCAGAAAAGATGGTGGAGGGTGTAGGTTTTATAATCAGTGGACAGAGTTTCATAGACTAAGACTTTACGCAAGAGGAGAGCAGTCAGTAGCAAAGTACAAAAACGAATTAGCGGTAGACGGAGATTTATCGTATCTAAATTTAGACTGGACACCAGTACCTATCATACCAAAGTTCGTAGACATTGTTGTTAATGGAATGTCCGACAGATTGTTTAAGGTTAACTGTGTTGCTATGGATGCTATGTCAGCTGAAAAGAGGAATCAGTTTCAGAAGATGGTAGAGGTTAATGTAGTTGCTCAAGACCTCTTTAGACAAGTAGAAGAAGACTTTGGTGTAGAAATGTTTCAGGTAGATCCTAAGACCTTACCTCAAAGTGATACAGAGATGGAGCTTTACATGCAGCTTAACTATAAGCCTGCGATAGAGATAGCTAATGAGATAGCTATAAACACCATGCTTGAGGAGAATCATTATGCTGATACTCGTAAGAGGGTAGACTACGACATTACTACATTAGGAATAGGCATGACAAAGCACACCTTCCAAAAGGGTGATGGTATAAAGGTTGACTATGTTGACCCTGCAAATGTTGTTTACAGTTACACAGAGGATCCTTACTTCAAGGATACATTTTATTGGGGGGAGATAAAGACTGTGCCAATTGGTGAGGTAATAAAGATTGACCCAACCGTAACAAACGAACAGCTGTCTGAGATATCTAAGTACAGTCAGGCGTGGTATGACTACTACAATGTAGCGGCTATGTATGAGAACAGTATGTTTGCAAGAGACACGTGTACTCTATTATACTTCAACTACAAGACTACTAATAGTTTTGTATACAAAAAGAAAAAGACTGGTGAGGGTACTTATAAAACTGTAGAGAAGGATGACGAGTTCAACCCACCTCAAGAGATGATGGACGAGGGCGAGTTTGAAAAGGTAGAGAAAAGAATTGACGTTTGGTACGAGGGTGTTATGGTGATGGGTACAAACATTATCTTGAAGTGGGAAATGATGGAGAACATGGTTCGTCCTAACTCCGCTAACCAGTATGCTATGCCTAACTATGTAGCGTGTGCTCCAAGGATGTATAAGGGGGTGTTAGAGTCTTTAGTTAGAAGAATGATACCCTTCGCTGACTTAATACAAATAAGTCATTTAAAGATACAACAGGTAGTTGCTAAGGTAGTTCCAGACGGTGTGTTTATAGATGCTGATGGTCTTAATGAAGTAGACCTGGGTACAGGTGCAGCTTATAATCCTGAAGATGCTTTAAGGTTGTACTTCCAAACAGGTAGTGTTATTGGTAGGAGTTTTACTCAAGATGGTGAGTTTAACAACGCAAAGGTTCCCATCACTCAGCTTACATCCAGCAGTGGACAGAGTAAGATGCAGATGCTTATAGGTAACTACAACCATTACCTTAATATGATGAGACAGGTTACGGGGTTGAACGAGGCAAGGGATGCATCTTCTCCAGACCCAAATTCTTTAGTGGGGGTACAAAAGTTAGCCGCTTTAAATTCAAACGTAGCTACAAGACATATCTTAAACGGAAGCCTTTACATAACTAAAACTTTAGCAGAGTGCTTGTCTATTAGAACAGCAGATGTTTTGGAGTATGCTGACTTTAAGGATGAGTTTGCTATGCAGATTGGTAAATACAATCTAAATATATTAGAGGAAATAAAAAACTTATACCTATATGACTTCGGTATTTTTGTAGAGATGAGTCCTGACGAAGAGGAGAAGCAACAGCTTGAACAGAATATACAGATGTCATTACAGAATGGTGGTATTGATTTGGAGGATGCTATTGACATAAGGACTATCAATAACCTAAAGATGGCTAACCAGCTACTCAAGGTTAAGCGTAAACAAACTAAGGCAGAGGTTCAACAACAGCAGCAGCAGCAGCAACAAATGCAAGCGCAGCAAGCTCAACAACTGCAGCAACAAGCGGCTCAGGCTGCAATGCAGCAAACTCAAGCCGAGCTACAAGCTAAGATTCAAATTAAGCAAGCAGAGATAGCTTTCGAGATTGAGAAGCAAAAGAATGAGGCAGACCTTAAGCGTCAGTTAATGCAGGTTGAGTTTAACATGAATATGCAGCTAAGAGGGATGGACCAGTCGCAGATTGACAAAAGAGAGAAGCAAAGAGAAGAAGCTAAAGCAGACCGAATAAGTCTTGGTAATACTCAGCAGTCTAAAATGATTGAGCAAAGGAAAAGAAATTTACCAGCACAAAACTTTGAGTCTAATGAGGACAGCTTAGATGGCTTTGATTTGTCTGAGTTTTCTCCAAGATAAGAGTCTAAAAGAGCAATTAAAATAAGTATTAACTTTGTAAAAATTAAATTAAATGGAAGAGAGTAAGTTTATAGTAAAAGATGTTACTGGGGTTGAGAAATCAAAAGTAGAAATTGAAGAGCAACTGCTAAAGAAACATGAAGAGAAGTTTGAACAGGAGGAGGCAATCCAGACAGAGGCCCCTGCCGAATCAAGCATAAATGATAGTGACGTTCTTTCTTATATTAAAAATAGATACGATAAGGACATCGAGTCAGTAGACCAATTGTTTGAAACAAAAGAATCAAATGAAAAGTTACCTGATGACGTGTCTGCATATTTTAACTACAAAAAAGAAACTGGTCGTGGTATCGAAGATTTTGTAAGGTTACAAAAAAACTTTGATGACATGGACAGTAAACAAATACTAACTGAATACTATACGTCTACAGAAGAAGGATTAGATAGTGAGGACATCAAGGATCTTATTGAAGATAAATTTTCTTATGATGAAGACTTTGATGACGAAAAGGAGATTAAGAAGATTCAGTTAGCAGAAAAACGAGAACTTGTAAAAGCGAAGAAGTTTTTAAATGATCAAAAAGATAAGTATAAAGTTCCTCTTGAGTCAAGTGGGAATGGGCTTTCTGATGATGATAAAGAAAAGTTCAATAGCTATAAGAGTTATATAAATGAGTCTAACACTGCAAAGGAAGCACAGAAAAAAAGGTACGACTATTTTTTAGAAAAGACCGATGAGGTTTTTAACGATGAGTTCAAAGGTTTTGAGTTCAATGTCGGAGAAAAAAGTTTTACGTTTAAACCTGGTGATAAAGATGAGCTGAAGAGTAAACAATCTAACGTCAATAATTTCGTAAATAAATTTATGGATAAAGACTCAGGATTGATGAATGACGCTGAAGGTTATCATAGAGCTATATCTGTTGCTATGAACATTGACAAATTTGCTGAATTCTTTTATAACCAAGGGATGACAGATACTGTAGATAATGTTACTAAAAAATCAAAGAACATTAATATGGACGTGCGTCAGACCCCACAGAATTTCAGTAAGGATGGATTGAAGATTAGAACTGTTGGCGATTCGAGCAGTGGTAAAGGACTCAAAATTCGAAGTATTAAAAAAATATAAAATTAAAAACCAAAAAAAATGAGTGTAATTACACCTCCAGGGTTTGACTTGCAACCAAGTGGTCAGCAAGTAGCCTTAGCAACAAACTACATTAATAACTTTGATTTCTTGAATCAGTATCTTCCTGATACATACGAGAAAGAATTTGAGCGTTATGGAAACAGAACAGTAGCATCATTCTTAAGAATGGTAGGTGCTGAAATGCCTTCTAACTCTGACCTTATCAAATGGGCTGAACAAGGAAGGTTACACACTAAGTACACAGCATGTACGTCTGCAGCAGCAGCAGCAGCTAACGTAGCGGTATGGACTATTCCTACAGCTCAAGTTAACCCAGCTGCTCCAGCATCTTCTGCTCCAGCAAATGGATTCACAGCTATTAGAGTTGGTCAAACAGTTATGATTTCTGATGAGACAGCAGGGTCTGTATTAAGTAACAAAGCAATTGTTACAGCGGTTTCTGCAGCAGCACCGTTTACGGTAACTGTAGCGTACTACGAAGCAGGTGGTCAGGCAATGGCAGCAGCTACAAACAGTAGTATGTTTGTTTATGGTTCTGAGTTTGCTAAAGGGCAAGAAGGAATGCAAGGTTCTATCGAAGCTCAAGACTACATTTTTGAAAACTCTCCAATTATCATTAAGGACACTTACGAAGTAAATGGTTCTGACATGGCACAGATTGGATGGGTTGAGATTCAAACTGAGAACGGTGGAACAGGATACCTATGGTACTTAAAATCTGAGCACGAAACAAGACTTCGTTTTGAAGACTATCTTGAGACTGCAATGGTTGAAGCGGTTCCTGCAGAAGGTGGTTCTGGTGCAGCAGCAGCAGCAGCTCCAGTAGGAAACAAAGGTTCTGAAGGGGTGTTCCATGTAGTAAATACAAGAGGAAATGTATGGAGTGGTGGTAACCCAGTTGCTCTTTCAGGATTTGATAGTGTAATACAAAGACTTGATAAGCAAGGTGCTATTGAAGAAAATGTAATCTTTGTTAACCGTCAGTTCTCTTTCGATATTGATGATATGTTAGCAGCACAAAACTCTTACGGAGCAGGTGGTACTTCATACGGTCTTTTCGATAATGATGAAGAGATGGCTCTTAACTTAGGTTTCACAGGATTCAGAAGAGGATATGACTTCTACAAGTCTGACTGGAAATACTTAAACGACCCTACTATGAGAGGTGGTTTAACAGGTGGTGCAATCAATGGACTTATGGTTCCAGCTGGTTCTACAACTGTATATGACCAAATCTTAGGTAAGAACGCTAAGAGACCATTCTTACACGTTAGATATAGAGCTTCTGAAACTGAAGACAGACGTTACAAGACTTGGATCACTGGTTCTGCTGGTGGAGCAAGAACATCTTCTTTAGATGCAATGACAGTTAATTTCTTATCTGAAAGAGCTGTATGTACCTTAGGTGCAAACAACTTCTTCTTATTTAGAGACTAAATAACAATTACGGGGGAGGAGCAATCTCCTCCCCTTTTTTTAATTCTAATTAAATTATATTATGGCAAAAAAAGTTAAAGCTGCTGTTACAAAACAGTACAAATTAAGAAGAGACGTAGCACCATTGTGCTTTATGTTAAACTCTCACCACAACAAAAGATCCCCGTTACTTTATTTTGATGAAGAAGCAGGTATTAACAAACCACTTCGTTATGCTAAAAACCAGAAAAGCCCTTTTGAGGAAGAGCAAGATGGTAATGCTATTATGGAGCCTATCATTTTTGAGGATGGATTTTTATCTGTAGATAGAACTAACCAAGTTCTACAAGAGTTTCTATCTTACCACCCTGGTAACGGAATGATATTTGAAGAGATAGATGATGCTAAGGATGCAGCTGAAGAGTTAGAGATAGAAGAATTAATCTTAGACGCTCAATTATTAGCAAGAGATTTAAGCATTGAAAAACTTGAAACAGTCTCAAGAGTTTTGATGGGGGCTAATGCAGATAAGTTAAGTACGGCAGAATTGAAAAGAGATATATTAGTTTACTCAAGAAACTATCCTGAAGATTTTATTAATGTACTAAACGACCCTGCGCTACAGATGTATGATGACGTTGTTCAGATTTTATCTAATAACTTACTATCATTAAGAAATAAAAACAGAGACGTTTATTTTAATTTACCGAAAAATAAAACTAAGATGTTGACAGTGCCTTATGGTGAAGACCCTAAAGATATTGTCTCCTCTTACTTTCAAACAGATGAAGGGGTAGAAACATATAAGCTATTAATTAATGCAATGAAGAAATAACTTCTTGCGACATACTACAAAAGGAACACTCTATTAAGGGTGTTTTTTTTTGCCTATCTTTGCGCTTTATTAACCCATTAAAAACTTTTTATAAAATGGAAAAATTTCTTAAAGTTACAAACGCTCCTATTACTGGTCAACTGATTAGTTTGAATGGAGTGAAAACAATTACTACAGCAACGGCTACAGCAACCACTGTTGTTATTAATTATTTTGACGGTACAGCTACTACGGTAACAACTGCTGCACAGGTTGATCATGATGTTTACACAGCTATATTGGACGCTTCTGAGCAAGCATTAGGCACAAGCTGGCAAAAAGCTTTTTTCAATATAAACTTACCTAAAGCTGTAACAAGTATTTTAAACGCATAATTAGTTTACTTTTACATAAAACTAAGAGAGGTCTACTAAAAAAGTGGGCCTCTTTTTTTTTGCTTATCTTTGTAAAAATGTTTATACAATATGGCGGCATCAATAAACGAGGTAAGGAATACAGTCTTAGCAATAGCAAATAAAAATAATTACGGGTACATATCTCCACAAGATTTTAACCTATATGCCAAGCAGGCTCAAATGGATATGTTTGAGGATTATTTCTACTCCTATAATAATTGGATTGTAAAACAGAATGCAAGGTTATCAGGGATAGGGTACGCTGACATTGTTAAGGGATTGGTTGAGGTTATAGATAGTTTTTCTACCCAAGTATTCTTGCCTCAAGTTTCTTCAAACATCTTCTCACTACCTAATGATTACTATCTAATAAACAAGTTGTTCTATTATTCAACGCCATTGTTTACAGGTACAGCAACAGCGACAGGCGTAGGACAACTAATAGATGCGGCAGCCATAGGATGGAGCACTATACCAGCGTCTGCACCAACACCTCCAATAGGAAGCATAGTGGTCAACACGACCACACTCACAGAGGCTTATATAACTGGGGTGGTTGACGGGACTACTGTCACGATAAGTAATGATATATTTACAGTAATAGGTGAGAGCTATGTCATCTATTCAGACACTAAAATTAGAGAGGTAGAACGAGTAAGTCAAAACAAAATATTTTTACTAACTAACTCTATGCTTACCGCCCCTACTAAAACATACCCTGCGTATGTGTTGGATGGTAACAATGTTACGGTATACCCTTCTACTATAATTAACGCTGGTGCTATAAGGTCTCAGTATGTAAGGTATCCTCTTGACCCAAGATGGACTTACGTAAACTTAGGTTTAGGGGAACCACAATTCGATCCAACTCAACCTGACTTCCAAGAGTTTGAATTACCAAGTTCTGATGAGCCTACATTGATTGCAAAAATTTGTCAATACGTTGGTATAGAAATAAGGGAAGCAGACGTATATAACTTTGGAAGAACAGAAGAGGGAACTGAAACACAAGAAACAAGCTAAATATGTCATACATTACAGATTACCAATACTATGAGAATAGTCAAAATGTACCTACAGATGCAAACTGGGGTTCGTACCAATACGTTAGCTTAGAGGATATCGTTAACAATTTTATGTTAATGTATCAAGGGAACAATGAGATTATAAACAACGTCAACCGTTACCAAGTTTTATTCCACGCAAAGAGAGGGATTCAAGAATTGAATTACGATGCGATGAAAGAAATAAAAATCTTAGAGTTGCAGGTTTGTGATCAGTTAAGGTTTGTGTTGCCTCCAGACTATGTGAATTGGGTAAGAATATCTAAGCAAGAAGATGGTATGCTTTTCCCTATGACTGAAAACATTCAGACCAACTGGAGTAATGCTTACTTACAAGACAATGATTGTAGAATACTGTTTGATGTTGACGGTAATGTATTGAGGCCAAACAATTCATTCTTTGATATACAGCGATTAGAAGGACAACAAAAGAATATGTACTTAGGTACAGGTCCTTATAACGGACAAGAAGGGTACTGTATAGATGGTAACTGGGCTTTTGATTATGCTATAGGTGCTCGCTTTGGATTGAATACAGAAACAGCTAACGTAAATCCTACATTTAGTATTAATAAAAAGGGTGGCGTAATAAACTTCAACTCAGGAATGTCGGGTAAATTTGTAGTGTTGGAGTATGTTTCTGATGGCTTAGAAAATGGTGATGACTCAAGCGTAAGCGTGAACAAATTATTTGAGCAGTTTATATATGCGTATATAAAGTTCTCTATTTTAAATGGAAGGTACGGGGTTCAAGAGTACGTTATTAATAGAGCAAGAAAAGACAAGTCCTCGTTGCTACGAAATGCTAAGTTAAGATTAAGTAACATTCACCCTGGTAGACTCTTGATGAATCTAAGAGGCCAAAACAAATTGATAAAGTAATATGGGAGATAGTCGAACAACTTTTATAGCGGGTAAGATGAATAAGAGCGTTGATGAACGCTTAGTTCCACCAGGAGAATATGTAGACGCTTTAAATGTTAGGTTAGGTTCTACAGAAACTACTGAGATTGGTGCTGTAGAAAACTCTTTAGGTAATAGTCTTTTAACTAACTTACAGTTCGCAGGCCAAGACTTGGTTGGGGATGTTAGGTGTATAGGAGTATTTGAGGATGGTATCAATGAGACCCTGTACTGGTTTGTTCATAATGAAAACAATCCAAACTCTACAGAGACAGGTGTTGTAGATTTAGTTGTGTCTTATAATACTAACTCTGGTATTTTAATTTACCACTGTATAAGTACCTCTGTCTTAAACTTTAATTTTACTTACTTAATTACTGGGGTATCTAAGATAGAAGACCTGCTGTTTTTTACAGATGACTTAAACCCACCAAGGTGTATAAATATTACAAGGGATTATGCTTACCCTGGCCCTGGACAAATAGATGATGTATTTGTAGAGGAAGATGTTAGTGTAATAGTTAAGCCTCCAGGGTTTGAGGATAGACTTGTAGATGGAGGGGGTAACTACATTACCTCTATGCCTCTGTCTTCACCTCATGTAGAGTTAAGCCTAATTGAAGGAGGGGAGCAGAATTATATAAAGACAAGGTTTTTAACCTTTGCTTACAGGTATCGTTATGAGGACGGAGAGTATAGTGCCACTTCTTTATTTTCAACTCCAGCATTTGAGCCAGGTGATTTTTTGTTAAGTAATCAGAACTATTGGAATGCAGGTATGGAGAATAGGTACAACAGATGTATGGTTACATTTTCTACTGGTTCTCGAAGGGTAAAAGAAATAGACTTACTGTACAAGGAAACTACATCCAATGTTATATATGTAGTAAATAGATTCAAGAAAGATGACTTAGATATTTCCGACAATGACTTCTTTACTTATGAATTTATTAACTCTGAAATATATACAACTTTAGGATCAGATGAGCTACTAAGACTTTATGATAATGTACCAAGAAGAGCAAAGGCTCAAACTATTCAAGGTAATAGGTTGATGTACGGCAACTATGTAGACGGGTACAACATAACTAAAAAAGAAGACGGGGGAGTTATCCCTGTTGAGTATAGAGCAGAACCATTTAGCAGCCTTATAAATGGAGATGATTTTCCTGTCCCAACAGTTTCTTCAGGGTCTTATACTATAGGCGGTGCAGTAAGTGAAGCAAACTCAGTTATAACATTTGACTTAGCTTCTATGCAGTCTGGAGGAAGTACGGTTATAGAGGCTGGTACTGTAATAGATTTTACCTTTCAGCTACAGCAAACTACACCTACAGTGTGTACCGACTCAGGTTCAAGTGCTCAGTGCGTCAACACCTCCATACAGTCCTCACCTTTTTATGTGAGCATGACGTTTGTAGCGGCTGTAGATTATGCAGACGTGAACGCAATGCTTTCCTCTCAAGAGTTTAAAGATAGAATAGGGGGTAGTCCAGACCAAGAGTTTACTGGAGTTTCAGTAGTTCAAGAGCTTTACCCTTGTAACAATAGTGCGGATGGCGCAACACTAAGTGACCAATTTTATGCTGCAGCAGAAGACCCTATGATAGGGACCACACTACAATTAGTAGGTGGTGGTGTGACTAACACCGCATGTTCTGTATCCGCTTTAAACACTAACCCTTTTCCAACCCCTTGCGCTACATTACCTATAACTGAAGGGACTACAGATAACACTACAGTTACAGCAGGTCAGATGCAGGACACTTCTATTGATTTTGCTGCTGCAGGTGTTGTTGTAGGTAATATAGTAATTGACTCATTGACAGGGTTAAGTGCTGAGGTCACTGCCGTCCCAGGTAGTGGTGGGGCTAACACTTTAACGATAATAGATATAGACGGTGGGCTTGCTACTTTACAGGTGTCTGGCACATCGTTTCAGATTGTTACGGGTGCATCTTCTGTACCTCCATGCTCTCATGACGGTTTTGTTTACACAAACTCTGGTACAACATTTAGCTTACAGGTTCCCGCAACTCAATGGTTTTCTGCAGACGGAACAGCGAGTGGCAACTACGCTGTAGCATACAGGTACTATAATTTTGTTGCGTTTAATTCTTCGGGAGGTTTTAAGTTGTCTTCAGAATCAGGCAGCTTACACTCTAACAGGGACTACGAGGTCGGTATAATGTATATGGATGCAGAGGGTAGGTCTTCTACTGTAATTACAAGTAATGAATCCACCTTATACTTTCAACCATCAACATCTATTTTAAAGAACAAGATAAAAGTAACACTTGATAGTTTACCGCCTTACTGGGCGAGTAAGTACAAGTTTGTGGTTAAGCCAGGTCAGGGAACTTATCAAACTATTTTCTCAACTACTTTTTACCAACAAGACGGAACTGGGTCTGGAGCAACAGGGCTTCCTATAGCAACAGAGAATGACCCATCTCAAGTATGGTTTAGGTTAGAGGGGCAGAATCAAAATATCCTTCAGGTAGGAGACGAACTCACTATAAAGCAAGATACTCAGGGTGCTGTTCTAACGGAGCAAAAATCAGTGGTCTTAGCTATTCAAGCATTCTCAGGTGGCGGTATAACAAGTGTTTCTTTAGCTGGACTATACATGCTACTTAAGCCTTCAGGTTGGTCTATAGAAACTCCTGAAAATGCTTATTATTTTTATGGGACAAAAACATCACCAGGATGTTTATATGGTTATTCTTTAAATGATAGTGAAGGTGTTCCTTACACCATACCATCGGGGTCAACTATTAGAATAAAATTATGGATTAGAAGAAACGGAGGTGGGGACTGCAGTAAAAGGATAGAGTTTGATAGAACATTTATATCTTCAAATGACTACTTAGACTTTTATCAGTGGGCTTTGGGTGATGATTTAGCTGGTCAAATGAGAACAGGTAACTGCACAAACATTAACGGGGGAATGACCTTAAATTTTCAAGAACCACTTAGTCCTGTTAGTCTATTTGATGATAATAGAGGAAATATCAGCTGGAGACCTGAAATTTGCACATTCTTAGACTCTGGAGATGCTATTGCTGGAATTTATAGAGTTCCATCGGGGTCATTGTTTTTTGGATTAGATATGAATTTACAGAGGTGTAGGCGTAGGGGTACGCATGACCCTAAGGCACATTTAAGAATTGAAGTGACAAGAGCTGTTGGTACGTTTACCTTTGAAACAGAGCCACAGGAGGTGGACCCTAACTTGTTTTATGATGCGTCAGAGTTGTTAGACCTTGAGCCTGAAACACCTGGTGGACAAAAGTATCATATGGCTAAAAGGGACTTTATACCAACAAACTTACAGCCTAACAATTATATTTTATCTGCAGCTTCACAAGACCAAACGTCTGGAGGTGACCCTCTTATAACTGTGTTAGATGATTACAACTGCTACACCTTTGGTAACGGTGTTGAAAGTTTTAGGATTAATGACAACCCTGCAGGAAAGACTTTTAATTTAGGGGAGAGAACGGTAGCCGTATCTAACCAAGACTTTCAAGAAGCCGATAGGTTTGCAGGTATTACATATAGTGGGGTTTATAGTAGCTCCTCTAACTCTAATAACCTAAATGAATTTAACTTAGGCTTAGTAAACTTCAAGGATTGCGAAACAAGTTTTGGGCCTATTCAAATATTACACGCAAGGCAGACAGATATACTTACCCTACAAGAGGACAGGATATCTTATGTGTTAGCAGACAAAGATATTATCAGTGACTCTGCTGGGGGTGGTGCTATTGTAGCTGTGCCTGAAGTGTTAGGTCAACAAATAGCGAGGATAGAAGAGTTTGGTATTAGCTTTAATCCTGAGAGTTTTGTTTCTTGGGGTTACGATATGTTTTTTACTGACACCAAGAGAGGTGCTGTAATTAACTTGCGTGGCTCAAGTCGTACTAATGATGAGGTGCAAGTTGTGTCAAAGTTAGGAATGAACTCTTGGTTTAGGGATACCTTTAACTCTCAACTTACTACTCAGAAGTTAGGTGGGTATGACCCTTACATGAACGAATATGTTTTAGGAACCAACCTGCGTACCGTTCCTATTTTAGAAGATAAAATACCTTGCGGCCAAACTCTTACTCAAGTGAACAGTAATGCAATTATTGAGTATGAAGTAGATTTAGGGGCTATTGTAGGTGAGGTTAACATACCTTACTCAGTAACACCTGGTGGGTCAATAAGCATAAGTGTATCATGGAATGGATCTGTAGTTGCATCGGTTGTTGATGCTGTATATAGCGGGTCTCTTACGTTTTCAAAAAGCTTAAAC
>WLWF01000618.1_pt1 | contig 33226 bp, 46 predicted proteins | sample 6718331 | NCBI WGS metagenome assembly WLWF01 (sample SAMN12718692, study PRJNA515312) | sponge metagenome | isolation source: marine sponge | host: Mycale hentscheli | place: New Zealand: South Island, Marlborough, Capsize Point | collected 2003-05-01 | reverse complement strand
ATCACTCGATGTTAACAATTAAGAATTAATCCTAATTGCAAAACATTAAAAATACCCCCAAGTATTACTTGGAGGTAATTATTATTAAGTTGTAATTCTGATTGTTAGTTAATAAGTAGAGCCTCAATCATATCTTGTTTCTTATAAGTTCTTGGGAAAGATTGAATTGATCGTAGATTCTTAACAGTAACTAATTGCAATTGATTGTTAATAAGTAGAGTTGGATGTACGAATGCTTTAGGATAAGTAATAAGTGGTAATTCAAATTTGAAAGTGAAAAGAATATCGTGAATGTATTGAATAGAAACTAATACAAATACGAATGGAAATGCGATTGAACGGAGAATAGAATTAAGTGGAAAGTCGCGAATAGTTTTGAATAGTTTGAAAGAATTGATTAGGATTGAATCGAGATTAGAATTAATCATAATTAGAATTGAAAGTGAAAAGAATTAAGAATTGATTGTGGAGGAAAAGTAAAGAGAATTCGTCCACCCCTACATAATAGCAAAGATTCTGGCGGATGGACGTTTTTGTAACAATCTGTAATAATGATATTTAGTGGGGCTGACTAGGCCCCGAGTTAGTGTTAACGAAAGTCAGCATCTTCGTCGACGTTCTTGTTAAGCTGGCCGGAAACTGACGCGTAGAGAGCACTACTTAGGAACAGAATTAATGCCCACTCGATCATACAAAAGAGGCCTCAATGTCTTGCTGAGTAATAAGAACTGACTCCTGATTAGCCTCATCTTTATAGGCGCCAGCGAAGAATTGGGCCATTCGATGAGCGCTACCGTTAGCAATTCGTTCGTCCGATGCCATCCACTCAACGATAAGTGTAGGCTCGTCGATAACACCTACAGCGCCAATCCATCGGCCCTGAGCATCATAAACTGTATGGCCGTGTGGAAAACAATTAGCGGCCAACGAGTTAGCAACATCGCGGGCGTCAATGTCGGCGCCGTTAGTGTTAAGGCCGAGATAGAATCGATAGAGTCTCATGAATAGATAGCGAAGGAATTGGACGGGCTAATCAATACTCAGGCTGATCTTTTCTGTAGCCCATAGCCTCATTTAAATAGGAAGATTGGCGTTGATATGAATAATTAGCCTTGGAAATCTGGCCATAACGTGACCAGAATTGGCCATCTTTCTGCCAAAATAATGAAGACTTAACGGCCCAATCTTGGCGTGATTCGTAATTAACAGTCATGGTAAATACCTTGGAAAAATGTGATTTAAGGGGGGAGAGTTGGTCCTGAAAAGTAATCAACTGACAGAGGGCGCTTGTCTCTCCCCTTGGACATATCATAGCGCCAAGTAGACTGTATAGGTAGGTCTGCAGCCCTATATTCAACATTTCTTAACAATTTACATTTCGTAATATAACGCTTGACAGAATCTGGGATCCATGCTATGATAAAGAGGGATGCCATTTTCACTATCATAAATGTTATTTAAGGGCCCAATTAAGGACCCTTATTTATTACTTACACTCCGTGGATTCGTTTCCAACAAACCCAGGTAATAGCCTGCAGTTCGTATGTATGAACCCCCAGATCTTTGGCCGCGGCCTGATAATCAGCCTTGATAGTTCTACGGAGTTTGATACCAATAGAGGGGACATTCGCAAGCGTTACTCTATCACCTAGCCAGATAGAATACGCATGCCCGTCAATACAAACGTCGTCAGAATCGCCAGCGATGCAGTTGAAAAACTCACACAACTTAGGGCCCTTAAGTAATGCTAACAGTTCTTCCCTATCTGTTACATTGTCGACTAAGATACGAATGGCTTTCGTCTTACCTGTCGAAAATGTGCAGACCTTAAGTGATGCTAAGTCTTCTTCATCACCGCCGGATGAAAATACTTTGATCATATTCTCTGCATCCTGCTTGTTACGTTCCCACCGATTACGCGGGCTAAGTGATGCAATGACGGCGATAATTGTGAGCCTATCTATACCGTACAGCTGGCTTAATCTTTCGGCATAAGTGTTAGCGTCGGCGTACCAATCGAGGCCGGCTTGAATGTCAGCTTCTGAGGCAAGATTGTAAACGGCGGTAATAGCTTGAGCGCCCATGGTTTGTGTTAGATAAGGGGGAAAATGTGAGCTTAAGTATCAGCGAAGGCTGGCCAGGTAGGCATCACGTCTGGCCTGCAATTGGCGGAGGTTCGTATCAGTGAAGCTGAAAGATTCCGATTGAGCCTGTTGCAATGCTTGCTCAAATTGGCGGAGTTGGCGAGCAGTAGGGCGAGTGTTGTTCATAGTTCGTTAATAATGAAGTAGGTGAAAAAGAGTGGAAGTAAGGCTAAGATAAGCTCCATAATTAGTGAATGGAGAAGTGACGTTCGAAGAGCATATTAGCGAGTTGGTGTTGACCTTTGTTCGTAAGTTCGCGGACCTTGTTGAGAATTAGGCGGCGTTCAGTTTGAGTTAGTTTGTTGGTCATTGGCCGGTGGGGGTGTTAGTTAGTGGGAGTGAGTTGGCTCCTCTCCCATGAACTTAATATACAAGAGATTGGGCCCTTGCGCCATATCAGTGGACGGTTCGTAGGGTGGCTAAATATAGGGGTGGGGTGGGGTAGTAAGGTATAAGTATTACATAGCATATACTATTTATTATTATTAATTAGTTATTTATTATGTATTAATAATACATAGCAGATAGCTAAGTATACTAACAACAATCAATCATGATTGAATAGTAGAAACAAACAACATATACTTATACTTCTATTCTATTACTAATAAATAACACATACCTATATATACTGTATCCTTATACATATATTGCATTGTCTACTTATTACAATCGAATCATTATTACACTGTACACAATCAACATCAAGATGCAAATGAATGCTAATTATAATATCTTTTCTTTTTCTTTTAGGTACTAATAACAATCAACATCAACATACAATATGCAGATGTATATTAACATCAACTAAATAAATGTAATTATTAATTATTATTACTTAGCCTAATGTAAACAAATAAATAACCAATCGCTATCTATTACTAATTATAAGCAATCGTATTATCATACAGTTAATAACATCGTACAGATATAAGTAGAAACTAATAGTAATCATCATGCAATCCTAATCAGTTTGTGATTCTTATTACTAACTCCCCCCACCCGAACATTTGTACTACCCGGTGGGACTGGCCCCTCTAAAAATCTGTGAAAATTTCTGAAACCGACTTTGGCATTCTAGCATAGTCTTATGGTGTAATTGGATGGCTTGGACTATAAACAATCGTGTAACGTATACGAGTTGGTCATCAGTCTGGAATTATGCGATTGACACATATTTGCCGTCAAAGGGATTTGTTGTAAGTGGTACTGGTACGAGGCAGGTTGCGAAGGATGTGACAAATATTTGGACGGGTGGATTGGAGACTGTGCATTGGTCGGTGTTTAATCTTAGTACGCAGTATCCGCAATGGAACATTTCATTTTTCGAGGGTGATAACAGTAGTACTGTTAACTGGCAAATTGGTGCGCCTATAGCGAGTCCTACGGAGTTTCAGTATTGGGATAGCGAGAGTGATCCAACGGCGTGTTTAATTACGACGGGTCGTCAGGTTGCGTTATATTGGCCTGGGGATAGTGCGAAGTGGTTTTTGAGAGGAAATCCACGGAGTAGGGGTACTGCGGACGGAAGGGACACGTATCTTTTCCCTGCTGCGACCTCTGCAAATGGGTGGGTTACGAAGGGGTACCAGGCAAACCCTTCGGATACGGTTACAAGTAGTCGTTATAGTGCGATTGGTTATATAGGGTATCCAGGAGAGGATGCACCGGGTGGGAATTTGTATGGGCAAGTTCCTGTAGGGGCTAAGTATATGAGGATACAAAATCCGATTCTTACTGCTGGTTATGCTTCGACGAGTACTGGTGAGAATAGTAATGGTTATGGTGGTCAGGGTCCTCTTGTTCAATTAAATACGAATGATGTTTTCATTCAATTTGGGTGTACACCTACGTTCCGTCTGCATCGTTTGTATCTAGGTAGCCAGCTTGGATTTGACGGAACAAGGTATTGGCTTGGTAATTCTGGTACTTCTAATCAGCTTGTGTTTGATCTTGGTACTACGGAGCCGATTATCTGATGGCTGTTGATTATACTTTTTCACCGAATGATATTTACACTACTCCAATCATGACGGAGGTGGTGGAATTATCTTTTCCGCAAGGCCATGAGGCTGAAGTCGAACAGGAGGGTACTATTGAAGCCGTCAAGGAGTTCGACCTACCTTCAGTATGGTCAAAAGAGTACCAGTATGAATTAATTCAAGGCGGTGGTGACGGTGGTGAGGGTGGATCAACACGCCCAGCATCGGGCTTTATTTACCCTAGAGGCATTTAATCATGTATGAACTAGAACATGCTTTTTGTTACCTAGAGCAGTATGAGTACGAGGAGATCTGTACGACCTTGATGGATCACGGCTGTACGGATATCGATGGTCTGACGCGCCTGGAACTGGCTCAAATAGCTGTTGATCTTATGGCGGAGGACCCAGAGATTTACATCTTCTGGAGAGTTTAGTATAAGGCTTTAAGCCAGTCACGCTCACGAGGTTCTAGGAGCATGATTGTGCGATTCATGAAGGTAGAGGCTTCTTTTTCTGTCATTGAGTGATAGAAGCGACCCAGGAGCTGTCTGACACCATCTTCTGATTGGCATCGTACAGCAAGAAGGAGTGCTAGGCTATTGACGGTCATTCTATGACTGGCTAGTTCCTTCATTATAGCAGGTTGGCAAACTAACTTTGACCGTATAGAGTACCAGTAATGGCTTTAGACACTTCAGGCAGCTGGGTAGCCGGCGATGATCTGCGTATTATCGAGTGTTTGATGTTACCGTTTGGTGAATACGTTCTTGATTGCACTCAGAACTGCATGAATCAATTGCAGGTAATGTCTGATGCCGCTGTTTTGCGCGTTCGGGCACTGCTAGACGAGTACGAAGCAGCTGATTTAGCGGAATCTAACCAGAATTTAGGCGATACGGAAGGAAAAGTACTTGTTAAGGCAGATGTATTGGAATGGGAAGTAACTGGTAACGGTGTAGCAGGTACAACGCAAGAAAAAGCTAACATCCGGGCCGAAATTGCACGTTATTTTGCATTCTGCTCCTGCTTAGGCAGCGTATTGCCCGGAACAGGCGGCTATGCAGGCCATTCAAGCTTAATTCGTTCCTGATGGCTTCTAATACGGAGATACCAAGCCATTTATGGGTAGATGTCGGTCCTGTTAGCGTTGATTCCACGCGTATGGGACCAGAGCTTATTAGTTTAGCAGCTATTATGGTAATGTTACTTGTTTTTAGGTACATTTATAAGCGTATTTAAGGGTGTTTGGTAGAATATGCTGATTATTCCTGAAATTATCATGTCTGTTCATCCAGAAAACAGCCCTGAAACGAATGAATTGATTAAGGCAGTCGAAAGTGTTGAAGTAGTTCAGGTATGGTGCAAAGGTTGCCAGGCATTTCGGCCAATGAATGCAGCTTACGCTAAGTATTTAAGTGGTGAGATTGAATCTTGCAGTAAATGTCCGAAAAAATGAACGAATTTGACCTTTATCTGGGCCCCGATGATGTCAGGGCCCTTTCTTATGCTGTAAATGAGGCTATCAGAATGTGGCCTGGTTCTCCAGCAAGACCCGCAGAAGAGCAAATCGTACTACAGAAACTAAAGATGTCGCTTTTTGCAATGTCGATGGAACTGGCAATCGAAGAGCGTAGCGAGGGCGAAGGCCCGAGATAAGCTGTGGAAGCCTAGAAGGATCGAGAAAGCGGCATGGCTACTACCTCTCCACTGTTTCCATATGAGAATGGAAGGCTTCTAGTGCCTTCACAAGGCGCTGTAAGCCTTGTTAACGGGCGGTGGGTGGAGGCCGAGGGGGATTCCTACCTTGTACGCTTATTCATTAATAGACAGCAGTATGACGGGGTGTCATCAGGATCTAAGATGGTGCCGATTCCTTCACAGCTTGACGGTGAAATGATGCCAGGTGCCTCTGGTGACCAGTTCTATTATCGTGGTTACGCTCTAGATTTTGCTCCTGTTGCATCTGGCTGGGACCTGGAAACGTCTAACGAAGCAGGTTTAGTGTTTACGCAAGTCACTACTCAGTACACCTGGCTGGCTACGGGGACTGAATGTAAGTTCCGATTTGGACAGGACCCTATTATGGCCGCGGCCAAGATCCAGAGGTCTAGTGGTCGTTATGGCGGTCTAGGGATCGATGAAATCATTTACAAGGAGATTGGCGGAGTAGAGATTCAAATCACAGGCGGGGAGCTTCAGAACTGATGATGGAAATAAAGAAGGAGTTTGCCACACCTAAGGTTACTCTGAAAACTGACACAAAAAAGCAACGGCTTACGGCCCTGAAAGCACTCACAAGAGGCATCCAAGCAGGAGGGTCGCAGATCGAGTCCTACTTGCCTGGTTTGCTGGACCAGGCCCTTCAAGCTAGCGTATGGAGCTGGCCTCGCACGACACTGCGAAAGAACGGTTCATTGGCTGGACAAACCCGTAACATTGTTGACACCGGGGCACTGAAAGGAAGCGGCAAGGTCGTCACCAAGTATCTCAAGACGAAATCCATCTTTTCGGTTGTCTACAAAGCCCCTTATGCGTCTTTGGTCCATTACGGTGGCTATGTCACGCCCTATGGAGATCCTTCTCGCCAGAAAGTCTATATCCCAGGCCGCCCGTGGGTGCAAGCGGTAATCGAGGGCAATACTGCAGGCATTAATTTTATTGACACCTCAGGCATCATGGAACAGTCTATATCACACTCCTGGGAAGGTGCATAGGTACACTAGCGCAGCTTATTGATAAACATGGCCCGTAAGAGTAAAGGACTTCCTTTCGTGGTTCAGCCTCGCCTAGAGCCGATCATTGAAAGAGTTGGCACAGAAGAATCGGGTATTATTGAGATTCGTCGTCAGGGATATCTGTCGGTCGCCGAAAAGACCATGGTTGACCAAGCGTCTCAAGAGCTATCGGACCAAGGCGAGCTTCTAGCCGCTGTTAAGGCAATTGCCAAGGCCGAAAATCTGTCCATGGCGGATGTCTTTGACGCCCTCCAGGACCCATCGAAGAACTCTTCTTTGGTAGAAGATTATGCAATCGAGATTGCAACTGCATCTAGTGCGGCGAGGACCCAAGAAGACAAGATCCGCATTATTTCGGCAACGGCATTGCTTATCTGCAGAATTGACCCTAACTGGACGGTAGAAGAGTCCATGGAGCTTCACCCTGACTTGCTTGCCGGGCTTCACAGGCTCTATATGGATGAAGATGCTCGGTCTATTGAGGCGCTTACTTCCGGTATAGAGAAGAGAGACGCAGTTTCAAAAAAGTAATCGGGCAGTCGGAAGCGATACCGTTCGATGAGTACTATTGGAAGCTAAAGGACTACTTCCCTGGTGATCCGGACTTCGGGTTCGAGCGGTACCCGAATCTGCCTTATCAGTACGTCCTTCTAGCGATCTCCAAGGGCGCCGACGCGCGTCAGAACTCCCTTCATGAGGCTGAGCGACCCATCGCCTTAAATACGACTGTCCTCGCCTCTCAGGGCCGAGATCCAAAGAAAGGTAAGGCTCCCGTTTATACGGATTTCTGCTTTTACAAGCCTGTTAAAGAAGGTGATCGTCCTAACTATGTTTACGGATCCGCTTATCTTAAGCTTATCAGCGACAAGAGGCTTCCGCCATGGGCATTGTTCTGCTACAAGGATCTTTCAGTCGCGGCAAATGAAGCATACGAACCCGACGTTTGCGCGTTGATCTGTGAAGATGCGATACTTCTGCATCCAGCAAAAGTAGGCAGGAATTCCTACGAAGGGTTGTTACTTGCTCAAGAAAGTGCTTCTGACCAGACTCGTATATTTGTTGACGACCATGGCAATAGTATAAGGCTTCAAGTGCCTCACATCGGAACGAAACTAGTAGCCCAGGAAGGCGTGACCCTCAACTAGAGGGCCAGGTCCCCATTATCTTGTTAGCGTATTCATCAACAATCCTTGAGTCCTCTTCGGAATACGAGCTGAATCCATTAATGCCGCCTTTAAGCCATTGCTGGATTCTCCACTCGGACTCGATTGTATAGAAAGGTTGCATTCTGAACCAAGCAAGCCACTCTTGACTTGATTTGTCCTGATTGCAACGCTGGCAAGCTGGGATACAATTGGTTGTGCGATCTTCCCCACCATTTGACTTGGGGCGAACGTGATCAATAGTTAAGTCAGTTAGAGACTCGTCTACGATAGGAGTTCCGCCGCAGTAGGCGCAGCGATTGTCCCAGCAATCTTTGATAGCAGTGCGCCATTGGTGGCGAGCTTCTCGGCGTGTCAGGGCTGACATGTGATAAAGGTAATCTGAAATCCTCTCGTAAACGGGGAGGTAGTCCTGGGATTGGTGCATCTCAGATTGTTATAAAGACGGCACCACAGAGAAAAAATCTGTTCATCGGCATTAGGGCCTCCGTGGTTGTCGTTGCCTTCAGTTTACCGAGGCTGGAACACTAGAAACGACAGCAGGATTGGTATGGCACAGCAATTTCCTACAACAGCGCAAACAATCTACGAAACGCTGTCGACTGATACAGAATTGATGGCTGTGCTAGGTGATTACGAATTCAAGGGAGGGCAATCTTATCCTGCTATCTCTGTGATGTCTCCTGGCTCAGACTTGCCATCGCTTAAGAAAACGACAGGAGTGGAGTGCATAATTCATGACGTCGGCGATGTTACTAGGTATGAGTACTTAACTGGCGAAGTTGCTAGGACTAGTGTTCTGTGGAGTGTGTTTCTAGTTGTCTGGGATCCAGGTACTGGCGCGGACATGCAAGTGGCCACCGAATTGATCTGTCGCAGGTTCCTCGGCTCCTCTTCCATTCAAACTGTTGCAGTTTCTGATGGACTGGGTTCGCTTGTTCAGACTAAGATTTTAATCAGGTCGGATATGCCAATTTTGGCAGCCTAAAATCACTTCTTTGGAATTATAAAGTAGACGGCCCCATGCGGGTCTAAGGTACCTTCGTGCGGGCTTCCTCCCGTTTCTCTTATGGCAAACTTTTCAGCCGCATTTGGCTACGATTTCTACATTGTCCCTGTTCAGAATGCTCTGATCGCCGACTTTGCGACCAACCCGGCCCTTGACAGCTCCAGCCCTCCTTCTTCTGACTCTACTGTCACTTACTCTGAAGGCGTTTTCACGATTGCTGGTAGCCCTTACGCGATGGATGGCACTGACGCTGGCATCCGCTTGGCCAGCCTGACAAATGCTGCTCTCGAGACTGATACCGGTTCTGAAGAGATCTACACTTACGACGACGAGACGAAAGGTTACTCTCAGGCTGTGGCTACCACCAAGAGCTTCAGCATCGGCCTCTCTGGTATCGCTGACTTTAACGACGCCGCTTACAAGGTTCTTCGCTTAACTGAGCAGAACACCGTGGCTGACGGATTGCGTGTTGCCTTCAAGCGTGTTGGCCCTACTGGCACGACTGAGACTGTTGAGGGTTACGGCACCTTGACTGGCTACAGCGAGTCTAACGAAGTTACGAGCATCGTGTCCTGGGAATGCACTCTGACCGGTTACGGTCCTTACTTCCTGACCCTTGCTGCTTAGCTGACTGGAGGTATCGTGAGTCTCTCGGCTGTAAGTCTGGAGACTCCCTTTACCGCCTCTCAAACCGGACTCGCAGCCACTGTCTCTGGCGGCTCCGGTTCTTCTGCTACTGCTACCGTCGACACAGACGGCGCTGGCGCTATCACCAACTACACGGTTGTCACTCCTGGCACCGATTATGTACAAGGCGAAAACGTCACAGTTACAGAAGATGGCGGTCCTGGCTCTGCAACTGCGCAGGTCACAGCAACTTCGTAACCTCGATACTTACGACAAAAACCACCAAGGGCCCTTACCAGGCCCTTTTTTAATGGCAACCTATTGGCAGCTCTGGTGTCGCCGTGTCTCAGCAACTAGTATTTGATCTCAACGTAGATAATTCTGCCGCACTTAGCTCGATCAATACATTCTTTGATGCTTTTGAGCATGGAGTGAAAGACGCTAGCGCAGCACTAGATAAGCAATTTGGAGAGAAGAATAAAGTCATTGGCCTGAAGTTAGAGGGAGGCAAGGTTGTTGCTAAAGAGATGAACAATATGGCCACCATTGGCAACAGGTTGGAAAAAAGTGTCAAGGTGATGAATGAGCAATATGGAAAAACGCCTAAAGAAATAAGGAATAGTATTGGAATTTTGAAGGAACTGCTTTCTACTACTACGAAGTACAAGGAAGGCACGAAGAAGATGACAGATGAGTGGAAGACCTTGGTCACGAAGCTTAGAGAAGCTAGGAATATTGCGAACGATATGGAGATCAACGACGACATGGAACGCTCTATCACTGGAGCTAACATCGCTGCGGGTCTAGCCTTGGATGCTATCAGGGCTTTAGGACGAGGCGTAATGGGCTTCATCAGAGAAGGTGTCGAGATGGAAGTCCTGATGATTCAGCTTAAGGGCTTTACTGGAGGCGTCAAGCAAGCAGAAGCGGCTTTCTCTAATTTCGTCGAGATCGCAAAAGCTACTCCTTTTGATGTGAAGCAGGTGGCGGAAGGAGCTCGAACGATGATGGGCTTCGGTATTAGTTCAACAGATGCTGCTAAACGGGTCGAGCAGCTCGCAATTGTAGCGGCGTCTACAGGTGGAAACTTGAGGGAGATGGCAAGAAACTTGGGCCAGATCCAAGCCAACCAGCGTGCCTACACTCGTGATCTCATGCAGTTTGCGAACCAAGGTATCCCCATTTATCAAATGCTGGGAGAGGTGATGGGTAGAACTACCCAGCAAGTGAGAGAGATGGCGGAAGAAGGTGAGGTTGGCTTCACCGAGGTCGCTGCAGCCCTAGACCTGATGACGCAAAAAGGCAGCGATTATGAGAGAATCGCCGCAGAAATGAGTAGCACCTTCCAGTCTCGTTTGGAAGAGATTGCTTCCGCAGTCACAACAACTGCAGGAAGGTTCATTTCGATGATCCAGGCTATGGATAAAGCCCTTGGAGGCCCGATAGAAACATCTATGCAAACGATAGCCAAGTTGATTGAGGGTGTCGGTAAAGGATTTAAACTTGTAGAGAACAATGCTAAAACCTTGGCCCCGATTGTCGCATCTCTTGCTGCTATGATAATTGGCAGTTTTGGAATTGCTTTTATCCAAAACCTTAGCGCAATTGGTAATGCACTCGTTGCTCTTAAATTGAAGATACTAGCAATCGACGGGGTGCAAAAGGCGTTAAACATATCGCAAGCGGTCTATGTAGCGTTGACGAATAATTTCGCAGCCCTTGCCTTAGCGGCAGGTATAGCGGCTGGTGGTATATATGCTTATTCGCGGAGTCAGGATGAGGCTAAAGAGGGCACGAAAGAGCTTACCTCGGCGATGGGAGAGCAGGAGACGAAAGCACTTGCAAACGCTGATGCAGAAAAGCTCTTGGCTTTTCAATACGATCAAGTATCTCTCGCAATCCAAAGGAAAATAGATGCGCAAAAGCAAGAATTTAAGGATGCTCAAGAGCAGTATAATTTGGCCAAGACGAGAATGGAACGTGCTGTGAAGTTCCTTAAGATGGAAGCCGACGAAGATTCTAAGAATCATCAAGATAAAATGGACAATCTGAAAGAAGAAATCGAGACAGAGAAGCAGGGGCAGAAAGATACACTTCAAGGTGCTAAAGACGCTCATCAGGAGAGGATGACTGGATTAAAGGACGAACTGCAAGCCGTCCGTGACAAGTACGATGCCGAACTAGACTTGCTTGATAAGGAATCGAAGTTTGCCAAAGAACTACGCGGTATTCGGATACAAGAGATCCAAAAGAAACTAAAGAGCACAGACTTAACGAGAAAAGAAAAGCTAGAACTTCAGGAGCAATTATTCCAGATAAACAATCAAATCAAACGTCGTGAGATATTAAAGCGGAAGAAGGCGGAAGAAAAAGGTATTCAGGACAAGATAGTGCAGCTGGAAGCAGACCACGGGACTCAGATTGAAAAGATTGAGAAGAAGTACCAAGCTCGGATCAAAACCCTAGAAAGCGCATACGACAGAGAGGAACAATCTGTCAAGGACATCAATTCAAGGTATGAAGAGCAGGCCGCGAAGGTTGCACAGTTCAAGGATGAAGAGCTTAGGGCTATCTTTGAGAACAGAGACGCTGCGATAGCCTCCCTCGATGCGCAAATAGCCAAAGCGGAAATATTCCGGGGTAAGATGCAAAGTGCCTATGATACTGCTAAAAATATTGATCGCACTAAGTCTGGCTCCGCAGGCGGCGGGTCAAAGGGGGCTTTCGGGAATAACTTCTATGCTGGTGGTCAGATTAGCGGAGGAACGGTTGCTACTGTTAACGAGCTTGGTAAAGAGGCATTCTTGTCGGCCAGCGGCAAGCTTAGCATGATCAACGCTCCTGCATGGGGGCAGTGGAAAGCACCTTCTAGTGGTACTGTTATTCCTGCTCACTTAACAAAGCAACTAGACATCCCTAGCGGTGGAGTTAACCTCAACGCTGCAGCTGGAATGAACGCAGGCAAGTCAGTGGGAATGAATGGGATCATGGCTGCGGTTCGAGCGTCCTCCGGCGGTGACACCTTTAATCAGAGCGTCACAGTCCAAGCGGCCAACCCTGTGCAGGCGGCTAACAACATGATGGTCGAAATGGCTGGACTGAAGCGTCGCCGTCTTGGCAGATAGGAATACTGGGTCACCTGCTACTAGCGCGTGTTTGACTTTGGTGACCCTCTCTCTACCGCCGAGTTGTACCTCGACAATGTTACAGCCCAGACAGGTCCTGAATTTCCCGACAAAGGCATCCCTGACATGACTGAGCTAGAGCTTCGGTATGCCATGACATATTTCTACGGGGCCCTCGAGAATGCACTCATAGACGATGCAAATAGCGAAGTGCTGTCAATACTAACAGCCTGGTACGATACGGCCTTCCAGGCTCTTGCAGAGCGGTCTGAGGAGTTTGTGGATAAAGTCAGGAGCGGGGCAGTCTTTCCCCCTGACGGTACCCGTAGTCGAAAAAAGTATTTAGCCCTTGCTGGTATACGAAGTTCGGCAAACTAGGCGCAGCAGCGAGCCCCGGATGTCAACCATTGGAATTGCTTACAGTGGGGCGTCGTCTCATAATATTGTGATTGACAATTTTGGGGATAACGCTATGCCGAGGTCTTATGTTGGCAGCATTTCCTACGACCTGTCCAGTAACGGCGCTTCGATCCTAGGTGGTCCAGCGTACCGGAACAAATACCAATGGGTCATCTCTACGATAGTCCTAAAGCAAACGGCACTTGATATTGATGCCATGTATCAGGACTGGGACACGTCTAGAGCTTTAGGAGAGAACGCTGCTTGCGGAATTATCGACGAGACCTGGGGGCCGGCAGTTAATACCAGTGCGGTATTCGTCACGGCGCCTAGGTACACAAGGTTGGGCCCTGTTTACGTGCTCGTTTCTTTCGGCTTGCAAGAGGTTTAATCAATGGGTTACTTAGTACAACAGACTCGCGTTGCTTCGCTGACCGTTGGTGGAAACGACTATACCTCATCCCTTGTTAGCTGGGTCGCTAACGATGCGTCCGTAAACAAGAACGGCTACATGATGACTGACGGGGAGCTAATCCTTGGTCAGCGTCAAGGTGCAGCGGACATCACGGACTACGACAGGGGCACGTTCAAGAGGGGGACTCCGGTCGTCCTTAGGATGAGGGATCAGTCCGGCGGTGTTCATACACATCCTCGAGGGTTGCTTTACATTATCTCGGTGAGTTACGACGTTGAGGCCGAGAAGCTTGTTTGCGATCTAGGATGTAAAATTGCACTGGGCAAGCTTACTGATGATTATGAAGAATTTCTTGACCTAGCTCCCCTTCCCCTGGACAAGTCTCAGGAAAACATTAACAGCATTGGCGCCAACTTCTACACGAATGGTGAGTTCCTGTGGATGGACAATACCGGGGAATTGCGGACTAATAAGTTCTTTGGGACTGACAGCTCCGCAGGTATTCAGGGAGGCGCGTGGACTTCGGTTCTAGGTACGACAACACTTGGTGTGAACCCCCTAGCAGGCGGCAAACCCATTCCCGATCAAATCAAGCTTTCCTATGACACGCCGTTAGACATTCTTCCCACTGACCAGACTGGAAGGGTAGATACGACCACGACCACGTCGACTTACTTCCTGTCCTATCCGGCTATTACTTACGAACGCATTCCCAAAGAGGAAGAATGCTTCGAAATCGGCCCCGATGGTCGGGAAACTCCTATAGGATGTATCGAGGACGCTGGTGGAATCGTTGAAACAGAGCAGCCTGAAGTAGAAAGTGGTTGTGGCAATACCCCTCCACCTCCTGAGGGCTCTACTCCAGAAGGAGAGACAGCAAAGAAGGCTCACTGCAACAGTAACTACAAATCAGTACCCTCTCCTACGTTTGTAGGGGTCCTAAGGACAGAAATCCAAGTCTCCGAGTATAGCGCCCCTGGTGCTCAGATTTCTAGACAGTCCAGGGTTACATACGGACCGTCTTTTGAATTAAACTCTCAGTACTATTCTGACCAGTTTGCATATTGCAAAGCCGTCTATGCTTATTCCTGCCTCCCGGATGGGGCTTGTCCTTTTAAGGGCTTGTCCAACGTCAAGCAGGGCTACCAGGAAACAATCTACTACTACGGAGCAGAGGCCAACAACCTGATTAGAACCGTTCAGGACACGTACCTTACTAAGCTATCGGCTGCCCAGCCTTTTAACTGGCGCAACGGCATCGAGAACGGAGTCCCCAGACTGTTCAACGCTAATATAAGCGTGACTGACATGTATCGTTCCGAAAGAGTTATAACGGAATACTTCCAGGAAGCAAATACAAACGTTCAGATAACTACAAGATTTACCAGTATGGCCAGTCGAGGCGTTGGAATTAACGCGGCAAACCTAGATGCCCTTGCTGGGATCAAGACTACAGAAAAGCGAGTCTCATCGTCAACCACAACCTTAGACATTCGCCCAGATTCAATTAATACAGTCAGCACGAAAACAGAAACTGAAGAGATTAAAATCAACCTAGGGCCCGATACTTATATAAGCTCTCCAGAACAGGCAGGCCCCTACATCATTGAAGAGCAGGTGCCTATCCCGCTTCTGTACGAAAACGACGCACAGTGTCGCAAGATCGCCAAGAAGTATGGGGAATACCTGAGGAGGTTTTACATTGGCGACCTTTACGGTCTTCAGATCTCGGAGTCCCTTAGGGATGAGATCTTGACCTCATGGTATCCAGGTATGCCTTTCAGGTACGTTGACCCTTCGGCTGACACTATCATCGCGCTTCGGATGGATGGCTGCAGCTGGGGTGTCAACTCCGAGGTTGCAAACGTTGTCGCTGACGGCGTATGGATCGGTAAGTCCAGCGGAACACTGGTCATTGGTGACAACCTTACCGGTAACGCAGAGCCTAACATGGGTGGCACTGGCACAACACCTACGCCACCGACGGCTCCGAGTCCTCCTCCTAGCATTGACAATGACGTAGTTTACGAGTCCTTGTACGAAGAGGTTAATGTAGAGTTCTGGATGGAACATATCATGGAAGCCCCTGGGGCAGATGGTGTCGTTCCCCCTCTTCCTCAGGAGGGAGACCTCGAGGTATATATGGAGACCTCCTTTACGATGTTCTGCAGTGGATTCATTGTTGCAGCTGGCGGGCTTTTGGTCGTAGATGGCGGTGGCGGCCTGTTAACAGAGTACGCTGGCAATATCATCACAGACAGTGCTACTATTATAGATCCTGACCTGTTTGCTACTGCGTAGGAACCCTAACGGCGATACAAAGTAGTCCCTATGACCATCGCCGCTAAAGTATCTGCTGCCGAGGTTAACGACCAAGTTGTTAATAGATTTGTCGGAGCTTCCATGGAGGCTCGCTTAATCAATGCGCCTGGGGTCACATACACTCCTGGAACAACTGATGACGCAAACTTCCTGACATTTGAGGTCCCTCTAGGCACTGGCGGATACGCCCGGCAAGTAATTGCGTACGAATCGGGAGACGTTGCCACCTATGCCGACGGAGGCGTTGGCCTCTCCCGTAAGGCGACGGTCTTTGCTCACGACGGAACAGGCACACTCACTGAGTTCACTCACGTAGCGTTGGTTAACAGCTTTGGCCAAGTATCGGCTGTCGACGTTGATGGAGTCAATAACCCCACCTCAATGACTGACGGTACTTATACTAATGTCGAAGCGGACAGCACCTCTTCAGCAGAGGGTGTAGGTTTGGTCGTTGACTTTACAGTTACCAATGGCGGCACTTCGAGTAATGACTATGCCGTCACAGTAGTCAACCCTGGCTACGGTTACGTTAACGGTGACACGATCACTGTTACGAACGCAACACTGCAGGCATTAGACCCTTCAGTAGGGACGGATGACCTTATTATAACCATCGACACAGCGGTCGCACCTGCGGGGAATACAGGCCAGATCGTTTCAGTCGCTCAGCCCACGAATGCGGTGGCCCTAGGTGGCGGCAACGAAGCTGCATTCTACTGGAACCTTAAGACCTTCGGATTCTACTCATAATGTCCGACTCTTTCGCCAGACAAACTGATATCGCTAGACGGGTTTATCAACAAACCCAGAATCAGATCGATAGTTTAGATACGGGATTGTTTCAGCTTGACATACTAGAGCTAACTGACGAGATCGCAGAGACTAAAACTGCTATTGAGAAGGCTGAGCAGCTTTTACTGCTTAAGGTTCAAGCTCTACATCAAGCCAAAAGACTTGCGGAACTCGAGAAACGCGAAGCTAATATGAATTCAATTCCGGGCGATTTTGATGGAAACGTGACCGGCAAGTGGAAAAAGCTTGACGATTCTGGTGCTGGAGTTGTTACTTATAATGATAAAGAATATCTTACCCAACCTCTTGGGTTTACATCCTTGCCTAGCGGTACTGAGGTAGAACTTAGTCATGCTGATGGTAAGTACTTTAGCAAGTTCTAATCATGGCTATCAATAGAGCCGTTATTACGGCGACACCGATCTCGCAAAACACTCAAATCACAATTGAGATGCTTTTGGCGCAACCAGTATTAGGGGTCGCTCTGGATGTAGCAGTGTCTCCGAACACGATGTACGGCTGGTACAATCCGACCATCGACAAGGTTGAACTTTACATCAGCGACATTAATGGCCTGCGGTGGCTGAGGGTCGGGTAATGGGTATTGAGTCAAGCCGAATCGCGGCCGGCAGAACTCATGACAGGGGTAGTGGTGGTAGATACGCTGGTCAGTTAGCTCTGTACCCCGCTCCACCTGGGGTTGATTACATTGGCGAAGACGGTAGCGGAGGATATGAGGTCAAGTCTTGGCCTGATCCTGTCATTGAAGGCGAGGTCAAAGGGTATATACAGTACGGCGGGATTGGTGTCGTCACGATGTACGTTGCCGTTGATATCAGTGGGACCCTCGAGTGGAAGCTTGTCGTGATGGGAACTCCGTTTGACCCTTTCACGGGCAAGACGTTCAACCCAATGAAGAAGTCCTAGGAACTCTATCCTAGCTTTACCAGACTGACTGATGTACCCAGGTTTTAAGGACTGGTGGCAAGGACGCGCTGATCAGGCTCGTGACTTCTTAGACAGAGGCTTTCTGAGTGATGTTGTAATTGGATTTGACCCAATTACCGGGACGGTTGAAGAGACCTCTGGCGGGCAGGGGACAATGTGCGACACAAGCGCAAACTGCGGTTCTGGCTTTGCTTGTATTAACGGCTTTTGCCAGCAGATTCCGGCCGGCACCGTAGACGGTACTGGAGAAGTCTCTGGTCCTGGGTCCGAGTGTAGTACTGAGGATTCAAACAGCACCGGCAACGCTTGCGGCAGTGGGCTAGGAGAAGCCGTTCCAACTTGCTCCAAGCCTGGATGTGACAACACCAATACTTTGCCGGACGAGGGTGATGAAAAGACCTGTGGCGATAAATGTTGTCGATTCAGTGCTAACGGAGTCGCTTGCTTCAATGGGCCATGTCCCTATTCTGGCTGCAGCAGGTTTTGTACTAACTACTTGGCCGCAAATGGTGAGGTTGGCGCTGGATGCTCTGATGGCCCGGAGGGTAATAGCTGTGACGAATGCACTTTTTGCAACGTTTTTGGTGAAGGGTATGGCGAATGCCTTCCTAGGAGTGAGGGTTTTGCTCAGCTAGACGAGCCTTGCTGGTGTAAGACCGCAGAGGGCTGCTCCGACTGCCATAGATGTGATCAGGAGGCTGACTCTGATGATTATGGAGAATGTGTCTACGCCCCTGAGACTTGCCAGATCTGTTCGTCGATTTCTAACTACGATTGCGGCTGTGACATTTTCCTCAACGGACAGTACTGTTCCCCTCTTGATAGTCCTATTCCCCCAATATGGAAGCTGAACGCATCCCTCAAGCAAAGATGCGAAGAACTTTGCAGTGACACCTGTAGACCTCCTCTTGTTGAAACGAGATGGGTAGAGGGAACCCCTGAGCCTCCGTGCCCCGCAGGCTGGTGCTGTGAGCCTAATGGTACTGAAGAGCAGGCGGCCACTGCGCCCGTTAATGAAGAAACTTGCGAATACACTTATACAAACGAATTCACTACTCCTATTACCTACGGAAGCGGAGTACAACCTGGCTCTAACGTCAGGTCTACACCCACTGTGGTCGGGAACTGCTACACAGGCATTGTTCCAGAGGAATTTAGACAGAATCCTTCCGACGAGATGTGGGACGATAAGTGGGCTATATGTGAGTACTCCTACCCTGTCTTAGACTGCAGGAATGCAATCATCAACGAGATATCGCATATTGTTGCTAACCCGATAGAGTCGGGAGAGAATCCTGTCTATCCGAACGACAGCCCCGGCACTCTGTCAGCACCTAGTAACTGCGAAATCTGTGATTTCAACGGGACGACCTGGAACCTCAGGACGGATAAGAACTGCGAAGCGGCTACTGGATGCAAAGGAGAACCTTTTCAATGCAACTGTAGTGCCGATTGCGCCGACTGCTTTTCTTGTAACGAGGGCTTTTGCGAAGAAGATCCCGGCTGCGCAGATTTCAACTATTGTGACTCCAATCCCAACGGCAAAACTTCTTACAAGAGTAACGCATTGTTTGTCAGGGCCAGCTATAACGCAGACACAGAAGTCTACGAGCTGGCTGGACTCAAGGCTATGCCCATTGTTACAGTTTTCAATCTCAACAATTTCGATAGTGCTAAAGGCTTCACCTATCAGTATGCGTGCGACAACGGCGAGACCACCTTTTCCGAAATCAACTGCAACTGTACTTCACCTCAAGATTGCAGCAACTGCCCAGACTCACTCTGGCAATTTGACCAGACAGAAACTGGCGCCTGTTGTGATCAAGCCTGTTCAGATCCAGAGGCAGGATGCGCCGACGTGACTGGCGACGCTGCGGGGCCTCCTATTCTCTAGGAATCCTAGTCAAGACTTGGTACCACCATGGCCGTTTTTCCCGAGAGAATTGTACTTAAGACTTCCTCGGATGATCCGTCCCTCATTATTTCGGCGATCCAGTCTGGTGGAACGGATGAAATTGCTACTGGCGAAATTGTTGTCGGGAACCTGGCAGGGAATGTCAAGTTATTCACTCTTGATTCAAACGGTGACGTCATTGCAATCGGCGGTGTCGGGACAGGTGGTGGCAGCGGTGGTGACGGCGGAGGCGGACGTGGTGACGGGGGCAACTTTAACGATGGCACCGTAGAGATCACCTTCGCTTTCGGCATCTACGGTGGTGGTGATTTCAATGCTGCTAATGGATATCTCACGGTTGCGCCGTTCGCTCATGCTTACATCGACGGCAGTAATGTGGGCTCTGCGACTGACCACACGAACATGTCGGCTGCAGCCCATGTCTATGTTGCTTCTACTGATAGCTATATCGACTTCACATTTGATGTCGAGCAAAGCAATACTGACTACTCTGTGCTTCATTCTGGGGAAGCTGGCTGGAATGTCCTCGAGGTCTCGAACAAAACCACTACCGGTTTCCGTGTAAACTTCTACGACGAAGCTACTGGAAATGTTTTAACCTCTGGCGCCGTTGGTATCGGAGCACCTGTGATTACTGTTTACGACTCTGACCCGACTACAGCTGTCGCAAACAATGGCGGCACGGATCTCCCTGTTGAACTTTTGAATGGCGATGAGGGGCCCGATGGCGGCACCTTCTAGGAACACTAAGCAAGAATTGCGACCAACTCAAAAATGGCTACTCCAGCTAATCGCGTACCCGTAAGGATTGGTCGCGGAACCAAGGCTAATCTGGATATCGCTCTTGCTGCTGGTGACCTTAAAGAAGGCGAAATCCTTTACGCTACTGACGAAGATAAGATTTACATGGTAGAAGGGGGAACCCTGGCGCAAGCTGGAGGCTCTTCTGACGTTAACGGCCTTTTAGATGTTAACGCCCCTTCTCCTAGCGATCAAGACGTTCTTAAGTGGGACAATGCGGGCGGCGAGTGGGTTAACGGCACGATAGACGCAAACAACCTTGGTGACGTCAACGCCCCGGCCCCTCTCGATGGCCAAGCACTGGTCTGGAACAACACTGCTGGAGAGTGGCAGCCTGGTGACTCAGGCGCATCAACGCTCGCCGCTTTGACGGATACCGCCATCAATTTCGTAGCCAATGGCGATATTCTGGTTTGGAATACAGGCCAGGCAGCCTGGCTGAACGAAGATCTGGAAATTGGCAAGAATATTGACGTTGATACAACTACTACGCCACCCGTCAACGGCCAAGGCCTTATCTGGGACACCAACGAATGGGTTCCTGGCAACCTTACAGCGGGCCCTATTGGCAACCTGACTGATGTCGATACGACTACAGTTGCCCCTACCAATGGCCAGTCACTGGTCTGGAATGGTACAGACTCTGAGTGGCAACCTGGGAATGCTGGTGGTGTCTCGTCTGTCGACGATTTGAGTGATGTCGACACAACTACCAGTGCCCCCACCCCGGGCCAGGTACTTGCATGGGACGGTTCATCCAACTGGGTGCCTTCTACAGCCGCAGCCGGTGGCGCTTCGACGCTCTCCGAACTAGATGACACCAATGTTCCTGCCGTTCAAACAGTTGAAAGATTTTCTGGTCGATGGAACGAGGACCCCATCAATAACTCTCCAGGGCCAACGGATTGGTCTCGCTGGGACGGGACTGGCTTCTTCTTTGTCAGGGTTGACGGAGATGCTGACGGACAGGTTATCTCAGCTAGCGTAGGTGATGTTGTAGAAGGAGATACTCTTGAGATTGCGAGGGATTCTGGTTACACAGATGTTCTTTACTCTGGAGAAATTACCGCTATTTTTGACAGTCTCTACTATTCGCGCTATACATTGGATCCTGCCGTTACTGGAGCGCAAGTGGATGGCGAGGGTGCTCTTTACGTACGAGTAACAACTCAGTCGATTGACATCGAAGATAATGAAGTTTTGGTGTACGACTTGACTGCCCAGAAATGGGTACCAGGCCAACCCACGATTCCCGATAAAGAGATCAATGATCTTCTCAATGTCGCTACGAGTCCAACTGTCACCCTTTTGAATTTTGACTATCCGCTTGGGACGGCTGGAGACTTTGAGCCTTTCGCGGATGAGGTAGCCAAAGCCAGCCCCGAACTTAAGTGGGTTTGCGAGACCTTTTACGGCGAGGTTAGCAATACTGAGGTTAAGTTTGGTACTGGTTCTTTGTACCTGGGCTCGGGTGGTTCAATCCAGTTTCCCTCCGACCACAATTCATCAACCTATCCCCTCTGGGCTGACGATTGGGCTCTTAACGACAGCGACTTCACGATGGAGCTTTGGTGGTATCACCCAACCGATGGAAACACCTCTGATCGCACCTTCTTCCATTGGGCCGAGAGTTCAGGGGATAGCAATACAACGATCAAGATGTTCTACTCCCATGACGGACTAGAGGCGGACAGTGCGTTCGTGGTGTCGTACGGCGAGGTAGGCCAATCGACTACTGTGGTCACCTTTACTCTTGGTACCTTTATCGCCTATGATACCTGGCATCATGTCACCCTCTGTCGGGACGGAGCAAACCTGCGGGCATTCCTCGACGGGCAGCAGGTTGGCGCCACTCATAATATTGGCGCCAAGGTGCTTAAGACACCTGCATACTCTTCGTTCTACGGTCAGTTCCATGTTGCTGCTAACTCCTCTGGCGACTTTTCCGCCGGAGGGTATATTGATGCCTGGAACTATGTAAAAGAAGCAAAGTATACTGCCAACTTCTCAATACCTACCCAGGCTCCAGAGCCGTTAGCGCCATCTGATGGCGACGTGCTTGTCTACAACTCCTCCGTCAACAAGTGGGAGGCATCCCCTAACGAAGTAAGTACTCTTCAATCGCTTTCAGCTCCCGCTACTGCTACTGACCCAGGAAACCCTGGTGACATTAGATACGCCTCAGGTTTCGTGTACATTTGTGTTGCCACCAATACTTGGCAGAGAGCTGCGCTCACAACTTGGTAATAGGTACACTAGCTCAGCTTTTCGTTGAGCATGAAGATCAATAAAGAAGTGTTTAGATCAGGCGGGGTCCTACCTACGGGCCCCGTTTCTCTTTGGCCTAAAGAAATGCACAACAAGCTTCTTGCGGAACAGGGACCGGCACCTACGCTGGATCAGCTAACCAATACCAAGCAATCTACTCAGGTCGAGGTTAGTGTCGGCCAGATGGCGAAGAATTTCAAAGACACCACTGGTCAGGCCCTCGCAAACGGGAAGGTGGCAGAAGAGATTAGAGAAGAACGCTACGCAACATGCCAGGCATGCCCGAAGTTCATCAAGAAAACAGAAAGGTGCGCTGCTTGCGGATGCTTCATGAAAATGAAAACATGGGTCGGCGGCGACCCGAAAACCCTTTGTCCTCTTAAAAAGTGGGAGCGTTGACATGAGTCTAGCAACCCCCGACTGGGAAAACGATTGCAGACCCAAGTGCAGATGCGACAAATGCTGCGGACCAAACAAGGGTCGTATTTACACTTGTGAAGCACCTTGCGCTGAACCTAATGGGTGCGATGGTTGGCGCTTCCAGTTTAACTCAGAAACCTGTTCATGCGCCCCTGGTTTCGATGGCAGTCAGTACACCGCAACCTATACTGGGACGTTTGAAGATATCCCTGGAGATTGCATATACTCGTTTCAGGGTGGGACGCGCGGAACTCTTACGCCTCTTGCTTTTAGGAATGGCGACGTATGTAACCCTGCGGCAGGTGATACAGGGTGTGTTAGTAAGCTTGACGTAAATCTTACAGTCACCTTCAGCAGTGGTTATTACAGCCCTTTCTATGAGACTATTGTTTATGTGGCCCCAAGCTGGGTGGCAGTCGGTCAAGTTAGGAACAGGGATGGTGATGCTGGAGACTGCTGCATGGGCTCTAGTTTCTTTGGTGTGAGTCCGTATGCGCGGGAATGCCACAGTGTTCGTGCGGCTGGTCCAATACCAAACGGTACATCGTCGGTCAACCCGAATTTTCCCTACAGGGAAACCGTTGTAGCCGTGACTGGCGCGTACAAACGGTCTGAGAGCGACCCGAATGCGTACGTATGGCTCGGGTCGAATGCGTCTCGTGTAGGCTATAGCATCTTCGCGTCCACTGGCCACACTCCAATCATAACCACTTCGAATGGTGAGCCCTCGAACGCAACACTTTGCGAAGGTACTGGGTGGATCCTGACCGGAGAATGGACCTGAGCGCCATTGGCATACTACGGCGTAACATTCGTCCGGGGGTGATCCCTGGCAGACAACATGGCTGATGAGAACCTGACTCCCGAGACGGAGGTCAATTCCGCACCCGCTCCAGCAGGCGACGATATGATGCCTCGCTCGGATGCAGAGAACCTTTTGAAGGCTCTTAAGGCTGAGCGTGAAGCACGCAAGCAGTACGAACGTGACCTGAAGGAGACCAAGGCCAACTTGGAAAAGTTTGCTGAGATTAATCCTGAGGAGTACACTAAGCTACAAGCCGAGGCTGCCGAAGCCGCTCGTGTGCAGGCTCAATTTGGTGAAGCTCGCGAAGCTATCGAGCTAAAGTATAGCAAGCAGGCTGAGGCCGCCGCTCAAGAAGCCGCCGCCGCAAAAAGTGCTCTCCAGGATTACCAGAAGAAGTACGCCCTCGAGAAAGTTTTTCACGCTGCAGGCGGTCGCACTGACGCGGCTGATGGAGTAAGCTTCTTCGACATGATGGCCCAGCAGGTTGGTGGAAATTTCCGTCAAGAGGCTGATGGTTCATTGACCGTCATTGACGGCGCTGGTGACCCTGTATTAGACAAGGAGTCTGGCAAGCGTATCTCTGCTGAAGATTTTATCGCAAGCTACAAAGTTCACCCTATTTACGGCACCTTCTTCAAGGGCGCTAAGGGTGCTGGGGCCGGCATTGGCTACGGCGGAACAGACACCAACGGCATGCCTACAGAGGACCTGGCAAGCCTGTCTTCGGCTGAACTATTCCAGCGTGCTTTCGGCAGCTGAGTTCAGTATTCTTACTTAGTTTTAAGGGGTCCTTTTCGGAGGGCCCTTTTTAGTGATCGTTTTTTGGTATTAGGTATTCTACTTTTAGAGATACCCAATCATTGGTCACCGAGATGGTGTGCTTTGGGCGGGTGTCAGGTTGATGAGCGCGATGCTCTGAGACTAAACATCCTTCCTTTTCACCTATCTCAAAGGTTTTTTATTTAAAATGGCACTTACTCTCCTCGAAGCACAAAAGCACGCTAAGACTCCCCAGGAGCTAGCCGTGGTAACTGAACTGGCCGCTGGTCAGCTCATGAGCGTCCTCCCTTTCCGCAATATTGAAGGCAACGGCCTTTTCTGGAAGCGTGAAGAGAGCCTGCCCGACGTTGGTTTCCGTAACTACAACGGCGCTCTGGCAGAAAGCTACGCTGAAGTTTCTCAGCAGTCCGAAAGCTTGAAGCTCTTCGGTGGCGACATCAAAGTTGATCGCGCTATCGTTGACCTTGAAGGTGCTGAAGCTAAAGCTTATCAGGTTCAGTCCCGCGTTCGCTCAATGCGTTTGGCTTGGGAATCACTGTTCATCAACGGCGACTCCAACCAGTCCCCTTCTGAGTTCGACGGCCTTGCTGCTCGTATCGCAGCCAGCTCTTCACAGTACTTCACCAATGGTGGCGGTGCTCTTGACCTGGGCGTCATGGACGAAGCCATTGACAACGTGGACGCACAGGGCGGCCGCAAGTACCTGGTTATGTCGAAGTCTGCTCGTCGCGCCTTGAGCCGTCAGGCACGTACAAACACTCAGATCGAGATCACTCGTAACGAGTTCGGCTACCAGCAGATGATGTATGCTGGCGTTCCTGTCCTTGAGCTGGATCGCGACCACAAGAACGTTGCTATCCTCGACAGCGACCCTGCTGCTCAGGACATCTACGTTGTATCCTTCGGCAACGATCACCTGACCGGCATCCAGAATGGTGGTGTGAACGTTCGCGAACTGGGCGAAAGCTTCGACCAGCCTCAGCTCATCACTCGCTGTGAGTGGTACTGTGGATTGGCTCTGATCAACGGCCGTGCTGCTGCACGTATCGCTGGCGTCGACGCTACTTCCGACCCTTCCTGATCTACTGGCTAGATCTACTGGGCTCCTTCGGGGGCCCTTTTTTCATGCTTTGGAATAATAGGATGTAACCACGAAACGCCTCGTCAACTCTACGAGAGGGTTTCGCTTCTACCTCATTAAAACAATGGCTGCACGCTCTACTGGCATTTTCCCTCGCGAAGGCTTTAACCTTGACGCTGAGTGCGAAGTAACCACTTCACCTGTCGCTGCTAAAGCAACTTTGGCTCACGCTAAGACCATTCGTCTTATCGTAATCGGCCTTGTTGGTGGCGACGCTACAATCACCCTCGGCGGTGAGACCGTTGTGGTTTCTGAAGCTACCGACCTCGACCTGAACGGCGTGGGCATCGCTCACATCCGTGGCGCCCTCTGCGACGCTGACAACAACATTTCCTATTCACTGTCTGCTGGCACAGTCGGCGGCGTGTTCTACGAATTGGTCGACGGTCCTAAGCGCTGATCTCACTGAACAATCGAATAACTCAGAGCCCCTTCACGGGGCTTTTTTATTGCCGGAACCCTAGGAAGATATAACAGTGGTCTCAACCATGGCAGATCCAATTTACGGTATTCACCAGTCACAGCCTTTTGACGTTTTTAGCTATATGAAAGCTAACGCAAGGCGCTTGAACCTGGTTGGTCGCTTTTCGTACCTCCCTAATTTACTAATAAAGCCCCAGGTTGGACTGGTGAACGGGATGGATCTAATTATCAGCGATGAAATTGCGTACTACGACGAGCCGATGATGGACGGCCAGACAAGACGGTATGCCAAAGTGAAGGGCTTCTTGGCTGACTATTCTGCAACTAAGACTGCTTCTGCCAGCCTGTCAGACATACAGCTAGTAGAGGAAGAGATTACCAGGCTCGGATACACGGACCTGCGAGTGATTCTGTCCACCGAAAACAGGGAAGAATTGGCTGTGGCTTTTGGTGTCGCCTCAAACAGGATTAGCCTCAACATGAAAGCAGCTGAAGTTTTTGAGATCCGGGCAGGGGTTCCTACTTACACCAATGATCCTTATTCCGTAATGGACGCCCCTTATGACGGAGAAGGCTACGCAAGAGTTAACGGAGCCTGGGTATTAAGTGATAGCATGGTGCATCCTGACATTGACGGCGGCACCGCAACTGTTTGATCGGCAAACTAGCATAGCACTTGTAAACTACCATGGCAATCAGCCCAGAAGATCGCTCTAGTCTAAAGCCTCTGCGTGGTACGTTTGAGGCTTTGAACGCTAACATCTTAGATATTAAGGAGAATGAGATCTGTTACGCGACGGATACTCAGCAAATTTATATCAAGGCTGATGGGGCTCTCGTTGCTGTTGGAGCAAACCTTGGTCTCTCTACTCTTTCCGCGCTGTCCGACGTAAGGGTAACTAGCCCTGAGGCTGGAGATGCTTTGCTTTATCAAAACGGTGAGTGGAGAAATGGCGGCATGCAGGACGGCGGAAACTTCTGATCTCAACTACAGAGCAGGCCAAGTAGGAATTCTAAACCGTACAAGGTTTGCAAACCTCAAACATGGCCAACCAAATTCGCATTAAGCGCCGCGCTGCCACAGGCTCCGCTGGTGCTCCCTCATCACTCAAGAACGCCGAACTAGCCTTCAACGAAGCCGATAACGTACTTTACTACGGTTATGGCGACGACGGCAACGGCAACGCAACATCAATCATCGGAATCGGTGGCGACGGTAACGTTGTTTCACTGTCCGGCACACAGACTGTAACAGGCAACAAGACCTATAGCGGAACTTCCGACTTCACGGGTCCTCTTAAGATTGACTCTGTAACTGTTAGTGCTACCGCTGCTGAGATCAACAAGCTCGACGGCGCTACAATCACAACTGCCGAACTCAACTACCTGTCTGGCGTTAGCTCCAGCATCCAGGCTCAGATTGACGCCAACGATTCAGACATCGCTGACATCCTGGCTTCCGTCGGTATTGCAGATGGCGATCTTAACCTTGGAACCTTCACCGGCTCTACGATCCCTGACAACCGCACTGTCAAGCAGGCTCTTCAGTCCCTGGAGACCGCTGTTGAGAGCAATGATGGCGACATCACCGAACTCGACGCTAACCAGGCTGACTTGATCGCGTTGTCCGGTGTTCTTGAGAACGCTCAGGACCTTGGTGACTTCGACGGCGTAACCATCTCCGCCAACCGCACCGTTAAGCAGGCTCTGCAAGAGCTTGAGACAAGCGTAGAAAGCAAGGGCTCTGCCACTAGCTTGACTTCACTGACGACCGCTGTAGGCGACCTCAACAGCCTCTCTGGCGTTGCTCAGAACGAGACTGACCTTGGAACCTTTACTGGCTCCACCATTGCCGACGCCCGCACGATCAAAGAGGCCCTGCAGGACCTTGAGACCGAACTGGAAGACGGCGCTGGCTCACTGACCGCAGACAGCGGTACAGCCGACTTCGCTAGCGGCACTGTTACCGTAACTGGTGGCGTTGGCCTTAGCACCGCCGCTTCTGGCGAGACCCTGACCGTCAACCTGGACAACACTGCTGTCTCTGCTGATAGCTACGGCGCAGCTGGCAAGTCCCTGTCTGTCACTGTTGATGCACAAGGTCGTCTGACCAGCGCTGGCTCTCAGGACATCAACATCCTGCACACCCAAGTCTCTGACTTCGACGCTGGTGTTCGCACCAACCGTCTGGATCAAATGACCCAGCCTTCCGCTGCTGTCGGAATGAACGGTCAGCGCTTGACTGGCTTAGCTGATCCCGTGGGCGACCAGGATGCTGCCACCAAGGCATACGTTGACGCAACTGCTGTTGGTCTTGACGTTAAAGCTTCCTCCCGTGTTGCAACCACCGAAGACATCACACTCTCCGGCGTTCAAACTATCGATGGCGTAGCCGTCGCTGCTGGCGATCGTGTCTTGGTCAAGGACCAGACTGACGCATCTGAGAACGGCATCTATGATGTTGTCTCTGGTGGCGCTTGGACCCGCTCTGCAGACGCTGTTCAGGATGAACTGAACTCTGGCGCATTCTGCTTCATCGAGGAAGGTACTGTCAACGCTAACTCCGGTTTCGTTGTTTCTACTTCCAATCCGATCACAATCGGTTCTGACGACATCGAGTTCTCTCAGTTCTCCGGTGCTGGACAGATCACGGCTGGCGCTGGTATGACCAAGAGTGGAAACACCCTTGACGTCAACACTGCTTCCTCTGACCGCGTGGTCATCAATGCTAACAACATTGACCTGGCTACTCACGGTACCGCTGGAACCTACAACGGTCTGACCGTTGACGCTTATGGCCGCGCTACGAGCTTCTCTAGCCCCACGACCTTAGCTGGTTACAGCATCGCCGATGCTCAGCCTCTTAGCGCTACTCTGACTGCTGTTGCGGCTCTGAGTTTCAACGCTAACGAGATGGTGTATTCCGTCAGCTCCACTGAGCTGGGAACCACCGCACTCACAGCATACGGTCGTAGCTTGCTTGACGACGCTAACGCTAGCTCTGCTCGCACGACCCTGGGTCTTGGCTCTATGGCCATCCAGAACAAGAACAACGTTGACATCACTGGCGGTGTCATCGACGGTTGCGCTATCGACGGCGGAACTTTCTGATCCACTGGGATCTTTACCTGGGGCCTTCGGGCCCCTTTTTTAATGTCTCGGCAAACTAATGGGTCCTTACATAAGGGTTTTAACCCCGCTATATAGCAATGTCTGAAAAGATTCAACTGCGCCGCTCATCCGTATCTGGTCGAGTGCCTACCACCTCCCAGCTCGATCTGGGCGAGATTGGTATCAACACCCATGACGGCAAGCTTTATATCAAGAAAGATGACGGCTCCGAGTCTATTGTCGAGATCGGCCCACTGTTTTCTATGGGTGATCTTATTGATGTTGATCTTTCAACAGCAGCTCCTGCCAGCGGACAGGTCCTGGATTACGACGGAACGAATTGGATTCCGGTAACGCCGACGGATGTCATTGACACCACGGCAAGAAACATCAACGCTACCACGTACAAGTTTAGCACAAGTACAAGCTCAAACCCTGGGCACGAAAGAGTTCGACTCAATAGCACTGATTGGAGCACTGCTTCTGTCATGTACCTTAACGAGCAAGACAAAGATGGACGTGACCTGACCAACTTTTATAACATTGTACTAAAGGCTGGTACTCGTGTTTTCTTGCAGGAGAACAAGGACGCATCCAAGCTGTTTGTTGCAACTATTGCTTCTGATCCTACGAAGTCTGGAGACGTCTACACCATCTCCCTGACAGGCGTTCAGGTGCAGGGCACTCGCCCTGGTGACAACAAAGTCACCACATTTGGCATTGTCTATTCTCCTCCTCAAAAGTACGGCACTGTCCTGGGTCTTTCTGCCGAAGACGATTCGGATCTCGGTACCTTTGCTGGCGACATCATTGCTGACAATCAGACCGTTAAAGGGGCTCTTCGCAATCTTGAGCAAGCCTTCGAGGGCAGGGCTGTTAGTGTCAACGCTAGTCGCTACCAGTTCTCCACTTCTGTAGGCTCTGGCCCAGGAACAGGCAAGCTGCGCTACGATTCAACTAGCATCAGCAGTGTTGATCGCATCTATTTGCACGACACTGACAGAGACGGGCGCGACCTTAAGTCTTTCCTCGACTTTATGCTCAAGAAGGGTGTGTACGTCTACGTCACTTCGGCTGACTCTGACGATACCTTGTTGGCGCAGTTGTCCGCAGACGCAACGCATACGACCGATTACTACACAATCGACCTGACGGACGTCCAGATTGCTGGCAACGTCCCATCCGCTGACGACGCTTTGACCTTTGGCCTAGCTATTGGACCAAGCATTTCCGCCACTGGCGTTCCTTCTCTTGCTAACAACACGGTCAACGCTTACTCCAACAACACTGCGGCTAAGGCTGCTGGGCTTGTCGACGGCGACATATACAGGAGTAACGACGGCCACCTATATGTGGTGTACACATGATTCTTGGCATACTAGGAGGTCATTGCGTGCCTCCTAGTGCATTTAAGAAAATTACCTACTTGGTTTGTCAAGGGCGACAGCCGCAGAACTGCTTATTATACGATCCAGGCTCGCGAGCTTCGCGCCGCAGGATATGTAGAAGAAAGTAAGAAAGTCGAGGTCAAGAAGCCAATTGATCGTCAGCCCGAGATCCTTGTAGAAGCAGGCGCCTCTGCTTACGACAGCACTGACGCCGTCCAAGAACCTCAGTCCGACGGGGAAACCATCGAAGAGATGACTAAGGCCGAACTGCTTGACTGGGCTATGGATCGTGGCCACGACCTCAAGAATGCTCTTCCTAAGGCAGAAATCTTCAAGCTCTGTAAAGAGATCGAGGAAAACGCCCTGTCCTCATCAAATTCTCAGGAACTCTAAGATAAGAGGGCCTTACCCATTTCATTTCATTCCATGGAGATCACTTACACCACTGGACCCCGCTACATTGACGGGGTCAACATTGACGAAGATGCCAACGCTGGCATTGCTAAGTTAATTGTCGAGCAGGCAATCTCAGATCCTGTAACGGGAGTGGCTGGCGAGGGTTACGAGCCTGGTCAAAAGAACAAGGATGGAGGTGATCTCTAATGGACAAAGGTATCCTTGCTGTAATCATGTTTGCCTGTGCAGGTAGTGGCGCATTTGTTGGCAACTTTTCCGAAGCACTTCATGATTCTGCCTACTCGAAAGCGCTGGCAGATCCCGGCTTCTATCATTTAGTAGATGAGAGCGGTAACCCTGTGAGACAGGAACCGAAGTAGATCCTTAGTCCGTGAGACAGTAGCAGGATCGTCTTCTACGACTGCAGCAACATAACCCCACACATCGTACGAGTTGACAATCGGGCAGGCGACCATAATCCTGCCTGGCATTGCTAGCGATTCGGTGTGAGAGCATTCACCGAAAAGAAAAGGCCCTCCAAGTATTCTCATATCTGGCGTAAGGTCATGTACACCGGATTTTCCTGGGAACTTATCTGCTGGGCGAACCCATAAACCGACCATTGACTCAATCTCTTCCCAAGACACAAGCATTAGGCCGTAGGGGCGATTAGCATAGAAGAACCCCTCCATCATTGTATAGACGTCTTCGCGGATGTCTTCGTTTCCCGCTAGTCGTTCTACCGGGCTTTGTCTATCTGTTGGGATTCCGATTAAGATCTGAGGATGTTTCCATAAGTAGAAGCCTGTCAATGTAGAGGTAATTGCCATACCTGCTACGCATATCTTCCAAGCAAACTCTCTCCAGCTATGAGGTACAGTTGTGTAGGCTTTGGCCAATTGTTCCTTCCAGGACATGAGGGGTTAGGGGGGAACTAATAGTCTAGGCTGCCGTTCTCTGGCACCCTAAATTGTCTGCAAATGTAAAATGGCTGCTCGTTCTCGTACTGCTAAGTATTACGCAAGCAACCCAAAGGCTAGGGCAAAGAAAAAGAAGTATGATACCAAGTATCATTCAACGACTGAGCGCAAGAAGTATCGCTCCGAACTCAATGCGGCCAGAAGGAAGCGGAAGATCTACGGAAAGGGCGGAGGAGATATGTCGCATACAAAATCTGGAAAGCTAGTAAGGGAGTCCGCTTCCAAGAACCGTGCTCGCAACGGTGCTAACGGTAAATCAACCAAGAAGTAATCATGTCACTCTACAAGAACATCAACGCCAAGAAGAAGCGTATCAAGGCTGGTTCTGGCGAGAAGATGCGTAAGCCTGGCGCCAAAGGTGCTCCTAAGGCTTCTGCCTTCAAAAAGGCTGCTAAGACTGCTAAAAAGAGGAAGAAGTAATGGCTGCCAAAAAGAAAGGGGCCATGCAGGGTTGCGGCATTAAAAATGGCTGCAAGTCCAAGAAAGGTGGACTCACGGCCAAGGGTCGTAAAAGAATTAATGCAAAGACGGGCTCTAAGTTAAAAGCTCCTGTCACCGGCAAGGTTAAGCCTGGTAGCAAGGCTGCTGGTCGTCGCAAGTCGTTCTGCGCTAGAAGTAGAAGCTGGACAGGCGAAAGAGGCAAGGCTGCACGTCGCAGGTGGAAGTGCTAATGGCTTTACCTTTATCGATCGCACAGGCCACCAAGGGTGCCACTAAGAAGTCAGCTAAGAAGGGTTCGCGAAAGCGTCCCAAGGGCAAGGGTAAAAAATAATCCACCCACAACGATTGTGCTCCAGCTCTTGTGTTTCCATGCACTAGGGGCTAGGAGTAATTCGCCTGTCAGGGTGCAGCAAGCTCCAGGTACCAACATCCCTCTCTCGAAAAAGAGATAAGAGCCTACGAATGCGAAGTTAGCGAAGTGTCTTAGTTGATCGCGCCAGTCGGTGTCGTATTTCATGCGAAAGGCCAAGCTAGCTCAACGTCGCCTTGCCATACGTCTTCATCTATGGGGGTTGCGGCAACGTAGTCTCTGAAGGCTTCTTGCATCTCTTCTAGGGTCAATCCTAGATCATTTGCCATCAATTTCACGTTGCTCTGACCCTTGTACAGGATCTGTAGAGCTTGATGCAGTGTC
>WLWF01000617.1_pt1 | contig 33261 bp, 29 predicted proteins | sample 6718331 | NCBI WGS metagenome assembly WLWF01 (sample SAMN12718692, study PRJNA515312) | sponge metagenome | isolation source: marine sponge | host: Mycale hentscheli | place: New Zealand: South Island, Marlborough, Capsize Point | collected 2003-05-01 | reverse complement strand
ACAATTGACTGTTTCTACACAATTTATGGGGAAAGAGCCGATATAGATAGCCTCGTAGTTGAAAAAGAAGTGTAATTTTAGAAAAGATGAAAATTGTCGATATAGCAGATGAACTTTACAGGGAACTAGCAGAGCCTTCCAGTATATCAATTCCCGCCATTTCTTTTTGGATTAGGAGTAATGTCGGCGAATTAAACAATAGAATCAACACCACGTTTAAAATAAGCGAATATGGAGAAGACGCTTACGAGTTTTCGGGTAGTTTTATTGATGTTGCAAGAGAGCCTCAAGCATTTAATGAAGGAACAGGAGCTTTGGGTTTATCAGTAAGTGGTACAGCTGGAATAGCTTCAACTCCCGCCATAGTATCTATTCAGCCTGAAGAAGCAGCTATACTAAAAAAAATGTACATCGTGCATTATTACGACCAACAGATACGTACTACAGTCGGAGCGGCTTCTACTGACCCTGTTGTCGAAGTAGCTTCAGACGGTTCACGAGTAAGAAAGATTAATAAAAATGAATTAAGTAAGACTTACATAATGCTGAAAAAAGAAGAGTACATGGAATTAACAGATTTAGTAAACGCTTACAAATTAAGAAAAGCAACACCAGTACAAGTCGCAGGAGATGACACTCAGGCAGGAGGAAATTACTCTCCTAGTCGTTATTATAACTACAACAGAATCAATAATTATATCGGATAATGGCATCTTTAATACCAACAGCTTCAAAAGAAGTGTTTGAGAAAGCTCTGGGAGATCATTTTGATACCTTTAAAGCTAATATAATAATAAATAAAGAGCCCAAAAAGACTATCACTCTAGCGGAAAACCAAAACATATACGCTGGATACAGTGCCCCTAGTCAAACTGTTAGTTATACTCCAGTAAATGCAACTTACAGCGCTATAATAAATTACAAAGAAAATCAACCTTTGGATTACCAAGACGAACTGAAAGCTAACATAGAAAAAGGTGACGTAAGAATAAAGGTAGAGTTAGATGCAAAAAATTATATAGAAAAAGGCCGCACAATTTCTGTTGATATAGGTGGGAAACTTTTTAATGTAGTAAGCTCAGAGGGGGTACGTTATTTTATAGGAAAAACTTACTACGTATTTTATTTGGAGGCAACTACGTAATGGCTCGATTAAAAAAACAGTTAGATGCAAACGCTATATTAAAAAAAATTAATTTTAAAGGCTCTAAACGTTTCCAACAACTCGCTTATAAACTTGCTAAAAAAAGAGCAGCAGAAATTAAAAAAGAAGTCATACAAGATTTTAACAGTCACCCAGTAACCCAAGAGATTGCTCAAGGTCCCAAAGGTATGAGCAGCCACTTGTTGGGAGGAAGAGGGAATCTTTTTGGATTTCTGGGTTTCGAACAAGGATCTAAACCTGTTATGATTATTAGAGATGCTTTAAGAAATTCTTTTGAAGTCAATAGACAAAAAATGAGGGTTACTAGTTTAAAAAACAATGTTTTTACTGTTGAGTTTGATGTAAATGTACCTACAGCCCAAGAGATAGATTCTATTAGCCCATTACCTTGGACTACTCAAAGCTGGGTTAAAGGCGTAGAAAAAGGCATCACCAACTATAGTCAAACAATTTTTCAACCAAGAAAAGGGGTGGGCTCTTTATACGAGAGCCATAGCCGTTCTGGAGTAGCGCTACAAACTAAAAAAAGTATTAACTTTATTAAATTTACACCTACCCCTTACATAACCGAAATCCTTAAGAAAGCCCGAAGGAAACTAAGATGAAGCCTCAATTCGATAATCAAATAATGTCTAGTATGCTCTTATGGTTTGATCATACTTTGTTAAATGAAGCAGATGCATACCAAAATGTGACGGGACAGTTTTATGATGTTTCCGCTGAATTCTATGGTTTAGAGACTTACGCTTCATCTTATTCGCAGATTGTATCAGACGCATCAATAACAGGAGCTACTATTCCTACAGGTCTTTATGCTGGAAATAACTTAGTTAATGTTGGGGAGGGGGGAGCTTCAGGTTTGGCGGCAATTGATTATAATAATGGCCGTTCATATTGGTCTGGAGATAGATCTGTAAATATCACAGGAAGCTTTGCTATTAAAGATTTTAATGTCTTTCTTACAAACAGTACCGAGGACGAGATACTTTTTCAGACGCAATACAGTAATAGAAATAAACAATCTGACATAGTTCCAACAGGGTTAGAACCCGGAACTAAGACTTATCCCGTCGTTTATTTAAAGAATGATGGAAGTTATAATGACCCTTTTGGTTTTGGCGGAACAGACAATACCGTAATGAAGGTAAGGGCTATAGTTATAGCTGATAGTCAATTTCATATAGATGCTATAGGGTCCTTATTCCGTGATAAAAGGTATAACAATGTAGCTATTTTTGATGAAAGTGACATGCCTTTTAACGCTTACGGTTATTACCGAAATAATACTCAATACAATTATACTGGCATATCTCAAACTAAAGGTTACGACGAAATGTTATTCCTAGAAGATGTTAATATATCTCGTTTTGATAGGGTTTTAGAAAATGAAGTAAGAAAGTTTAATCCTAATGTTTACTCTACGTTAATTGATTTTGAGATTAATAAAGTCAGATTAACCTAAGAATCAGAAAATAATTTCACTTTTAGCCATATTAACTGTAAATTAAGATAAGAATTTAAAGGATTTACTAAAATGGCTAGAAACAGAGTTATTTACCAAAGTCAGGCAGTTTATTGTACTCAAACTGCGTACGATTCCGATCTCACGGCAAGTGGAGATATCGCTCAGTTAGAACGTATACAGAGCGCTAACTATTCATTTACCGTTGGTCGGACAGACGTCAACCAGTTTGGCGATCTTGCAGCTATTGATAGAATTATCACAGAGTCTCCGACAGTCTCTTTTGATACCTCTTATTATCTAGCTAACTTTTATAACGAAAACCGTTTAGGTTTTAATGTTACTCCAAGTGGAGGAACTAGTCATCAGTCAGCTATCACTGACATTATTGATTCGGCTAAAGCTGCACACCAAAAGAACTACTTTATTTTAACTACTAAAGAAGGTAAGGATGCTAATGCTGACTATACCAGTGGTGATTACGAAAGTATTATTGGTGTTGGTAATGCATTTATCACTAACTACTCTAGTGAAGCTGCTGTTGGAGGACTTCCAACTGTATCCGTAAGTGCTGAAGGTCAGAACATGAACTTCGTGAACTTACCATATACAGCACCGGGCGCAGGACCTAATGCTGGTTTTGTGACAGGTGTTGGAAATAACGGAGGTAATACTTTAACTAGGATCTCTGGTGAATCTCCAGCAATTAATGCTTCTAATGGAAGTGAGTTGGGTCAAAGAGTGACTCTACCAGTTGCGCAGAGTAACTTGGCTAGCACTGGGTCTGCTACTATTGCGAGTTTACGCCCGGGTGATATAACTCTTACTTTGGCCGCAAAAGCTAACGACACTGTTGGGCCAACTACCGCTAACACAAACAGTCTACCAACTGATTACGCTGGTACTTCTATTGATGATGCTCACATCCAAAGTTATACTCTCGGTTTCGACCTTGGAAGAACTCCTATCGAAAAACTTGGAAGCAAGTTCGCCTTCGCTCGAGTTGTAGATTTCCCAGTAACTGTAAGCTTAAGTATTGATGCTGTACTTGCAGATTTAACTAGTGGTTCACTTGCTCAGATAATTGATTGTGATGCGGAGTACGATGCTCGTATCGCCATTAAAGATCCAGTATGTGGAGGAGCTACTCAGAGCGTAGTTTGTAACTACATTGTTAAAGGCTTGAAAGTGGATAGTCAGTCATTCACTTCCTCTATAGGTGACAACAAATCTGTTACTCTTGATTTCTCTGCTCAGATCGGCGGACCTAACCAATCAGGTATGGGCGTGTTCATGAGTGGTGACGCAGGTATTGGTGGAGGATTGGGTTAATCCTAACTAAACATCTTGGTAAATAGTTATAGTCCCTCTTCGGAGGGACTTTTTTTTGTATTTTTGTGTAATTATACATAAGATATAAGGTAAAGGTATGTCTAAGGAAGAAGGTCCAGATAGGGATATTATCAATAATTTTTTCGCTTTTCAGACTCGGCGAAAGATAACAAATCTCTATAAACAATTTTTCTTCATACTTGAAGATCTTCAAGCTGACGGAATGAAAATTCCCGAAGAACAGCATCAAAGAATCCGCAAAAGAATACTCGATTTAGGTAATGATACTATTCGAGAATTAGAGGATTACTTTGAAAAATTCATAGAATACAACAATAATAAGACAAAATGAAGCGTATATACGAGTTCACCGTTAATAAGGAAAAAGAGGTAAGTGAGGATACCGTCGAAACGAAAAAAGACGGGACAGAAGTAACAACCTCTAAAAAAGTTAAAAAAGAAGTACCTCATAAGTTTTTTCTGCGCCGCCCAACCCGGACAATGACAGATGAAGCTGAGCTTTATTATGGAGTAAAGTTAGCGGAAGGCATTAAAGCAGGGTTACTTACTAAAGCTTTGTTAGAAAAACGGTTCGAGAACGATGGAGGCACTCGTAGTGATGACGAAAACGAACAATATCAAGAAATCATTGAAAAACTACAAGAATTTCACAAAGAACAGTCTAAAATTCTAGATGTTCCCGCTAAAAAGAGAACAGCAGCGCAAAAAAAGAGATTAGAGGAGTTAGATGCCGAAATAAAGCCCAGTAGACGCGCTCTAAGGGACTTGCAGTTGGTTGAGGACACTCTCTATGAAGAAACCGCCGAAAGCCGCGCTCGTAACAAGGTGATTCTATGGTGGATGTTGCACCTCGCTTACGCAGAGGATAAAGACGGTAAAGAAACTGAGTTTTTTGGTGAAGGCAGCTTTGAAGATAAAGTGTCTTATTATGATGAAATTGACGAAGGTGAAGATATCTTTAATATAATCGTAGCTAGAAAAATAGCCTATTATGTGAGCTTCTGGTTTGTAGGTAGACCTAATAGTCAGGAAGAATTTCAAAGTATGATAGACATGGCTTTAAAACTAGACGAAGAAGAAGTTAAAGCCCAAGAACCTGAAAAAGAAAAGAAGGCAGCTAAGTAGCGCTTTCACCTTCTGTTATGGAGGAGAGTAGTTTAAAAGTTGTCTTTTCTGAAATATTAAGAGGTCACACTGTAATTTCATCTCCTAAACATGGTGATGTTAAGATTAAACATTTTAATAACTTCGATTCTGCAGAGCTTGATATAAAGAATGACTTTTTTTATCAGAAAGCTGTAAGTGATGGGCTTCCTACTCGTAAAGATAAAATAGACTACTTGTTAAAAGAGAAAATTTGGACTCCAGAAAGAAACAAAGAAATAGTGCATCTCAAAAGTTTCATAAAAGGGTTGAAAAATTCCAAATCTAAAGTCTTTCTTAAAGCTCATATTGACCAAATAAATACTCAGATAAATGAGAACCAATTAAAACTCTCTAAAATGGAGTTGGAAAAGGAAGAGCTCATAGGTTTTTGCGCAGAGTCTTACGCTTCACGTCGAATAAACGAACATTATATGTTTAATGCTTTATGCGATGAGAAAAATGAAAGACTTTTTACTCAAGAAGAATTTGAAGAGTTAGGCGAAGACCAATTACTAGAATATATAGCCATATATAACAAAAGCACAAGAAAGTTTAAGCACGAAACGCTTCAAAAAATATCTGTATCCGGTTTTTTCACTAATTTATTTTATCTGTGCGATAATAATGCTCACGTGTTTTTTGGTAAACCTTTAGTGGAGTTAACTTTTTATCAAGTGGAATTGTTTGGTTCTGGGAGGTACTTCAAATCTTTAATGGAGCAGTCAGACTCTAAAGTGCCTGAAGAAATTAAAGATGATCCGGAAAAAATTATAGAATGGTTTGATTCAACAAAGAGCGCGAAGGAAGTGTTAGATAAGTCTCGAAATGCAGGTCAAGATGGGTCAGCAACAACACTTGTAGGGGCTACAAAAGAAGATTTAGAAAGATTAGGACTCTCTAGCCCTGAAGAAACTATAGATCTTGCGCAAAAAGCTGCAGAAAAAGGCGGTAAGCTCACTATACAGGATATGATGAAAATTCACGGAACGTAAGCTAAAAAGAGTGTAATAACACACTAGGAATATGGCTGCTAGTGAAAAGTTAAGAATACAGGCTGAGCTCGAAGCTAAGAGAGTACACAAAGAATTAGCTAGAATTGAGAAAGAGGCTGCTAAGGTCGGGAAGACTCTTAGTGGAGCATTCTCGGGGTCAGGCGGGGGCGGTGCGGCGAAAGGCACACGAGCTCTAGGTAGTGGTCTTTCTGCAGCTACAGTCAAAGCAAATGAATTCAGTAAATCTTTAGAAGCTTCTAACGCTCGTGTTGTAGCTTTCGGCGCTTCAGCTGGCGTTATAATGGGGATAGAAAGAGCCCTCAAAGCTATGGTGTCTTCCGCTGTTAAAGTGGAAAAAGCGATGGCGGACGTCAATGTGGTTATGAATGCGTCTACTAAAACTCTTGAACAATTCGGCAAGGGCATGTTTACGGTTGCTAAAAATACCGCTCAAAGTTTTGATACCGTAGCAGAAGCAGCCACAGAATTAGCTCGTCAAGGTTTGGGAATGGAAAAAACCCTCAGTCGAACATCAGACGCTCTCATCTTAACTCGTTTGACTGGAATGAACGCCGCAGATTCTGTTAAGTCCCTTACTGCAGCAGTTAACTCTTTTAATAAAGAAGGTGTTACCTCTGCTCAAGTTATTAACCGTATGGCAAAAGTGGATGCCGCTTTCGCTGTTAGTTCTGAAGATTTAGCTAAATCTGTTTCTCGTGTTGGTTCTTCTGCTGTGGATGCTGGAGTTAGTTTAAATCAATTGATGGCGATAACTACAGCTGTGCAACAAAAGACAGCCCGAGGTGGTGCTGTAATTGGTAACGCCTTCAAAACAATTTTTACTCGTATTCAGCGAAACGATGTCCAAAAGACACTGCAAGATATGGGAGTAGCGGTTACTGATAGTAATGGGAAGATGCTAGATGCTATAACTATATTACAAAATCTATCTTCAAGTTTTGGTAACTTAGCTAAAGCTGAACAAGCAGCAGTAGGTGAGCAGGTAGCTGGTGTGTTTCAGATCAACATCCTTAAAGCCGCAATGTCGGACTTAGTTAATAAGAACGGCGAATATGTTAGAGCTTTACAGACAGCTAACGGAGCAACTAACGAAGCTTACGTAAGAAATGAACAGTTAAACCAAACATTAGATGCTTTAGCTAATAAAACTTTAGCCAACCTAACTCAAGCTGGAGCTAATATAGGAGGAGCTACGTTAGAGCCTGCTATAAGAAAATTGTTGAACGGAGTTAATGCTACTATTGAATCTTTTGCAGAAGGGGGGGTAGCAGAAAAATTAGGTGGAGATTTAGGAAAAGGTATAATGGCTGGTGTGGGAGCTTTTATAAGTGGCCCCGGGATATTGTTGGCGGGTGTTGCTATAGGTAAGCTTGTAGCTAACTTGGCTAAATTTGCAAAAACTGCTTTCAAAGAATTTATGGGGCTTAATAAAGCCGCAGAATCTAGGAGGGCTCTCCAACAAAGTATTACAGACTTGTTAGTTAAAGAGCCTGCTTTAATTGCTAAAGTTAGAAATAGTGAAAGCGGACTTTTAGATTTAGAAAAACAAATACTAAACACGGTAAAACTACAAAATTCCGAAAGAAGAAGAGCTGCTCTAATAGCAAAATCTTTATCAAGAAGTCTTGGTAAAATGGGGGTTGTTACTGGTCCAAAAGGTACAACGGTTCCGGGTGCAGCGGGAGGTTTTGTTCCAAACTTTGCAAGTGCCGGTGGCGAAAGAGCAGCGGCGGCAGCGGGAGGATACAGAGCTGGGGCTATTCGCACTATGAATCAACCCGGGGCCGGAAGCATGATGTATAATTCCGCCGAAACAGTTAAACGTTTTCCGGGAATGACTCAATCAGCAATCATGCCACCTCAAAACAGTCCTGCTGGAGCTGGTTATAAATCAGCTTTCGGCGCTGCGCATGGTTTCAATCCTTACGCTGCTGAAGGCTTTATCCCCAACTTTAAAGGGAAGGTCGATATAAATAGAAAGACTATGATGAGTAGCCCTCCTCTTAATCAATACACAATTGATGGTGGGACTGCCTCTAAATTTCCTATAGGAGTTTTATTGGCTTTTGGGGATAAATCACTAAAAGAAGGACCTCCATTGCCGTTCGGGGCGAAAGCTGCATCTTTAACAGGAGTTAAATCAACCTCTGTCGGAAAGTCACTTGCTAGCGAAGGTGCAAACGTCACTTTAACGGGTGTGAGAGTAAAGTCTTTCCAACACGGAACATCAGAAAAGAAAGCCGAAAAAAAGTTTTCCTCATTAGTAGATAGAGAGTTAGAAGGAGGCGTAGGAAATATTGCTCAAAGTATGATGAATGCTTTCAGCATCAGCGGTAGTAAACCCGGAAAAATGGCTCCTCTTAATGAAGCGGTTCAGGGTCATATATTTGAAGAAGGTATGAGGATGGCTATGGACGCGGCTCAAGCCGAGCCGGGGGCAGCTTTTGACTTTGAGGCGGGTAGTAATCCAGCTCCAGCTCTGTCTGATATATTTGGTTCTCCTATCTCAAGGATAGACGCAAAAAGAAGACTAGAAACTGCGAGGGGAGCTAAATCGGGAATAATTAAAAAGTATTTTAATGATCCAATGACTCGACCTCATGGACTAGACATTTTAAATAAAGAAAGAAATAAAAGGTTAGCTAAAACTAGAACAGCCGCTCTAGGTTTTGTTCCTAACTTTTCTCCATTAACTAATTCTATAGGTAGAGAAATGTCTTCAGGAGTTCCTGCTTCAGCGATTAGAGTTGGAAGTAGTCCAGCTTTACGTTCTTCTGGTAACCCTAACGGAGTAGGAGTTTATAATACTATTCACGAACCGGGTGGATTAAATCAAGGTATAGCGCGTTCAAGGTCTATGGGGATTAATCCTAAATCTCATGGTGCTGCTGGGGGATTTGTTCCCAACTTTATGATCGATCCTGCAGCGGCGGAAAAAGTTCGTATAATGCGGATGGAGGGAAAAACTGCGAAAATCGAGTCTAACGCCGCTAACAAGTTAAGTCTAAGCGCTGATAAACTGATGATGTTTTCAATCGGTTTAAGTATGTTAGGTTCAGGAGCAGCAGCTGGGTTTGGAGCTAGTCCTAGGGCTCAGAGTGGAGTTAATGCTTTTACCGGGATTACAAGTTCGGCACTAATGGGGGCGTCTATGTTCCCGGCTAATCCTCTTATTGGAGGAGCAGTTGGAGGAGTATTGGGTACCGCTATGCATATGGGGGATATAGGGACTGCTTTAGGATTTGAATCGGCCGAAATGCAGGCACAACAAATGGAAGATATAGCTTCGGCAGTTAGTATGAGTATAACGAAGATGGCTGTAGCTGCCGAAAAACTTAAAAAAGCCGATATAATGACCGGCGCTGAAAAAGTAGAAGCTACCACAGTAATGCTTAAAGAATTCAAGAAAGTAATGGACGAAACTAAGGATAGCGACAACGTTGTAGTAAAGAGAGTAAGGGAGCAATTAACGGAGAAAGTAAATACTTCAGATCTCGTAAGAGGAGGGGCAACGACTATGTCGCCTAAAGAGTTGACCGATTTGCAAAATGAAGTAAACGCAAAAGCCGCTCAGATGAGAGCTATAGTAGCTATAGGTGACACTCCTATAAACGATTTCTTTACAGGAAGAGATTCACTAGCCGCCGGACGTAGAGAATCGGGTGCTACAGGTTTTGAGGCTCGGTCTGTTACGGCCAGTAATCTAGCTGGTGCAATGTTTAGCCCTCAGTTAATAGAAAAAATGGCTAACATAGATTTTGCTAGAGCAGATGGAGAGGGAGAAGTTGAAATGGTAACTGGTGCAGACGAACTAAAAGCTATTAGAGCTCAGTTAGCTGTAGTAGCTGAGGCTAGGCAAAAAGCATTTGATGAAGCAATGAAAGCGACAGATGGTGAAGAAGGTCCAATCCGAAATGTCGAAGTTTCAAAGGCGGTGCAGGCAGTCGGACAAGAAGCAATTCTTGAACTTTCTGCACGTTTAGCTGATTTAATGAAAATGGCTGGAGATAAAGTGTTCTCACCATCTATAAGACAAGGAATAGAGGCAACAAAAAATACTGCAGTATTTCAAGCAGGGGGAGGAGCTAAAGGGGCTGCGAAAAATCTTGGCACTATACTAATGAGCGCGTTTGGTTTTTCAGGCGAAGTTGGTTCAGCTGGCTTAGTTAATCCAGATCTTGCTGTTAATAAGAAAGAGCCTATAAATATAGACGTTGCTACTGGTCCGAAAAAAGGAGATGTAAGAGCTGCTATGACAGCAAGCAGGCTAGCAAGGGAAAACTTAGGTCGGAGAAGAAGATTTGGAACCCCGGGGGTAAGTAGGTACATGCAAGGTTTATCAACCCCAGCAATTGAAGGGACAGATCAAGCTCTTGGTAGAATAAAAAGGCAGGGGGCTGTGGACGCAGCTGATAGGGCTAACCGCAACAGAATGTTGCAGTTTGAATTTGCTGGGGACGACTTAATAAAACAACAAGCAGGGATACAAAAAGAAGGGATTGAAGCCAAAGGTCAGCAAGCAGAGGACGAATTAGTCGTTAAACAAAGAGCAAAACTTGAAGCCGAAGAACTAAAATTAAGAGAAACATCTATAAAAGATTTAAAAAATGTTAAGGCAAACGAATTTAAGAATAGAATAGAAGAACTAAAAAGTTTTGAAGAATTCGTTAGCAAAAGTAAAGATCTAAGAGGTAAGGGTATACAGGCTGAACTTGATAAATTAACTAAAACAGAAAATGACAGGGAAACAGGATTGACTACTGCTGAAGAAGCTCGAGTTAAATACCTCACAGGACTACTTAGTAAAGAAAAAGCGATAGATGACGAAACAAGACATTTAAAAGATGAAAATAACAAGGCTACAAAAAATCAAACTGATATTATAGACGACAATACCGAATCTTTGGTAGAGATGAGGAAAAAGATGTTAGAGTTTAATACTGTTTTCGAAGATCAAAAAATAAAAGACGATTTCACGAAAGCTTCTAATAGGGTTAAAGGATTACAAGACCAAAGCAATAGAGGGTTCGGTATTAGTGGTCAAGAGATGGCCTCCGCTAGAACCGCCGCAAGGAGAGCTCAGATACGACAAGACGGAGCAAGTGCGGCGAATCCGGGACAAGCCTTCCGTGACGCATTCACTTATAATGATATTGATGCCGTACACGAATTCGAAGAAGGGGTTGTTAGCGTGGCTCAAAACATGCAAAGTTCTTTTTCTAGCGCTTTTCAATCTATAGCTAGCGGGGCTTCTTCAGCTGGAGACGCTTTTGCAGGTATGGCTCAGAGTATATTAGATTCAATATCTCAAATGTCTTTTGATATGGCATCAAAGATGATGTTTAGCTCTATGGGTTTTGCGCGAGGAGGATTAGTTAAAGGTTATCAATCCGGAGGATTAGTAACTGGCGGCTCTGGCAATAAAGATGACGTATTAACAAAAATGCAAGGTGGCGAGTTTGTAATTCGTAAGTCTGCGGTTAATAAATTAGGAGTGGGAGTTTTAAATTCTATAAATGGTTATGCTGCAGGAGGTAAAACTAAAGCTCCCGGTATGGGAAAAATGTTAGCCATAGGCGCCGGAGCTGCTGCTTTAGGAGGAGTACTCAGAGGTGGTGGACAATCTGCAGGACCTAAACCTTTACCTTCTCAAGATTATGGTTTCGGCCGTAGCAAGTACGGTTTCTTGGGTGGACCAGATCCCGACGCTCGAGGTGCCGATAGATTAGGAGGCGGAGGAGGCGCCGCATCCGTCTCGTTAAATAAAGCTTTTGTTTATTACCGACGTGATCCTAAAACCGGCGCTTTAATTAGTGAAGCTGCCCGACCAACTGAAGGAAGATTTGAAGTAAGTGATAGACTATCTTTACTTGGTAGATTAGGTGAGGATGATCCACAAACTGCTCGTATGTTTGAAAAAGAACAAAGGATGTCTAAGTATCAAGATTATTTAGCCACAGAGACTCAACGGCGGAAAGATGCAGTTGACGCGGTTAAAAGAAAGAAGCGCGGAAACTTAATTCAAGCTTACGCAAGTGCAGCGATGTTGATTGGCGGCGCCAAGTTTATGAGCGGGGGAACTCCTAGTGGAGCTGAAGGAGGCGGTATACCCGGGACTATCGCTTCTCCAGATTTAATTGGCCCTCGTAGGGCTGACAACTCTTTCGCAAATGGAGGAGGTGCTGGAGGAGGTTTAGCTCGAGTAATGGGCGGCGAATATATCATGAGCCCTTCTGCTGTACGTACTCATGGAGTAAATGTTATGTCCGAATTAAACCGCGGCAACCTACCGGGTTACGCAGCTGGCGGATTAGTAGGAAACCAAGGAGGAGCCGCTGGCACTCCAGCAGGAGGTATCGGCGATACTACAAACAACGTAAAAATAAATATCAACGTTGATAAAAGTGGTGGAACTGAAGCTACAGCCGAAGCAACTGAACAAAAAGCTACCGGCCAAGAAAGAGATGACATGCAAGAAACAGAGAAGAACAAAGAGCTCGGAAAGATTCTTCAAGGAGTTGTTCTGCAGGAAATCGTCAAACAACAACGTCCCGGTGGACTACTACAACAAACAGGACAGAAGACCTCGCGTTAATAGTTCATATTTTCCATTCGGGTAATTCTCTTATCCATCTCTTGTAGCTTTTTATCAATAATAGATACAGCTTCATTGTATGCAGTTTGGGGATCAATACTGTTAGGCGGCAAAAGAGGTATACCGTTAACAGGAGAATAATCGAAAGTTATTTGACAAATCTCAGTTTCAAATGATTCTGAATCATAAGGCTTGTTTAAATATATGACTTGTTTAGAAACTATAAATTCACCTTCAGTTATTCCGCGCTCTAAAGGATAAGAAAGACCTATTCGAGTTTCTATGGGAGAACATTCAATACTTTTAAAATCTCTTTCGACGATTGAAACTTGTGAGGATATATCATACTCTACATTCAGTTTTATTTTCTTCCCGCTTTCTTCCAGAGCTTCTACGGGATTCTGAGGAGGGTGTATGTAAAGCCCCGGTTTAGTTATTTCTATAGTGTCTATACCGCCATCTTCTTTAACTCGCGTTACTTTAAATTCTGTATATTCGCCAGTTAAGTTTCCGCTTGAACTAGAAGGATTGCCTCCTTGTGCATAAAATAAATCTCCTATAGAATACTTGTATTCGTTTTCCTCAATTGAGTTGATGTTTATCGCTTCGTACTCGTTAAAAGAAATTTTTCCTAGATCTCCTTTTGCTAATTTGAATTGGTAGTTACCTTTTATTGTTAAGGTTTCGCCGGAGTAATCAAATTTTCTTTTGATATTTACGTTTTCACTACTTTCTGCTCTGTAGAATATATCATTACCGCCGAGTTTAATGAACGCGCCATTTCTAACGGCGATTTGTTTATCAGACTGTACGTAAAGTTTGTTAGACCCTCTTCCAAGAGAAGCTTGAAATATTTCAGGTTTCATTACTATATTTTACTCGTTAGTTTCTAGAATTCCAAATTGAAGGACAATTCGTTTAGGGAAAGATAAACGCCGCTCCTTGCCATCAGTACTTGGAGTCGTTGTACTAAATTGTGATCCTAGAATAATATTAGTATTATTTATAATTGAATTTGTCGGACAGTTTTCGGCATTTTTAGTGGTTGCCCAAGGCCTCAATCCTTTCCAACCGGAGCCAGAACTTTGTGGGTACTCAACTTGACAGTTTATCCATACAGAAGCTTTCTCTGGGTCTAGCGCTAATCCATCTATTTCCACCTCTATTCCTCTGAAGAAAGCTAGCCCTTCTTTACTTTGTTGATTAAGAAGAGTAATTTTAGGATTAAACAAATTTTTAGCCGCATACGTTAAGCCAATTTCATTGCTTATGAGATCACGTTTATTGGCTTCAGATAAGGGGATAATTGCTGAATCTATATATTTAAACCCTATGCCATAGTAGTTTTCCATAATGGTTCCACTACCATCTCCAGCTTGAATTATTTCAGCTCCATTTTTCCAAGGTTTGCCAGTACTACTGTTAAGAATTCCCCCTTCAATAACAGCTCCTGCCGCCGTTCCATCTGGAGTATCCCAAAAGAAATTCTTTATGCTATTAGGTCTGATCTCTATTTTACCCCATCCCCTAAAAGATAAAGCTTCATCATCAGAACCCATTAAACTACTTTCATTTACAAAAACACTACTACCCGGGGTATCTTTAAATGACTGTTGGTAATCCTCTTCATCTATAACTTGATTTAGGGGTTGTCCCTCAGCTGCAGGATATTCAGTGTCTGAACTTACAGAAGTAGAATAATTTATTCCCGGCAATCTATATATTAAAGGAGTTTTTAGATTTGCGCTTTCAAAGAATTTAGGTGTGATTCCATCTGGATCAAAAGCAGAAGTTTTATGTAACTCATCAAAAAATCCAATAGTTACCTCCATATTTTCTACAAGATGATCACTGATACTAGGGAAAGGGATTTTAAGATTAGAAAGACTATCTGAATCATTTAACATATAGTAACCTCTGTATACTGTATTTTTAACCGGCGAAAATCCTCCTTTACCTAAATTAACTAACCCGCCAAAAGCTACAGCTTCTCCATTTACCATTTGAACTTCATCACTTGAATTAATATTAGTAACACTAGTTAAATTATCTTCCGTAGCCCTTACTTGAAATTCAGGGGATCTTTTAGGAGTTCTAGGAATACTAGTAGCTTCTATGTCGTTGCTGTCGCTAAATACTATTTGGTTATTACCAGTTGTATAATAATAAACTAAACCTGCTGTATTATTAAACATTTCTTCAAGTTCAATATCGGTTGATATTGTTTGGCCGTCAGCATTTTGCGCATGACCTATGTTCAGCTCCAGCATTCCATTTGGGTAAACGTAAGTTTCTGCTAAATAAGGGAATTTTCTGTTGTAAGCAGTTTGAGGAGATATGTAACGAGTTTTAAGTGGGAAACCAGTTATTTGTGCGAAAAATAATCCGCTTGGTGCATCTATACTAACTCCTAAGATGTCATAGTTAGAGGTTTTATTTTCCCAAGACTCTTCGTATCCTTTTACATCAGTAAATAAAGTATTAGAAAAAACCTTGTTTCCGGCGCTAGTATTACCTTGTCCATCGTGAGCTTCTACCACAACGTCGAATTGTCTCCGAGGAAAACGGTCTGGTTCATTTAACACATTGAATCCACTGCCACTTACAGAAAGCCATTGAGCCCCTGCAGCATCTTTAGCTTCATTAGTCATTGCTCCCCAACCATTAATAGCTACGCCATCCGCCCAACCTGTTACATGCGGATCGTGTCTATAATCCCTAATAGAATTAGGATTGTTGTATAACTGTTGAAGTACAAAGTTAGGGTTAGCGGCGGGAGTGTTATAACCAGTTATTTCAATAAATACATTACCGTCAGGTATATTGCTAGAACTAGGTTCACGTACAGTTATTCTGTATTCTAAAATATCTTCCGGGAAAGGTATGGTGAAATTTTTATCTTCGTTGTCAAATATTCCTTGAAAAGAACTTTGCCATTCAAAACCGGGCTCGGAAGATTCTATACCTGAAGGTTTATAAGATAAATCTGGACCTTCTACGTGAGTAATACCTTCCGTAGCTAAATTTGTTAAAGAAACTGTGCCGACTAAACTGGACAACCCTACTGTAATATCCTCAACAGTTAACTTTTTCACCATTCCGTAAGAAGGGGTATTAGTTTCTGATACAGCAAAAACAGAAACGTAGTAATCAGCATTTTCTTCTATTAAAAATTCAGTATGAACTTTAGAAAGTTTTTCATCAAAGCTTTCTACATGGTCCTTGTCTGTATAATGAATTATTTGAGTATTTATATTATTTTTATAATTATAATATTCAGTAGGAGGAACCACATAAGTTCTTGCTTGGCTAAGGTTTCCTAATCCCGGAAGAGGGTTTCCTGTGCTTTGTATTCCAATTACATAATTTATATCGTATGGGGCTTCTTCATTTTTTATTATTTGATAATTATAAGCATCATCAGCTTCGTCAAAAGTAACGCTAACTTCATAACCGGCTTGAGGTATTGTTACTTCTACAGTGTGGTAAACTGGATCTTTACCGCCAATTGCTGCGGAAAAAGCGTTACCTTTAACCACGTTAAGAGCCTGCTGTGGATGATAAAAACTTGTTTGAGCTACATTACGATAATCTCCTGTTGCGAAAAGTGGTTGTTTAACAGCCTGTGTAGATGTTAAATTAGTTGAATTGTATATTTCGTCATATTTACCTGTAGAGTAAGCTAAAGCAGATACATCATAGGTACCTTCATTCTCGGCGATATTTACAATTTTATAATTAGAGTAGCTTCCACTAATAACTTCTGCATCATTCGGATTGTTAGGTTCGACGCTCCATATTAAATTTTCACCAGAAAAACATCCGCCAGAATAAGAAGCGCTAGTTACTTCTGATGGAAGAAGAGGCGGGATGTCATTTCCTGCAGTTTGAACACCTGTATTTGTATATCCGGTTATAACATAATTATCAAAATCAAATTGATTACCAGTTCCGCCGAAAGCTGTACCAGTATTAAAATATATTTGAGTACAAACACCACTTAAATCAGATCTATAATTCCCTGTTATCGTAGTAGTATGAGCACCACTAAATAACAAGTTTTGGATTTGAGGTCTTCTAATTTCATTGGCGTCTCCAGTATTAGCATTGTATGTTGGAGTTAATAATGAAAATTTATAAAGAGTGTTATCAGTAAAGTTTAAAGCTTGATCAAGAATTATACTGTTAAACTTGTTAGAGATTGCTGGAGTTACCACGGCAGGATTTGCATTAGTATAGTTCGCTGTTAAAGGCGTGACCGCATTTGTTCGCCCGCTGTATTTTAAAGATGTCCTGAAGTTATCGTAAATTTGAATTACATCTCCGGGCATTAAATAAGCTCCTTCTTGACCTGCAGAAAAACTTACTGTTTCAGTTTCTTGAGATTCGCTTGATAATATCCACTTAGCAAAACGTCGAGCTTGTCCGCGGCTAGTAGCACCTAAAGCTGTAGTTTCTATTTCTCTTATTCCATATCTTCTTACGCTTTCTTCATCTTCCAAATATTCAATAGCTGGTTGGAACAAATTCTTTTTGTCATTGTATCTAACTATCGCGACACTATGACGGGCGGTTTTTGAAGAACTGGAATAAGTAAAGTTACCTTCTAAAACATTAGAATTGTTAAATTGGTATACAGCGTCTTTATATTTGTCTTGTACTGCGAATACATTTCCATTTGCGTAGTAGGCAATACCTAAAAATATAGAAGTCAAATCATTTAACACTTTAAAAGCGTCTTCACGAGTAGTTATAATATAATTAATAGTAAATCGCGGTTCTAGTCCTCCGTAAGTGTCAGGAACTAAGCAATCACAATATTGAGCAATTTCATATAAAGTCCATTTATCTATTCTATCTTCCTCTATATACTCTCCCAATCCATAACGAGGGTTAGTCATTAAGTCATAAAAACACCAAGCAGGGTTATCAGTCCACTCCCTAACATATTCACCTTTTCTAGCAGCAGGAGCATTGTCTGAATCATCTGTTCTTTTAAATTCTCCGTCCCAGCCTCCTCCTGAACCCGAATTGTTTCTTACCCAATGCTGTTTACTAGCACTGTAAACGTGCTCGCATCCTACTCGAGTTTCTATTGTGGTACTTGAACTGTTGCCATAAGTTTTAGCAATAGGGTTATAGTTATTAGGAACTTTTACCTTAATTAAACGCGTGTCGTAAGCTCTTGCTGGTATACGGCCAAAAGATCTTGCGTCAAATTGAGAGTAAACCATCGCCGAATAAGGATAACGTAAAGTTGTTCCGTAGATTTCAACAATAGAGTCTACAAAACTCATATTTTTTAAAAATGAAGTTAAAGACTCAGGAGTAACGCGTACTATTCTAATTCTCCAACCTTCAAATCCCGGGCTCTCTCTATAATTAAATGCTGAAACATCTATAAGGGTTTTTCTGATATATACGTCATCTACTTTACCTAAAACTTTTTCTTTAAGAGGGCCAAGCCATTTACCATTTCCAGTAGTGTCCCTCGGAGTTACCACATTGCTTCCTGAAGTTGTGGTAGACTGCTCGAACCTAACGTCAAACATAGGTTGGTAATAAATATTATATTCAATAGTCCGAGCTTTAGTGTCGCCAAAACCAGTAGAAGCTTTTCTACATTTTTTTAATTCTTTTGTTTTGGCGTAAGTCTTTGGGCCAGATTGAATACTTTCAAATAAGGCTTGTACTTTTATGTTAACCTCTATTTTGGATAACTCTTTATTTAGAACTGTATATGTTTTTGAGTATTTATCTATTGTTACTCCCGCTTTTAAGGTGGCAGGTTTTGTATCTGTAGGAGTTGCCTCTCCTCCTTGGATTTCGGGACCATAAAGTCTTTCACCTATTTGCCGAGCTACACTTAAGTCTAAAAAATCGCTAGAGCTCATTCCAGCGTAAGTTGTCATTTCACTATTTAAAGAGGGGATATTACCTACAGCTGATCCGTTGACTGTTTCAACATTAATGGCTGGATAATTGTAAAAACCTCCTTCGTCAACAAGAGGTACCTCGTTCCAATAAACAGATTGAAGAAAACCGAGTTCCAAATTACCTAAAGAGTCATCTCCTGTAGCTATGTAGTTGGTGAAATCTACTCTCTGATAACCAGTTATATTAGCTTCACCTTGGTAAGTGTAATTGCCGCTTACTATACCCTCAGTCTCGCCTTCGCTTATTAAATCTACAGTCTCTGCGAATCCGCGCGATACAACATAGTTATCGCCGACTTTTACTGCTGATAAATCAGTTACTACTGGACGTGCTTCTTTTTGTTTTTTCTTACTTCCCATTTTTTATCCTTGAGTTCCCCAAGTATCAACTTGTGACTGTAATAGTTTACCTGCATTAGGTATATTGTATAATAAACCGTATTTAGTTTCACCCCATGTATCTTTTGCCTCAATTTCTGCAGAAGCGTCAACAACATCGCTAGCAGATTGAACAACATGGCTTCCTACTAAAAGTCTTCCATAACCAACAAAAACCGGCCCTCCTTCTCGTATAGTATTTTCTGGCCCGTTAAAAAGGTAAGCTTTAGCTCCTCCTCTTTCTATCTCATTAAAATCCCCAAACTCGGGCATAGGTGTGAGTAAATTAGTTATCCCCGCCGCTACTAATCCTATACCACCCAATACTAATGCTGTTCCCATAGCTCCTCCAGCTCCCATTGCAGTTACGCCCATCAAACCAAATCCACCAACAGCTATTAAAGCAACGCCTATTATAATAGTTAAGATAGACATAAAGTCATCAGACCCTTCTATCACAGGAACTATGTCTATTGTTTTTATTTTACTGCTAGACATCGCAAGCTCTGAACATTTCAAACCTTCAATAGTATTAGGGTCTTTACCTTCTTCTATTTGGAAATCTTTTTTATTGATCAGTACTCGGTACTTTATATTTTTTTTATCGTTTTCCAATAATGATTTATAAAGTTTTTTAGAGTTACATTCTACTCCTCTTACTGCTTGGCTTACATTTTTAGCGGCCAAGTTCCATTCAGATTGCCCAAGTTGCTCGGCTAAAACGCCGTGAACTTTTATATTAACTAAATTGCTCATGTCTATATATTTTACAAATGGTTTTAGTAAGTGATTTGTTTAAAGGTTCAATACACAAATACTTGTTTCTTGGGTGATGTATAATATTTCCGTCCCCTAAAAAAACAGCTACATGGTTAGGTCCTCTACCCTTGACAAATTCGAACACTATTACATCATGCTTTATTAAAGGAGTAGAAGGAGATAATTCTATTATTGGTAAATCGGGATTATTTTTATTCAAATCGAATAACTCTTGTATTAGTTCAGGGTTCTTTTTATGCCAGTCATCTCCTAGTTTGTTTTCTCCTGAAAGGTCTACTCCTAGATTTTTGTAATACTCTTTTATAACTGTATAACAATCTGACTCTCCTATTTTAAATATTCTATCATAAAGAAAAGTTTTACTCTTTTTAGGGTCAAAAAAACTAAAAGAATCTTTTTTAGAACAGTAAAGTATAAATGGTAAATTATGAGATTTGCTATTTAACATATCGTTTGGAGAAAATTGATCATTATTAGAATTGTGAGAGTGGTAAACCGCTTTTATGTTTCCTTCATCTGCTGCTAATACGTAATCAAGGGGTCGAATAGAAAAGTGTTTATCAGCTTTTTCTGATACATTAGTGCATCTAAAAGTTTTCAACTCTCGCTCTTTTTCCAATACAACACCGCAACATTCTTTAGAACGGTTTTCTAAAGCGTGGTCCTTTATAGATTTTTTTATGTAATCTTCTAAAATCATTGCTGTCTGGACATTTTATTAGCTGCAGGAAAACCTCCATAAGGGAGTTCTCCTTTTTTAATAGGGCAACCTGATCCGGGGTCAACTTTACCTACTGTTCCTGCTCCCCACCTCATTCTGCATCCTGTGAGAGATTTAGAGCATTCGTCAGCTATCCAGAAATCCGAGTTAGGAGGAACTTTTCCTAAGTTGGGAATGGCTGCTGCACCTTCTCCAATAGCACCTTTAGATACAAAATAATATTTTATATTTTCTTTTAGTATATAACAATAATCACCTTTTTCATATGTAGTTGATTTATCCCATAAGCCTAAATCATCTTTCACAGCAAGAGCTGGCCCAGTCCCTCCCAACAAGGTCGATATTCTTTCATCCTTATCATTAGCTACAGGTACAGCTTGTTTAGGTAACCCAGTAGCTTCCGCAGGTTCAAGAATAAGATTAGATGGGACACCGGGTAAGCTGGCTAATTCAGCTTTCTCTAATAAAGGCACTATAGTTTTTTTCTCTGGAGTACCCGCATTAATTACATCGCTTTTGCCATCTTGATACCAGCATCCCAGTCCTCGGTATTGCCAGACACATTTGTCTGCTACAATCATCCTCTTGGGTAATTTTGTTCCTTCTAAATCTAAAACAGAAGAAAGTTCATAGCTCAATACTGATTTATTTTCGGTATCTTTTCGTTCGATAAAGTATACGTCTTTGGGAAGCTCAGCATAAGGGTCAGGCTCGTATCCTTGTGGAATAGGAATATTACCTATATTTTTAAATGTTGATCCTGCGGCTGCGCCCACAAAGTTTCTGCGATCTAAATATTTTGCAAATGTGCGTCTACGAGTAACTTTAGCACCAATAATATCTCCAAATTTTCTTATCTCATTTCTAAGTAGAGCTAACTGGTCTATTCCTGTTTTTGACTGGCTAGCTAAACTTAAACTTGGTCTGGGGAGAGTGCCTTTAGTAGTAGCTTCGAAACCTTCGGCAATTATTGGAGCTGGATAATACTCATACCCTTGCCAAATAATAAAAGAGTTAAATACTTTTATATTGTTATGAAATCTTAAAATTCCATCGTTAACATCGCCCGGAAAACCGACTTGAAGAGCATCTTCTCCTAACGTAATTTCTTTAGTTTCGAGCAGTTTGTTTAAATCTATCTCAAACATTGTCACCATCGCGGAAGGGGTTAGGTTAGTAAGTTCAAAATTTAAAGACTTAATCGAAGATTTAGCTCTTTCTGAATCTGCTGTCGTATAGTCCGGCATTTTAATTATTTGTTTCTACAAACTGAGTTTTTACAGAGTAATTGTTGTGGAAGGCGAAATTGCTATTAAAAGAAGGACAAACGAATCTTTTAGTATAACTCGAATCTGCATAAATTTCAGGTAAATTTTTAACGGCAAAACTTTCGGCCCCTTTACGAGTTCGAAGAAAATGTATTATAGCTCGGGTTTCGTTTTCGCTCCTCATATCGAAAGAAACGTCTAAAGTAATCAAACCTGTATAAATACCGTCTGGTATTCTTTGTTCGTACCCGTTACCAAAAACCACTGAGTTAACTCTAGGATTATGAGAAGCTGAGAGATTGTAAGAAGGAGTCCAAAGAAAATTTGGGATAGATTCGCCATTTTGAGCAATTACGTAACCGCCCCAGTACTGAGTAGCGGTAATCGCTTGTCCAGCAGGTACATCTTCTAAAGCATAATAATATTTAATTTCTTTAGGTATTCCACTGTCTCCAATGTTAGATTTAACGAAAACAATGGAGTTTTTCAAGTAAGTCTTACTTGAATTGTGAACTGGAACGTCATATATACTATTTGCCATTTCTCCTTATTCCTTTATTTATTATATTACACATAAAAAAGAGTGTAAAATAAAGATAAGGTAATGTTAGGAAGAATTACAAGAGAGGCAGAAAGTATCACTATCAACGGTAGTGGGATACAAGGAGTTCAGTCTATTTCAGCATCATACGATTCAGTAGCCGCTCCTTTAAGGAATTTAGGTATAAATAGCATACAATTTGCCCCAGAAGGCCCTCAATCCGCTAGTTTAAGTGTTAATTCACTTTTTACCCATACTACTTCTCCTAGTGCGCCAGTCACTTCAGTAGACGTTTTGCAAAATTTTACTGGAGATATAGCTTTTAGTGGAGTCGTGGAGCACGGTGAGAAAAGTTTTATTTTTACAGAAGGCTACTTAGATTCTTATTCGGCGAACTGCTCTATTGGAGAAATACCTCAAATTTCTACCAGCTCAACCATTTATGGAGAATTTGGTACAGGAGTTTTAGCTAATGTCCCTACAGATTCCTATCCAACAACTTTAAATATACCTAGTTACAGTTCTATGGAGATAAACTTAGATACTTTCAAAACTAATCGTGTTAATAATTTTAGCGTAAGTGTTACCACTCCTAGAATACCTCTTTACGCATTAGGAAGTGCTACTCCTACAGGAGTCATTGCTGGAAATCCTGTAAGGGTAGACGTGAATTTTAGTATTGAGCCAGACGATTATGAGATAAAAAATATGAGATTCGTACCAGAGCAGACAGTTTTTCAAGACACTACAATAACTTTGAAAAAAAATAATACTAATATAGAATTATTAAAGTATTCTTTTAATGATATGTTACTGGTTTCAGAATCATTTCAAGCGGGAGCTACTGATAATGCTACTATTGATTTTGCATTAACATCTTTCATTTTAAGGTAAAAAAAGTGTAATAGCTAAAAAGGTATGGCAACAGTATTCTACGATAAGGCGGCAGTAAAGGTAACAGTGGCAAATATGTCAGAAGTACTTTTAGCTTCAGATTGTAGTGTTAGCTTCAGCAACTCACAACAGCCTTTTTACGCTATTGGGAATAAAGGGGCTTTAGGGCAATTTCCAAACGCCGCAAGACAAGGAGATGTTTCCTTCAGTTTTTTAACGAGTATCACTGGTAATAACGAAGGTCAACCCGGAAATATAATAAATTACTTAGCTAGTGGTATTAAAAACTCAACAAATTCCGTAGCTACAGGTGTTACGATACAATTTGCAGGAGTTTCAGGAGTAGGCTTTTTAAATTCTTACGGATTCGATGTAGCAAGTAACACTATTTCTACATCAAACGCTTCTTTTAGTTTTTTCGGATCTGGGGAACAACTTCCAGTAAGCGGAAGGCTTTCAGGATCCTTGTACTCTCCTACAGCTACATCTACTCAATTAGCTACAGGAATAGCTCATGGTAGATATACGACTTTACCATCAACTTTACAAACTGAAATATCTTCACCTACAGCAGCTACAGAAGTAGGGACTATTTTTGGTGCTGACTATTCTATAACTTTTAACCATAGTCCCGTTTTCAAAGTAGGTCAGGAATTTCCGACTACTACTTTTTATACTACAGCATCCGAAAATATAAATGTGACCGAAGACGTGTTTAATTCAGGCCTAGCTTTTGATGAAGCTAATATCGCTGCGATAAATATAGATTTGAAAGGTTTGGAAGCAGGCTCCACCAACAAAATGCAAGTAGGAATTAAAAACGCCAAACAAGTATCAACATCTATGTCGGCAGGTCTAGATGATATCGTAAGAACCCAAAAGAGCTTAACAGCCGCTTATTAATGTGCTCTACTCCGCCAACAACGCTAAACTACAAGTAAACGGAAAAGAAATTTTAGCTTCCGACGCTAATATAACGCTTGGGACTTCTCTTTCTCCTCGGTATTTAATAACTCAAAGAAATAGTAACGATTACTTCGCGAGTAATGGTATAGGTGGACAGCTTTCTTTTAATTATTTTATAACTGGTAGAGACTACTTTAAAACTTTTATAACTGGGCAAGGAGAAATTCCTCAGTCTTCTAGTCAGGTTATATCAGGAAATTTTGGAGGCCTTAATTTTGATAGTGGTTATTTAACTTCTTACTCTGTAAATTTTGGACCAAATGCTTCAGCAACTGCAAGTGCTACTATAGCTTTTTACGATCAACTAAATGGTGAATTTTCCTCTACAGAATCAGCCGCTCCTACGAATACACAAATGTTAAACTTTAAGAGAGGTATTGTATCAGGACAATTTGAAAGCGGAGAAGTAGATAACTTTATAGAGGGCACTTACAATTATTCAATGGAGGTAAATCCAGTTTATTTAATGAACGAAACTAAACCTAGCTCAGTAAGTTTTGGTGTTAAAAACGTAAGCATGAATTTTGAAATAGATAATCCTACAGGACATCTTCCAGTATCGGGAACTAATGCTTTAATCTCGGTAGATTTAAAAAATTCATCTAATACTATAGTAGAGAATTTTAGTTGTTCGGGAGAAATACAAAACAGAAACATATCTTCAGCTGCAGGGTCTTACATCAAGCAAACTATAAATGTGGTGCAGGCATCTACGCAAGCAACCACAGTTTTCGTAGGGACTATAATAGATAACGCCGGAAATTCTGCACCAATAGGAATCGGAACAACAGGTCCAGAAGGGAACCTAGGAAATTTATAATGCCTACTTTTTTTCCAAAAAGAGCTTTTACGCTTAGTGGCTCAAACATGAACTTCACGAGAAGGGTTATGTTTGGTCAAGAAGAGGTTACTGAATTTGCATATCTTGATAAAACAGGAATTTCGGGGGTTGTCCCAGCCGCTGCTTATACCCAAGAGCTTACTATAGAAAGTAACGCAGCTACTTTAAGTTTGGGAGTGCAACAAGTAGTTTTAGACTCCTTAAGTCAGGTAGTAGTAAGTGGACTACAACCAGAAGATGTAAGCGGTCAAGCTGGTAAGTTAATAACTCTTACGGGTGAAAATTTTTACCAAATAACAGATGTAAATTTTGGAGATATTAGCGGAGCTTTTAATGTTGTGTCTCCAGAAGAGATAGAAGTAAGAGTGCCTCAAAACGCAGATTTTGGAGGAGTTACAGTTTTCTCTTCGTTAAGAACAGGTTTAGTTGGAAATATTTCGAAAGCTAGCGGCATAACAGTGAATCAGTTTGTCCCTGTTCCAGAAGTCACAGGGTTAAGTGCAAATCGTTTGACTACAGGAGAAACTCTAACTGTGCAAGGATCTTCTTTTTCGGGAGTAACGGGTATAAGCGTTAACGGAATAGAGTTCAACTCTGTATCTATTCCAAATTCAACAGGGGTACAAGGACAAGTTCCGAGTGGATTTGTTTCTGGAGTGCCAGTTTTGAATTTAAAGAGTGGTATATCTTATTCTTCTCCAAGTAACATTTTATTTAATCCTTTAGCAAAAATTACTGGAGTAGCATCAAATGTAGAGCGCGGAGAACTATTAACAATATCGGGGCAAAACTTTGATGGAGGAATAATGTATTCGGGTCAAGAGTATGATCGTTACATGGTCTCTTTAGGAAACACTACAGGTAACTTTAAGATTTTAGATGGTAATAGAATGAGTGGAGTGGTGCCTCTTGACTTTAGTATGACTGTTAGTGGTGGGAATATTGCAGCTGGAGATTTACCAGTTGCTTCATCAGGTTTGGTTAGTATATTTTCTGTTAATTTTCCTGAACAGTATCCTTCTACAGAATTTTATACTCCTGCTGTGGGAACTCCAACTATTACTAGCATAAGTCCGACTTCAGGTATTAATGGTGATCAATTTACCATAAGCGGGACTAATCTGTTTGGTATCACGGGTATTGCTATGAGTGGGGTTGCGGGAGCAGTAGGGCTTGGAACTGCTCCCCCTACAGTAAATGATGTGATACCCGGAACTACTATAACAACGTCTGTGCCATTGACTGCTACTTTTCAATCAACAGGGGAATTACTCTCTATAGGAGTATCAGGCTACTTTGGAAGCGCAACATCTCCGGATAATTATAACGTATTAGGAATACCTACCATAAGCTCAATTATACCAGATACTAATGTATTGCCCGGAAGTACAGGTACAGTTTATGGGACTAATTTTTACTCTGGAACAACTTTAAGTTTAAGAAACCAGTCTATAGCTCCCGCTGGTTACTTAAGTGATTTATCTATAAGCGGCTATTTAAATAATGATAAAGAAATTGTTTTTACTTACCCTAACTCATTCGCTACAGGTACGCTACAAGGATCAAGTATAAATTATAAAGTAAGAGCCCATAATAGAAGAAGTTCTGGTGGCTTGAAAGCTATAACAGTAATCGCCGCCCCTAGTATAGATGGGCCACCTGAATTAGCTCCTTCAAGCGGTGAGTTTGGGGATAATATTGTTGTATCTGGTTTCTTCGAAGGTATTAAGCCAAGCGGTCTTACTGTAGGTGATAGAGTAATTACCGAATATACACAAGGCGCGAAGACTGGCATAAACTTTACTATTCCGGTTAACGCTTTAAGTGATGTTATAAACATAGATACAAGTGGAGGATTAATAAGCACTACTGGTATTTTAGGTGTTTCGCCGAGTAAACCTGCTATTAGTGGTTATTATGCGGGAGCTGGAGATGTTCCTTCTACTTTTGATTATAACCAAATAATGGTACAAGGTCAGTTTGCAACTATTACTGGAAGTAGGTTGAATTTAGTCACAGGTATACATTTTACAGGAGTAGATGGCACTGTAAATATAGATCAATTTTGGCAAAAGAGGCCTAATAATTTAGTTTTTAATGTTCCTCCTACTATCCATACTGGAGATGGTAGTGGGCTTTTTGAGTTAAAAGATTTTAAAGATAGGACAACTTTTTCTACCACTGTTTCTGCTTCTGGCATAAATATAGCTAGCGTAAGTGGTTTCAATTATAATGAATTGTATGTGGGAGCAGGTAGAAACTTAACTATTTCAGGTTACGAATTAAATGGTTTAGATGTCTTGTTTACAAATTATAAAAATGAAGATATAAAAGCCACTGCCGTCTCTAGTTCTGCGCCCGGTTTAAGCGGTATTACAAGTGTCACAGTTGAGGTTCCTACAGGTATAGTAGAAGCACAAGGTATACGATTAACAGGGAGAGCTAATCGAGAAGGTTTAGAGACTAATCTTTTTACACCTTTACCAACTATAACAGGAATTTCAGGGTTTAACTCTTCCAGTCAAGTAACTAGTGGTTCTTCTATAACTATTACAGGTTTAAATGCTAACACCATAGCGCCTGAAATAAATCTCGACATACCAAATTCCGGATTAGAGTATTGGATTGGTATAACAGGCACTGGGACAGCCACAAGTAATGCACAGGCTCACTTATATACTGTAAATAGCATAACCACAGGGAGCGGGGTACTAAATTCTCCTAATTGTTTTTATAGTAAGTTTGATCTTGAGTTAGATAGTAGTTTTATTGGCACAGGACAGTTCTTTATACTTCAACCTGATAACGCTGGACTCTCAGCCACGGACGAACTATTTGCAGCAAGTGATATAGCTGTAGGAAATTATTTACCTTCTCAAGTTAGTTACTTCCCCGGTCAATATATTATAAATGGAACTCGAGTAAACGCTACGGGTTATGGCCCAACTAGAGGAGTAACGGGAGAAAATGTACTAATTTCAGGATTTGGATTTAGCGAAGTCACTGGCGTATTCTTTCAAATACCTTCTGGTGAACCTTTGCGGTCAAACTTTGTAAGAAACTCAGATAATAAAATAACCGCTCCAGTTCCGGAAGAGGCTATAGAGTCTCGGGGTATGACTAGCTTACTTTTATCTGGAGGGACTAACGATACTGTAGGAGATTTTGAAGTCATTTTAGATGCGTCTGTAGTGGAGTTTAATATAGTGGAAGAAAATGATGTTCCTTCAAGCTCTACAAGAGTAGGTAATTTTACTCAAAAAGAAACTATCAATGGAGTTGTGTTCTTGGTTACTCGTACTAGATTCCCAGATGGCACAACAGCCGTTATAAGTAGTGTACCAGAGGTTTAAAGATCAGCTTCGTTTATATCTATAAAGTAAAGAAGGCGATAAAGCTTCTCTCTTCCAGCATCATCACCCATCAAATCCATGGGGCATTGCATATTTAAATCTGGATGGGGCTTGTTTAGCCATTCTGCTACATAGTCGTGATCCATGACAGCGCAACATTCATTTACAAAATTAACAAACTCTATCAAAATATCTTTAGAAACGTTCATTTATCTCGACGGCGCTCGTCATATTGGCGGCGCTTTTCGTTAGTGTCGATTTTTCTGTCTAAGTTATTTTGACCGCTCTGGAGCCCTTCTAATCTTTTAAGGATATACTCCCTCTTTTCTTTATCATCTATTCTATCTATGTACTCCAAACCTTTCTGGATAACTTTTGGATCTATTTTAGGTCGGCGAGAGGGGACTTTAACTATAGATGGGCGCGGGGTTGGCGGCGCAATATTCTTATTTTTATCTTTATTGTTTTTTGAATCCTTTTTTATCACTGTGGGTGAACCTTTTGGGAGGGGAGACAATACGTTAGGTAATTTGTGACTTTCAAAAGATAACATTTCGATAACTCCGTTATTATTAACTTCTACCAAGCCCTTTTCGACGCTCAAAAGAGTGACTCCTGAGTCAGTTCTTTTATTTGTGTTGAGAGTTAGAAATCTTTTATCAATATCCTTAGAGAATAAATAAACATTTGTTTGGCCGCGGTAATTCATTATCCCCGTAAGATAAAGTTGAACAGGAGGCTTTATTATTATTTTAGGAAGTTCAATTCTAATTGGAGCTTCATTAAGTAACGTGAAAGCATTTCGTTTAACGATGGTGTCATAAGGATTGTCTTGAGCAAATAAAGAGCTCACAAAAAGTAGTGGGAGTAGTTTTTTCATTTATATAACTTACACCCAAGATTAAGAATGCTTCCAAAAGCTAAGTTTTTCTTTTTTTTTCGTATTTTTAGTTACAGGGAGCAGGGTTTTTTGATAGGCCCATTCCTGAAGCTTGTACAAAATAGTAGAAACCCTATTATAAAATTTGTATTTTAAAGTGCGCTCAAAAGCTTTCCTCTTCGCGCCTCTTTTCTCCCATTCTTTATCTCGCGTCTCTGCTTCTTCGGCGGTTTCTTCCAGTGCGAATTTAATTAATTCTTTTTTATCTAAAATTCCAGATTTAAAAATAAATTCATATTCAGCCCACCACACGTTTTCATCTTTATCATAAAAAGATGTATAGAAATTAATTTTTCCGCTATACGTGTCTTTAACCCACTCTTTATCTTTTTTAAAGAAAAGTTTTTGTCTGTAAACTTTATATGTCCCTAAGAAGTTTTCAAGAGATTTAGTTTGATAGCAACTATCTTTAATCAACTTCTCTTGGTCTTTCGTGAGCAAGCCTTTTAAATAAGACTTCGGTACAATTATGGTGTCAAACATTCCCATTTTATTTTTCTTTCAGTGATTCAGGCCTCATTAAGCTCCACCTGTGGTGAGCATCCATTACGATTGTGGAGGCTTTCCTTCCGTTTTTCCATTCTCCAACTTTAACGCTACTTGTTCTGTCTACTTTGTATATACGGAAAAATTGTTTAAATATTTTAAGGTGTTCAGACTCTATTGAATTTAAATTAGGGTAACGGTTTTTTGGAGACCAGTGAGGAACTGCTATGACTTTATAATCTATTTTATCATCGTCTACAAAGTCCAGAACCCCTAATACCCTACATTTTACTAAACTGCCTCGATCAATAGGGTCATGATTAAAAATTAATACATCTAAAGGGTCGTCATCTAGAGCAAAAGTTTGGGTAATAAATCCATAATTTACGGGATACTGCAAGGACGATACTAAGCAACGCTCTAGTTCAAATATGTTATACTCTTCATTGTATTCATATTTAGTATTTGTTCCTTTTGGAATTTCGACAATACAACTAACGTGTTCGAATGTGTCTTTAGTAATTGGTATATCGTTTACTAGATTAACCTGTTTCATTGGTGTAATATATTATATGAACTTGATAGTTCGCGCCCCTTTATCTGAGCCGCCAACAGAGTCCTTGCCGTTTAGATATGTTCTATCGTGTGCTCGAATAGATTGCGAGATGGATATATTATTAGAGTGCGAACCGGGTACTAAAGATTTATATTGGAAATTTTTAAATAAAAGAGGCATGTTTGATTTTGTTTCCGACATAATTAGCCCTCTTCAAGAAAAAGGGGTGAGATTAGATACTAAAGTTAGGAGTCAAAGATCTACTATTGTTGCAAAATATATTAGAATAGAAAACCAATTATACATTGTAGAGCGTATAAAGGACCGACTTATCTAAGCAGTTTCAACCTCTCCCATGTTATCATGTTTTAGCATCTTAGCCTCCAGAACTTTAACTCTTTCGCTAGCTTCAACAGCTTTAGAAGCCGCATCCTGAGCCATTTGATCAATTTCCTGCGCTTCGTGACGAGCTTCTTCTGACGCTTTCCTAGCGTCTTCCGCCGCATCTTGGGTAGCTGCTGCACAGCGCCGAGCGGAATCCAACATTAATCTTAAGTAACCACTTGCCATATTTTTATTATATTAGGTTGGGATAGTTTTGACAATTTTATCGTTTATTCTAGCGATACCTTCAGGAGTATCTCCGTTTTTAATCGTAAGTTTAACTTTAGCTAAGGTATTTTTAGGGTCTTTCCTTCCTATCATAGCGATCATTCGCCTTTTTTGATGGTTATCAGAATTCTCGAATTGACCTAAATCCACTTCAAACTCCATCTCTAAGTTATCTATTTTCAGGTGATTATGTCCTGCAAGAGTCATAATAGGGATTTCTACTTCCTGATCACCTTCAGCGGTAGGCAGTATAATTTTCTTAGTTACCGGACGTCCGTGGTCATCAAAATATGTCCCTATAACCCGCTTTAAATGCTCAGTTTCTACGTATCGTTGAGCATAAACTACAGAGTTATAAAGACACTGGATCAGGTGATCAAACGTTTTTAACGCAGGAGCACCTTTGAATGATCCAGATTTTGAATAAGGTAATTTATCGTCAGACATTAATTACTTGGCGGAGTATTTTTGCCTCCACCAGCAGGAACAGGTTGAATAGCTGCTCCGAGAATGTCAAGAACTTTCATGAGACCTTCAGGCGCTCCGTCATCACGAGCTTCCACATGAACTGTGTATTTGGCCGAGTTATCAGTCTTGCGAATATTTTCGCTTTTAGTAGATACTGAAGCTTTAAGATCTACTTTTACCGGAGACCACCAATTGTCGTACTTTACACTAAGGTCGGTTTTAGTATTAACAGAGCTAGTATCCTGAGTGCTAGACTTAACTTCCATATCAAAGTCAACAGTAGCTTTTTTGACTCCTAAATTAGGGGTCTGAATAATAGAAAGAAGAGGAACCTTAAGTTTACGGTTTTCAATTTTTGTAGTAATAGCGCCCTTGTCATCTTTAGACTCAATAGGGGCATCGTAATCAAATTCCACAGTACGAGCACTAAGATTACCGTTTCCATCATCCTCCAGTCCGATGTCTTTTATAAAATTTTCTGTTGTGTGGGCGAGTTGACCCTGTGCTTTTGCTGCTCCAAGCAACGGTTCTGCGATAAGTGTCCCAATTGGGAGGCCTTTGAATTGATCTGCTATACTAGCCATGTATATTGTTACACAATATTATTCGCCCTTTGTGAATTTTTGAAAAATATTTTTTAACTCTTTTAAAAAAACATTAGCCATCTCTACTTTCACAGCATCCGAGTTGTCCATAATAACAGTTTCTTTGAGTAAAGTCTCATATTTTTCTTTAGCAGAAATTATAGCTTTATAGGTTTCTCTGGGTTTATTTCGTTCAAATTCAGACACATTCATCTTTTTGCAACATTATTTGTTTAACTTTATTGACCCTGTTTATTATTTCATCAATTTCTTTCAATTCTCCGTTTAATTTTTTTCCGCCGTTAGTGTTTAAGTGGCTAGATAAAGCTATCATTTCACATGATATCTGGCCCAACATAAACGCCGCTGTAGAGAATTTAAATTGTGACATCTTTGTTCATAAACTGTTACATCAAAAGTCATCCTCAAGGGAACCCGATTGTTGATATTCTCTTACTCGGCGCTCAAAAAAGTTACCCATAGCTTGAACATCAACCACTTCCCCTAACCAAGGAAAGGGGTTTTTGTCGCTAGGGAAACGATACTCAAGGCCAATACCTTCTAGTCGGCGATTACCTATGTAATGCATGTAATCTACGAACATATCAGCATTTAAACCCAAAATGCCCCGAGGTAAAACATCTTTGGCGTAAGTTATTTCTAACTCTACAGCTTTTTTAATCCATTCAGTAATTTCTTCTTGGAAAGCTTTTGACCAGAGTTTTGGATTTTGTTCAATAATCTGATTTATAGCATAAGTACCGAACTGAATATGAGAACTCTCGTCACGCAGGGTATACTTGATTTGATCAGCAATACCTTGCATTTTATTTTGCCGCCCTAAAGCTAAAAGCATTGCAAAACCACTGAAGAAAAATATTCCTTCGCACACTATCCAATAAGTGATGAAATTTCTTAAAATTTCTTTTTTTCCTTCTTGAGAATGAGGATTGAAATCTTTTCTATTAAGATCAGTAGTAATCTCCATTAAGAAATCATCTTTAGCCTTGATTGAGGGGATATTGATGTAAGCTTGGAATACCTCGTCTACTTTAAGATCCAAAGAATCGCAAACGTAAACAATAGTAAGGTTATGAAGGCTCTCCTCAAACGCTTGTCGTAGAATATACTGGCGACACTCAGCATCAGTAATGTAACGAAACCCACTAAGAAGAAGGTTATTACCAACAAGAGATTCACTAC
>WLWF01000616.1_pt1 | contig 33267 bp, 32 predicted proteins | sample 6718331 | NCBI WGS metagenome assembly WLWF01 (sample SAMN12718692, study PRJNA515312) | sponge metagenome | isolation source: marine sponge | host: Mycale hentscheli | place: New Zealand: South Island, Marlborough, Capsize Point | collected 2003-05-01 | reverse complement strand
AGGAGTCATGCGCGAGTTGTAACCAAACCCTTCGGATACACCTTTAAACAACTCAGCTGGATCATCCATTTGTGTTGGAAATAAAAAGCGTTCCATTAAACGACCTACTTCAGGTCCAAGGATGTTTCGATTGAGACCATTTGAATGTTGTTTTTTATTAGCCTCTTCGTCTACTTCAGAACTTTGAAGTGCCATTTTGTTAGAAAGCGCTAGAATAGTTGCCATAAATGCTGCCCGTCCTGCTTCCTTTCTTATTTTTGAATTAGGATTAGTTGGATCTTCAGATAAATTAAGTTTAGTATCATTACGAATAATAAAGTTAATTGCATCTGAATTTTCAAAAATAATTCTTTGTGGATCTGCTGTTAATACTTCTTGATCTACGTTACTTAAATCAATTGAAGTTCCAAGTAGATTAAATTTATTGCTTGTAACATCAAACATATTACTCGCACCGTCTAGCATCGAAGAAAACTTCATCATACTATTATCATGCAAGCCTTCTGACGTTAATGCCTCAGAAACTGCAGGATCAACTGCTTGAGAAAAGTCATCTACCTCTTCATCAGCAATAACACCGCGAGGCATTGCTTGCTCTTCTAGAGTACTTATAAAGCGTTCACCCTTTTGAGAAGGCGTAAGCTCCCTAACCCTGTCTACTGCAGGGTCAGGTCGAGAACCTTGTTGTACATATTCATACATAGGATCTTGTGTAGCTTCCGCCACTTGTTCTGGCGTTGGTGCAATCTCAGTATATGGTTGTAGATCAGCAGGAGCCATATTCTCAGGTGCAGTACCTCTAAAGCCTTGAGGATCTATTGCCTGAGATGGCTGTGCCATCCTAGATTGCAATTCTTCAACAGGGAGTTGTTGATCTAACGCACTCTTTACTGTTTGTCTATCAGCCATCGCTGCTGCCATAGTTGCTTGATCATTAGCTGTGGCTTGTGCGATATCCTGTTGTTGATCTGCAAGCTGACGTTGTCTTTTTCTACTACGAAAGTCAACTCCACCTGCACGATTATTAAGATTAATATTAACCACAGTTATTCTCCTTGATTAAATGGCCATTTAGTAGGCAATTGCCCTTGCATTAGGTCTGTTATTGCATTTCTAACAGGTGTTACTGGTGCTACGCCTGGAATCATTTTTGTTCCTGCACGTAATGAGCCTTCGTAATCACCTTCACCGATTTCTTTTATTAGTCTACCTGCTGTGAATCCAAGTCTCGCTGTAGGTGCGCCACCAACTGTCTCACCGAATATTCTACCTGCAATTCCTTCATCACGATCTGCGTATAATGGGAATGCAGCATTAAGTATTCTCTCACTTGTTCCTAGTACACCTGAATTCATAAGCGCACGTTGAACAAGTTGTTCGTTAGACAAGTAAGGTGTTGAACCACCAAACTTAAGGTAATCCTTAAGCCATTGAGCTGCACCCGCAGTAGCTGTCATTACACAAATCAATGCAAAGGTATTATATTGCATTCGAGGACTACCGTTTTTAAGATAATCATTCCAAAGTTTAGGAACAATGTTTGCAGTAAAAGTAGAAATAAAACCATTAAACTGAACAAACAACTGGAAGTGAGGATCTTGAAAGAACAAAGGTCTATTGTAAGCTTGTGGGTTTTGTACTCTATCGTTAACAAAATACCAAGTTACAGTTTCCATTTGTTCTTGAATAAAGTCCATATCAGCTGCTATCTCAGGATCATTAGGATTCATCTTAATTAGCCGATCAAACAGTGTTTTTCCTTGAGAATTCTTATCTGTATTAGTGTATTTCTTTTGTATACGAATAAATTCGTCTACATCCATACCTAAGTTAGCTAATTGACGATAAACTTCTAATTGATCTTGATTATAAGGTTGCCTTTTTGTTTTAACGTTAAGAACAGGGCTACCTTTTTCTGCAGCATTCCATTTACTCATGCTTATTTTAGCATTTAAATTAGATTCATTAGCCAAAAGAATTTTAATTCTATCAGAAACAAAACCAGCTACAGCAGCTGCTGCAATAGATCTTTGAAGTTGTGTTATACCTGCAATACCTGTAAACTTAAAGAACTGTTTTTGCCACCAAGCTTTACTAATATCAGTTTCGCCTAGTCCATAACGAGTAGCTACGGTTGCATCATCAGGAAATAAACCAGCGTCAATGAGATCTTGTACTGATTGTCTATAAATAGGCAGGTTAGGCTGTGTTTTTAAAGCAGGGTTCTGCTTCATATTAACTACACCTTTAAAGATTTCAACAAGCTCTCCTGTTGCAGAATTAATTCCTCGCTTAACATCAGCTGAGCCACGACCTTGCCACAGTATCATAATAAATTCAGGAATAGAACTAAATGCCGCTAGCGGAAGACCTACTGTTGATGCGTAAAACGCACCCGCACGCTGTAGGTTTGCTATCTTTCTATTTTTAATTGGCTTATAGTTACCTGTGCCAGCATCAATAATGCTTTTAGTATGATAGGCAACTTCAGCTATCTCATCATCAGTTAAACCTTCATTTTTCATTTCAGAATATAGCTGATCTAGGTACTTACCGCCTTCACCAAAGTATTCTGTATATGCTTTATATTTAGCTGTTTGATCTGCTCTGTTGATTAAGTTTTGAAGAATATCTGTGTTTGCAAATTGCTCATATCCTGGAATACTAGAAAGGTTTTTTGTTGCGTCACCCTTAACTGAACCTGGAACATAAGATACCCCTTCTACAATAGAAAAATCAGTAACATCTTCATTGTTAGAAATCTTGTTATACATTTCTTCAATCTCAGCTTCGGTATACGCTTGTTTGCCTGAAGAATCTTTTACCCCACGCATCCATTTAAACCAAGCATCACGATTGTCTCTTACTTTTTTCCAGTCCCATCCTTGCGTGTCTAACCAATTTTCAAATAACAAATTTGTGCGACCATCACCCTGACCTAAGTAAGTATCATTACGCATATTATAATCCATTTCCATATAAGTTTGTAATTCATTTATGGTTGTTAAAATAGAATCATAATTTTCCATTACTTCTTGGTCATCAATTAAAGCATCACGATCACCTTTTGCTGCAGCAAACCTGCGTATCATATCTGATATCCGATTAGAGCTAGATACTCTATCAGGCAAACCAAAACGTTTGAATATACGTTGAGCGTTTAATTGATTAAGTAAATCTGCCCTAAGCTTTTGTTCTTGAGCACCTACATCGCGACCAGAGTAAAGACGCCCTAACGGTTGCCCGACTAAGCCATAAAGTTTTCTAGCTGCTGCAGAACGTCTTAGTAATTCAGGACGAAAAGCAGTAGTAGCAGCTGCTCTATATAATTCTGGAAGATACTTAGTTGGATTTTTAATTTTATCCCAAAGAGAACCTCGTTGTTGCTCTCCTTTAGTAGCATAATCAGCGCCTAAGCGACCACCCTGTTTTTTAAAAGTCTTTCTCTTTAGATCTCTAGTTATATCATATACAGCGCCTTGCCTTCCTAACTCTTGAGATATCTGATCGTAAGGATTTAGTTTATCGACACGGCCTAGCATAAGTCCTTTGCTCATAGCGTAGCGATCACCTGCTTCTACGGCAGAACCAGCAGCACCAAAACTAGCGCCTAAAGAACCACCAGCAACTGCAGCAGACGCTAGCAAATTACTAAATTCATTAGGGTTAAAGTTCTGGTTAAGTCCACCTTCTGACATACCTTTTGAAGCAATATAACCTGTACCTTCTTGCGCAGCTTCAGTTACGGCTTCAGTAAGGCCACCGCGACCAGCGCCTTTTAAAACATTTTTGATTAAGCTGCCACGATTAATGTGATCCGAAGCAAAGTTACCCATGCCTTGAATAGCGCCTTTTATTACCGACTTGCTTACTTTTTCAACTTCTGCAAGCGCTTCTTTAGTAGTCATTTGTACAATACGGTCTGGTTTACCGCGTACACGAATTACTTTGCGTGATTGTTTTTTAAGTTGTTTGGCTACTTCTAATCTTCCTGAACTAGTTAATAATTTAGACGGTGCAAGAATACCTTGCATACCTAGCCTGTCCATAACTGCCATAGCAGTACCTGCAACTAAAGCTCCTGCAGCTTCTTTTTGACCTTTTGGTCCTTCAATATCATTCCATACATTACCTGAATGTACACCTACCATTGAACCATACGCTATAGGTAACGATGCACCGAATGTTACGGGCGATAATAAATGTCCTGCTGATAAAGTAATTAAGTAAGGCGCTGACATAGCCATATTATTAGTAAGATACTGCCAACCATCCCAGAGTCCATCAACATCTCTGAAATCTAAGTTCCTAAGAATAGGCGCATTAGACAAATCGTCTTTGGCAAGTTCAACTTCAGTTGCTCCCCATCTTTCTAAGTCTTCAATTCCAAGTCCGACCCCTGCTAGCTCTGCAAAGCCAGCCAAAGCAGTAGCCATACCTTTCCAACCAGTGTTCCATGACTCTGTAAACTGATTATAAGCTACACCTGTCATGTCCCTGTCGCCATAAGAAAAATCAATGGCGTTAAAAGGTAAACTGCGGGTATCATAATTACCATCAAGAGCAGCGTCATAAGCTGCTTTATAATCTTCTTCAGTGGTTAAGTCATAACCCTTTTGAAGCGCAATAGTTTGCATAACTGAGTCTAAGTATTCTTTCTCATTATTAGCTGACTCTTTAAATAGAACAGGCATCTGTTGTATTTCGCCTAGCTCTTCGTGAATTATATTTTGGTAATCACGTTTACCTTTTAATTGTTCTTGTAATCTACCTTGCTGGGCTGCACGAATACCTTCTGAGTCAGTAAAAATATTTTCTTGAATAGCACCTGACTTATACAAGGCGTTAGTAAGATCACCGCCCTCTGCATTTTCAATACGTGCAACATCACGACCAAAAGAATCAAGTCCTGTGTCTACAATCTTATTATAGCCACCTTCTTTTGCAATCCTAGCTATTGCTTCTGTAGTTTCGTCAGCGCCTAATTGACCCTGAACAAAACGCAGCTTACCATCTCTTCGAATTACTTTGTTTGTTTCAGGAGCATTAAGACCTTGGATCCGGACATCTCGATTGCCTACGCCTTCAATTGTATCTCCGTCTATCCATTGGCGAGAATTACCTTCCTCATCAATAAAGTCTTCTGCCATGTTAACCTCCTATTATAAATAAAAAAACCCTAAGAGACACTCCCCTATAAGGGTGTATTATCTCTTAGGGTATTGTTTATCTTAATTTACCGTCTAATTTTGCTTGTTCAATAATTGCTTGAACTTCACTAGCCGGAGTTCTACTCATCCATAAAGTAAATGGTGTCCATTCATTTTTAGGATCTTTCTTTCCTTCTTTCTTTTTATTTACAATATCTTCAAGATCAACATTGCTTTGAGAATCAAGATCCGGATATTCGCTTCTTAATTTATAAGCTTCATAAGTAGCTAACCAAAGATTTTCATATTCTTCTGCATACCCTTTATCTTTAGGTCCAATTCGCTTTCCATTTTCATCTCTAACTTCTTTCTTAATCCTATCATCAAGAACATTCATGTTATTTTCAGAAGCACCATTCATTTCAAACTGAGGTACACCTGTTAATACAGCTCTTGTTTCTGCATTAATGTATGCTCTAATACTGTTTGGCTTCGTACCTTTACCGCCTGACATTTTATAATCAATAGTATCATTTACATACTTACTAATAGCATTGTTAACACTAATTTGAAGTTCAGGGACATCATTGATAGATACACCGTTTTGGCGAAGAATTTCCCGATACCTACTTTCCGCTTTTTTTGCAAGGTTAACTGTTTCAAGGGCTACTCGACTATCTTTATAGTTATTGCCTTTATTACCAGCACCTAGGTTGTTATTCCTATTACCTGTTTCTAAAGCACTATCAAAAGAAGCTTTAAATTGATCTGCAACTGCTTCTCGTCCTTGAGTAGCTTCATCCCATGGCTCTAATAGGTCAGCAACACTTGCAACAGAAGCAAATCCACCTTGATATTCTACATACTCATTACCATCAGTGCCTAAGAATCTTTGTACTTTACCAATTCCAGGAAGATAAGAATTACCTGTTGGCTTTTCCATAGTTACTGCTGCTTTCTTTTTACGAAGTACAGAATAATCTTTAGTCTTTTCAAATTCTTTGCGAGAGGCTTCAGTAAAGTCTTGATAGTCTTCGTCACGAATATCTTCTTGATATTGTTTTTCTTGAGCATCAATTCGTTCAACATAATTTTTCATAGAATAATTAAGTGAAGCGCCGTGATCGTAACCCATAATGCGAGAACCAGCATAAGTTACTAACATCCTAGCGATTTCAGGTCCACTAAACATACTAGAAAAAGTTTCTTTAAACCAACCACCGACTTCGTCTGCTACTTGTTTAAATTTAGAGCTATTCTCAGGGCTTTCAGGCAAAGAATTAATAAGATCATTAATACCTTTTTCACCTTCAACTGTGATTGTATTAACTTTACCAAGTTGTTGCATAACCATTCCAGCAGCATTTTTCTTTTGATTAGTTACTGCTTTAGTATCATCCGCTGGCTCTGGAGGTTCATCATCAGTTGCTGGTACAGTTGAAGTTTCGAAATCTAATATTTCTTCTGCATCTTTTTGACGATCTGAAATAACTTTCGCTTCTGCTGTATCTAGTTTAGCAATATCTTTTTCAACACCTGCTTTAGTCTTTTCAGCATTAGCTAAATCTTCCTTAGCCCTTTTACCCTTTTCAACTGTTTGCGGAGTTACACCACCTGAAGACGATATTTCAATTTCAAGTTGTGCTTGTGCTGCCTCTAAATCAGCTTTAGCTTTTGCAATTTCGTCTTCTGCTGCAATAACTTTATTCCTAAGTCCTTGTTTGCCAAGGCTTTCATCTTTAGGAAGTTTATCTTTTGGAACTCCAAACTTATCTGTGGTTTGTGGACTTATATTTGACATCCGGCTAGGTGGTACTGAATAAAGATCATTATAGGCTTCATCTCCAATATCACCACCCGCTTCAGGGGCTGGCACTTCGTCTACAGCTACTGGTGTAACTGCTTTTAGTTGATTACCATCTAGATAAATCTCCCCGTCAGGACTCATAATAAATTCACCCATATCATCTGAGTAAACTGTCTGATCACCAATAGTTCCAATTACTGTAGCTTCAACTGGCGGCACTGAAGATACTTTTCTGCGGTTAACTTCAAAAGCATCAGGTCCAACACTATTTGCGCTAGCTATTTTAGTAGCGTATGCTTGCCCACGAGGTCCAAGTGCTTCTGTTCCTTCTTTAGCTTTACGAACATTACCTACGCCTGAGTGATAAGCGGTGATTACTTCATCTTCAGTAAAGTCTGGATTAGCCTTTGCAATACCCATAAGATATTGTCTGGCAAACTCACGAGACTTTTTTGGGTCACGAATATCTTCTACTGCTAACGGAGTTACGCCATAGCCAGGCTGTTGAGCTGTAGCTGGCATAATTTGATACTGACCCATAGCACCCACTTCAGAGGTAGCATTAGCATCTCCACCTGATTCAACCATACGGAGACGATCTAATAGGTCATCAGTAACAAAATCACCAGCAGCTGAGTACATTGGTCCACCATCTCTAGCACTAAGTTTATTACCAAGGCTATTTAGCATACCATCAGGACGGGGTATTTCCATACCACCAGCTGCATAGCTAGGAATAGGACCACCTTGAGCAGCCTGTATTTCTCTCCCTTGTTCATTCATAGCATCAATCTTTTCTTGATTGCCAGGAAGTCGTGATGCTTCAGCGTTGACAACATTTTCTCCAGGGGTGAGCCATGCAGGGACTGTATCAGTTCCTTTAGGCTCTCCAGGATGACTGCTAGAGTCTGCTCCGTTATAACCATCAGCCATGTCAGGGATCATCATCATCATTGGAATAGAAGCATCGGGTTCAAAGAATTCAACAGAAAACATATTACCATAACGGTCTTTCTGACTAAGGCTTTTTAGTTTCATGCTATACTCCTTTGCTTATCGGTCCACCGTAAGACAATTTGTAGGTTTCTCCACCCGCTGACTTGTATTCTACTTTAGATAACGGACCAGCCATACCACCGCCATATTTATAAACAGTATCTTCAAGACTTCTGCCTGGTCCGTCCATTACTTCAGCCATTAGCATTGTATCTTTGTATTCATTTAAAGTAGATCCTGCGCCTTCTGAAATAATTGTTGCTGCTTTTTTTGCACTAATATTGTATTTTTTCATAAGCATTTCAATTTCGTCTTGTACAGAACTATTAGTTTCTTGATAATTACGATACATACTTGCAGCATTGTAAGGGTTTCCTGCTGAATCTACTCTTGCACCTTTGGTTGGACCACCATCCGCTGCATACAATGGTCCTGCCCTACCGCCCTTACTAAGCATTGAAGCTAATCCCATAGGAATCCCTTCTTCTTTTGCCTTATCCATAAGCATAGGCATTAGACCACCCATGTTTGCATACATTGGGTTTACTTTACCACCTTCACTGAACAAACCAAAGGCTTTACCAGCGAGCATAGCAGCGCCTACATATGGCATTGCTGTGCCTAATGTTGTCATTAAGCTTGTTGGTGCTGCTGCAGCTGCTACCTCTGGTAAAACAGTTGCCGCACCTAGTCCAGTACTGCCAATAGTAGCCTCTGCAGCTACAGGAGCAGCGCTACTAAACATACCTGATATTGCGTCTGTAGCTGGTTGAATACCATATTCATTTACTAAGCTAGCACCTTTATCAACAGTAGATGTCATAGCTTTATTAGCAGCCATATCAGTTATTTGTTGAGCAGCACTTTTTTCTTGAGGAGCCATTGGTTGAGGAGTAGGTTGATAGAGTGGACCTTGTCTTGGGTCAATATCTCTTGGTTTTGCTAATTGAACAACCATTACTTACCACCTCCAGTATTAGTAGCCACTTGTTTTTGTGGCGCATTACCAAGATAACCAAAGTATCTAGAAGCAGCTGTATCGGGTGCGTCTAATCGTTGCTGGGCGTATGCTTGTTTAGCAGAACCTACTTCACCTAACCCAGAAATACCACGTTCTATTGTTGCCTGACGATCTTTTTGTAATTCTAAAGAGCGATCAGCTACTGCGCCCATCATTGCACGATCACTACGAGCAGAACCAAGTCCACCTGCAGCAGCTGACTGACCTACTGCACTACCCATAAGATTTTGAATGTCACGCTGTCTAGCAGCTGTAGTGTCATATGCGCCAGTTCCCGCCATAGCGTCTTCTGCTTCTTTCTTTTGAGCAGCTAAGGCTTCAGTCTGCTCATCTGTCATTGCAGCTACAATTGCGTCTGGTCCACCAGCTACATCTGCTTCATACTTAGCAGTAACGTCTGCAAGTACTTTTTCAAGGTATGGTTTGAATTCGTCATCAATACCACTTGTAGTAGTAGTGGTACCACCACCACCTTTATACACTGTTCGCGCACCGAAAGGTGCATAAGCATCTCCAGTGAGTCTACTCATTAAAATCATTTACTTCTCCTGTATCACGCCTCTAACTGAAACGTGTAGTGCCGCATTATAGCGGTGTTGCAAGAAACGACCATAATCAAGGGCTTCTTGCTCACCCATGATTGAGTCGGAACGCCACTGTTTGCCACCATATTCTTTAGTGTGTGCAATCATAGCATCGAATAAACGATAGATAGTATAAGCATTATTATGGTCATGATCCACAATACAATCTTTAACATCCATTATATATTCGTTATTGTAATAGTTAATAAACGATTCAGCAGAAAGAAAACCCCTTAGCGTTCCATCAATATAGTCACCTATAACAAATGCATGAGGGGTTGTCTTTTGTTTTTCTATTAACTCAAGAAAATATTTTATCCATACCGCTTCATTACGAGAATATCCAAAATGATATTCATTATCTTGAGTTGACTTGTTCATAAGCTGAATAGCTTCTAATACATTATTGTCCTCTAATTTTTTTATCATATTTAACTTGGCTTTGTAGGCCAATCCTCTGGTTCTAAATAAGGCCAATCACTATGAGAAGTAATATCTCTGAGTTGTTGACGATATGTTTGCCACTCTGCTAGTGTCCCTGGAAAAGTAGCATCTGGTATTTGTGTATAGTCTGAAGCAGTGAGATAAACATTACGTTTATTTATTTGCCTAGCTGCATAAGAACTTTCTAATTCATATGTGGTATTAGTTTTTGGGTCATAATGAGTATCATAAGTTGCTGGTCTTATTCCAACAATAGTAGTAGAAGTAGAATCTATACTTGTATCTATTTGACCTTGCGAAGTTATTTCATTATCTGAATTAATAGTAATAAATAACGTCATTATGCTGGTCTCCTTACTTCTGTAATACTTGCGTTAGCACTACATCCAATTGCAGTATCACCACCTGGTCTTTCTCTATAACAAAATAAATATATAGTACCTCTACTTACATTTACATTAGAATCAGACATAGAGGTTGTAAAAGCACTTGATTGATTAGGCGAGTTAGCTTGTATACTAGCACTATCAATTGTATTAGCAAATGTAGTGACACTCCCTATACTTAACCCAATTTGACTACTACTATAAGTAGCAGTTCCTTCTGTTCCTAACTGAGTCTCATCTAACACTTTTACAAATACAATATCGCCAATTCCAGCTTCCGAAACTACAGTTACTGATGAGCTATAAGTTACATCAGTATCAAAATCAGGGCTATCTGTTGTTTCTATTCTAAGAAACTCTCGCCAGCTAGTGCTAACTCCACTTCTACTTCCAGATTTACTTTGTAATGTAACACCAATATCTAGGTTTTTGGCTTGAATACTACCGTTAATACGAATATTAGCTACATCGAGTGTTCCTGAGTTAATAACTGATCTATCATTATCAAAAGAATAACCTTCAGTTCCAGGATCAACAACATCACTAGCACTAAATGTTACTGCTGATGAAGCCGGAGTACCTACTGCAGCGCCAACCAATGATCTTAGTTGCACATAAGCTGTATTTCCATCTTCAGGTAAATAACCTGCTGTCCACACTTCAAACACTGCATAATTACTGGAGTTCCTAGTAATAGTTAAGTGTTGACCTCGTCCCAGTTGACTTATAATTTGATTTGCTGACGGGACACTTGCTCTTATTTTTAAAACTACATGAACAGTATTACTTACAGGATCTAAATAATCATTCCACGAAGCAGCAGCAATATTAGATGCGTTATTAGCAAACCCATCTCTTAATCCCCAAGTATTAGTTGCAAAAACACCTGTTGCAGATGAATAATTACTTACTAATTGTGATAAAGAATTGAAACTACCATCAAAGTTAGTACTTTCAAGTGCGCCTCTAGCTGTTATATCACCAAACTCAGCATTGCCACTAGCTCTTTGTATTTGCCAACCTGAACTGCCTGATACATAGTTATCTGATTGTATGTTAGTTCCAAAGTTTACTGATGCTACCGGAGCATTAAATGTAACTGTAGCTGTTGATGCACCTGCAGCTTTAGTAACCCTATAACGAGCAGACCAAAACAAAGCAGTTGTACTGGTTATATTTACAACAACAGGTTGTGTTTGCCAACCACTACTTAAGTTTACAAAAACCCCAGAAGAAAGATTATAATCACTTGCGCTAGGAGTTCCTGGAGAAGAGGCTTGTGCTGTAGTGTAATACACTAACCCGCTTTCTAACTCAGTTCCGTTAACACCGTCAGTTCCATTTGTACCGTCATTTCCATCAGTTCTTTGAGCAAAAATAACAGGGGTTCCAAAGGTTACACTAACAGAAGTTTCAATAGCTGAACCACTAGCAATGCCTGAAGCTCTATAAACTATGTCTCCATTACTTACTATTGAAGGAAGAGTTGTAGACCAGTTTGTAGGCGGCGTAAGAGTGTTAGTCGCAAAGTTATAAGTGCCAGTTGATAAACCTGTATTATTATTTAATCTATATACTGCTACCTCAGCAACTGCTTCACCTTCTATTCTAAATGGTGTTGTCCATGTAAAATTAGTTGCACTTACAGTTTTAATACCTGATGAAGCCCACAATAAATTTGTTCCAACAGCAGAAGCTGCACTGTCATACCATCCAGTAGGTACTCCAGCAGACGCTGAGGGTGTTGCAGGTGCATTAGCTGAACGCTGAAATATAATATTACTTGAAGCACCTGTAGCGCCATCAGTTCTTTGAGCAAAAATAACAGGAGTTCCAAAACTCACAGTAGCCGAAGTTGTTAATGAAGAGCCCGCAGCAATGCCTGAAGCTCTATAAACAATATCACCATTATTAGCTAATGCAGGAGCATTAGTAGACCATCCAGTTGGCGGTGTTAACGTATTTGTTGTAAAATTATAAGTACTATTTGTTAACCCTGCATTACTATTAAGTCTGTAAACGGCTACTTCAGTAATTGCTTCTCCTTCAATTTGAAATGGAGTTGTCCATGTAAAGTTAGTTGCGCCTATAGTTTTAATTCCGCTAGCTGCCCATAAAACATCTGTTCCTATAGCACCTGAAGCGCTATCATACCACCCTGAAGGCACTCCTGCCGAAGCAGAAGGAGTAGTTGGTGCTGATGCTGAACGTTGAAATATAATATTAGTAGATGCACCAGTCAATCCGTCTGTTCGTTGTGCAAAAATAACAGCACTACCATAAGTTACAGTAGCAGAATTTTCTAGAGCAGAACCACTAACAATACCAGAAGCTCTATATATTACATCACCAGTACCTGATAAGGCAGGTACACTAGTTGACCACCCTGCAGGGGGTGTAAGCGTATTTGTTGTAAAGTCATATGTGCTATTTGTTAACCCTGCATTGCTATTAAGTCTATAAATAGCTACCTCTGCAACTGCCTTACCTTCAATTTGGAAAGGAGTTGTCCAAGTAAAAGTACTTGAGCCTACTGCTTTAGTTCCACTAGCTGCCCATAATAAATCAGTACCAGCTGCACTGGATGCGCTGCTATACCATCCTGAAGGTGTTCCTGCAGACGCTGAAGGAGTTGTTGGTTGTGTAGCAGATCTTTGAAAAATAATATCAGTAGAAGCACCAGTAAGGCCGTTAGTGCCATTAGTACCATTTTCTACCATCTTTACAGGTTGTGACCAAGTAAGGTTATTGTCAGTGCCATTAGAGCCTGTGATAACCGCAATAGCAGTACAAATGTAAACTGGATCTGTCCCTCCAGGTATTGCTGCAGACCATACTTCTGACGCAGGAGTTCCTATAGGTGGCGTTAGTGTAGTTGTACTAAAGTCATAAGAGCCACCTGAAGGAGTTCCTGGAGCTGTAGCTAATCGTATATATGCTTCACATACAAAAGAGCTATCTCCGTTAACTGCAAAAATTTCAGGAGTAGACCAACTAGCAAATGGTATAATTTCTTTCTCAGTGTTAGCAGAAATATTAACTACAGTTATCCATAGGTAATCTCCGTTAACAGTACTTGGAGGACTAAACTGCCAATTAGCAGTTCCATAAGGTGGTGACGGAGAATATGTTATATTTTTATAATCATAGGTAATATTCTCATCTACAGCTGCAGGAGCAGTTGCAGTTGTTGTTCTTGCATAAAGATAAATAGTAGCTGCACTAATTCCATTTAAACTAACATTACCTGCTGGTATTGCTGCATTAATGCTTGGGGCAAGCAATCCTTTGTTAATGGCTTCAGTAACTTGATTCGCCCAAGAATCTTGTGGGCTATCCCCAGAAACGGGTGGACGAATAATACTCATTATCTAGTTCCTCCTTTAAGGATCTCATACTGTAATCCTGAAAGACTCCAGCTATTAGTGCTTGTTTCAGTAAGTTTATAATTAATAAATCTTCCTGATTCTCTAACATCTATTTTATAATCATCATTAACAACAAAAGTATTAGACACTCCTGTAGTAGGGCTTAAATCTTGCCCTGGCCTATTAGTGCCTAAAACATTCATAGTAAGTGATGCACCTGAACCCTCTATCTTCATAGCAATAGATGCAAGCGTTTCAGTATCAAATTCTGGACTCATAGCTAAGCGCCTACGCTCAACATAAGACTCATACGCTGTACCAGTAACATCAGTATAAGTTTTATCTGCATACATTATCTCAGTTCCATAAGAAAAAATAGGAACTAAATCATTAGGGTTTTCATTGTAGGGTGCAATATCTCCTGATACAAGAGCATTTGTAATACGCCGAATAGTCCATGTGTTATTACGATAGTTCCAGCATAGTACTTCATTAATAGTAGTGCTAGTTCCTTTTGGATAGCAAAACCAAATTTCATCTTTAGCTTGATATCGTAAAACAAATAGCTTTTGTTCTACAGCTTTATTAAGATTATCAAAAAAATATTTTCTTACACGAGTATCTGACACTGATTTAATAGAAGAAGGATGACCTTCAAAAATATAAATGTCATTACTACCAACAACAATATGTCTTCCATCATACTCTTGAACTGCTTCTAAAGTTTGTGCGCCATAACTATCTGTTACTGTAGAAATAGAAAACGGTATAACAGAGCTTCCTGTTTGTTCTAAAGAATGAATAGAACTATTAGTGTAAATATACATACGACCTTGTAGTTCAGCCATATCTTGTACAGTTCCTGTTGACGACAAAGTAAACTCATCTGCTGTGTTTACTCCTGCTGCAAAAGGATTCCAATTAGCTGGCATAGCTCCAGGCGCTGCGACATCAGATGTTCTAACAACCCCTGCAAGTCTACGAAGAATTGTTGTATTTGTGCTGTCATACTCTGTTAAGTTACCTGCTACTAATAAATTCTTATAGGCACGGATGACTCCACACCTTACCGTTACAACATTACTAGATCTTACTTTACAAATAACAGTATCACCACTAATAATCATAGGTTGGTTAGTAACCGGGTCGATTGCGCTAGGCGTAACTATAGTAGTGTTTGTGTCTGCATCTACCGCACAAGTAAATGTTAGTTGCAGGTCGCCAGAAGCATTAGTTGAATTAGAACCTAATGCTGTAAACTTAGCAAAGTTTCTAATTGTACCTGTTTCATTATTAATAATAGTACAAGTAACTTCTTTTTCAGTAAAATCTACAAGTTGTCCTAAATCAAAATCTAATGTTTGATCTCCTGGATCCCACACAGTAGAAATAATTTCTTCATTAGAATGATAAGAATCCCATCCTGGAATATTATACATTTCTAATGCAGCAATACTCGTGTTTCCAGGAACATCTTGAATGTATAACGGTTTAATAATTCCATTATTAATAATAAAACTAAAACCACCGTTAAACAATGTATGTTGCCACACACCATTCTGAGTAATCCCTGTCTTTAAAGTATTAATGGTTTGTGTACCATCATTTTTTATTGCATAGATGCTATCAGTAGATCCGTTATTAGTTACTACAATATAGTAACCTGACCCTGCAGCTAAATTAGGGTTATCCCAAAATGCTAAGTATACAATAGGATCGGAGAAAGGCGTAGTTATCGCCTCTTCCCCTTCCATTTTTCTTACAGCCCCATCTCTAAAACGAACATTTAAACAATCTGTAAATATGTTTTGAGCTAAAGAAACTGCAGGCATGTCAATTACTACGCCAGCCGAAGCTATATCATTAATCGGTATTATTTGACCTGCCATTTATTTCTCCTTGTTAAGCACACTCTTTTTGGCCAGTAAGCGGGTCGATAAAGCAAGCCTCTGCCTTTCCCGTTTCTTCAACCACTGTCTGAGTTTCGCTAGATACCTTCGTTTCTTCTTCCAAGGTTTCGTTAAGTATGCCGAACCTTTTACCACTAAGTCTGAACGTTGTACATCCTTTCGCGTTGCCTTTCCAGGCATCAACATAGACCTGTTTGAACTCATCATACGTTACATCGTCTCCTACATTGCAAGTTTTAGAACAAGCTGAATCAACGTAGTTTTGTGCCAGTAAGAGAACTTTAAGGTGATCTTGTACACTAATATCATTAGCGCCTCGACCTTCTATACCTTTAGAATAAGCATAATCCATAACGCGTTCAACCTTTGGACCTTCAAATGTTTGTATTGTCCTGTCATAGTAATGACTAAACACAGGTTCAATACCGCTTGATACATTATCTGCACACAAGCTAATAGTTCCTGTCGGTGCGATACTAGTCAAGTGACTATTACGCATACCGTTTTCTTTAATTAAATCAATAACATCTGGGCTTAGTGTATTAATAAAATGACTATCTAAGTATTGCTCAGTGTATAAAGGAAATGTTCCTTTTTCTTTTGCAAGATTTGCTGAGGTACGATAACACTCATCTCTCAGCGTTTTAAATACTGCTTCCATCCAAGCAAGAAATTTATCTGTCCCATAAAGGTATCCGAGCATTTCTCCAGCATTAGCCAATCCTGTAACACCGAGTCCCATTCTTCTTTTGTTGCGTGCTTCATCTTCTTGTTCCTTCAGCGGATAAATAGTACGATCTACGACATTATCCATTGCACGAACTACTTCTTTAATGTCTGCTGACATTTGAGCATAGTCAAAAGTGTTATGATCATATTCGTCTTCAATTACATACTTAGTTAAATTAAAAGAGCCTAATAAGCAAGCTCCGAAAGGTGGGAGTGGTTGTTCACCACAAGGATTAGTAGCTGCAATATCTTCACAGTACCATAAGTTATTCATTTCAGCAATACGATCAATAAACAAAACACCCGGCTCTGCCCAATCCCAAGTTGACTCCATGATCTCATCCCATAGATCGTTAGCGTCAATTGTATCGTATACTTTGCCTTCAAACACTAAATCAAAGCCTTCACCTGTTTCTAAACATTCCATAAACTTATCTGTAATGCCTACAGAAATATTAAACCCTGTTAGCTTATCGTTGTTACGCTTAGCCCGAATAAAATCATATACGTCAGGATGATCAATACGTAATACGCCCATCTGTGCGCCTCTGCGATGACCACTGCTAGCAATTGTTTGACAAATAGAATCATAGATACCCATAAATGATACTGGACCACTTGACTGAGACTCAAGAGAAACAATCATATCACCACGAGGTCTAATGTGGCTAAAGTCATAGCCAATACCGCCACCACGGCGCATTGTCTCTGCTGCCTGTGTAGCGCGTAGCATAATGCTATCCATAGAGTCTTCAATTGTACCACTAACAAAGCAGTTATAAGCAGTAGTAATCCGAGGACTACCCATAGCGTTTTGTACTCGACCAGCAGGTAAGAACCTTAAATTACCTAAAATATCTTCTAATGCATATTGATGCGTGTCGTTATCACAGAGTGCCTTTGCAATGCGTTTAATTTTTCCATCAAATGTTTCATCTTGTAGTCTATATTTCATACGATCGATTTCTTCGGAAATAGGCATCGATGGACCTTTGTACTCTGTGTTTCTCATTTTAATAAACCTCTATAGTATAATGACGATTTTCCCCTTATAGGGCGTTTTTTATACTACGCATACGGCTTACTAAACGGTCTGCTCGATTAGTTACTTGTTGATACCAGCGGCTATCTACCATTTCAACTGCAGCTAAATGCCAATCACCATTATCTACAGCAGCCTTCATACCCTTAAACTTACTGAGCCTAGGTCTTCCCATATTAAACATCATATTAGCAATAATTAATTGGGCTTCTTCAGGCAAAACCTCAAAGTTGGGGTATAGGAGTGAGCACTCCAATAACACTGTTTCGACATCTTTAGCGAAGCACTCATTGACTCTATCTTCTGAGACTGGAGTTCCAACTGCCTGTCCGTATTCCATATCGCTATCGAGAATAAGATGACCAATACCAAAAGTAGGGAGGCCAAGGTGATCCAAGTAGATTTCATACTTACATCCTTCATCTACTTTTAACTCCTCTCTTAGCTGATTTATATTCATTTAGCTTTCCCCTTAACCTTTTCAAATGTTCTAAGTCCACCAAGACCAAGCATACCCATAAGTACAGTCATTAGTGTTTCCATTTCAAACGTAGGTAGTGGGGGTATATCTACATTAAACCATGATACTACAAATAGAGTGATAGGTAGACCTACGAAGTGCCAAAATAAAGCAATGCCACATGTCCACCCAATAAAAGGTCTCCAACCAGCTACAAACATATTACGACTAGCTGCTTCTGCTTTGTTTATTTCTAACTGACCTTTAGCTAATTCTTGAGCATGTCGTTCACCCATCGTTGCTAGCTCGTGTGCTATTCTAGCCTTTTCATCAGCATCAGGAATAAATTTATCTAGTAATCCTGTTACTGGTCCTATCAGTGCTTGTATCATATTGTCCTCCTACATACATAAATCTTCGTACTTTGTTGTGTACTTTCGATGTTCTAATACAATATTAGTTTTACTTAACCAGAGCTTTTTAAACCAAGTAATCATAATTGTGTCCCCTTAAGTTGTAAACATTTAAAAAACTTTGGGGCTAGATCTCTACCCTGTAATTCCATAATATCATTGCCCATAATATATGCTCTTTCTTTACAAAGATTATAGGTTTTATATGGTCCACGGGTATCTCTAAACTCCCAACAGTCTGTAGGTACAGATAAGCTGCAAGCTAATACTAAGACTTTAAACATAGTAGTCTCCTTATATAATATTAACTGCTACTATAATTGCAATAGCTATTGCAACTACAATAGATATTACTAATAATATATTTTGAAACAGTTCTTCCATTTCTTTGGCTTTTTGTATTTGTATTCGCTTAGCTTCTATAGCTTTAGCTTTTTCTTCCTGTAGTCGTTTAGCACGTTCATTTACAATTGTTTTCCACGTTCCGTGTCCAAACCTCATGTCTACTAGAGAAGCTACTTCTTGCAACTTTTCTGCTGCTAGTCGAGCATCAATAACTTCAGAAGCAACACCCCCAATTCCTCCAAAACTATCAACACCTGACTTTTGATTTCTTTTTTGTTGTACTTGTTTTTCGCCCTCAAACAATTTATCTATATGCCCAGCTATTTCGCTAATGTCATTACAAGTACCAATCATACTTTTAATGCCATCTACTGCGCCTTTAACAAGAGCTATACCTGCCATTGTTTCTGCGATCATTTTACACTCCTGGAATTACTCCATTAGAGTTTCATCAACAGTGATGAGGCGAGACCAATTATTACTACAGTTGATCCCATTATCATTGCTTCAAGTCTCCACAATCGTTTGTCGAGACCCGATAGTTTGTCTTCTACGGATTGATACCGAATAGCACATTCCTTTTCGTGTGCTTCTAGTTCTAAGGCAACACGAATTTCTGGGGTAACTGACTGCTCTAAGCTCATGCGTAAGGACTACTTCCAAGAGTAGCAGTATTCCAAGCAGCTTTAAGCTCTGTAATAGTAGACGCTGAAGCAATAGCCGCATCAGCTGGTGCATCACGAAGAGCGTTTTTAGCAGCAGCAATAGCTGTTGTGTCTGCGCCTGTTTCTAGTGCTTTCATAAGCTCAACATCTTTAACTTCTAGTAGTGGCTTACGTACTTCTCGTATCTTATTTTTAAAAATCTCTTTAGCAGCATCAATATCTTCACTGATGACAGTCCCGTTAAGAACCCAAGCACCACGGAAGTTACGATCTGCTGGAACAGTTATACTAGCTGCATTAGCTGAAACACCGTTCATATCTACAATATATGTATCTACCATTTATTACTCCTATGCGGCTACTTGGAGATCTTCTGAAATCTTCCATGAATTACGCCATTCTCTTGTTTGAGGTAATTGTTCTTTTTTACAGATAACCATCTTCAGACGGTTACCTTCATTATATGTTTTCCATACTGACTCAGGGCAATCTTTGAGTATAAGGTACTCAATAGCCTCTTCTTCAGTCATCGCTTCTACTGGCTCAGTGTTGTGCAGCAAGTAACCTCTGGTGTGCTTCTTGAAGTCAAGCTGTGACTCATCTTTTGCCAACTCGTGATACACCCACACTGGTGGTAAGATGCCGCCTTGTAAGGCTGCCGCCATCCAATTTGGGTCAGGCACAAGTATCTTGGCGCACTCGTCAACGCTGTCCTCAAAGACCACGCGATAGTCTGACTGATGCGGCTCAAGGTTTTCTTTAGCCCAGCACAGGCGGTCAAATAGCTTAGTGCCTTTAAACTGTGGTGTCTGGGTCACGCTAAGTCTCCATCTGTAGTATGAGCCATATCACTGTCTCTATAACTGCCGTTAAAAGAAGCCCACTCAAAACTTGACGTACTTTCACTGCGTTTAAAAACGTAATTGTCATCTCCAGAAACGCCAGCGGTACTGTAGTATGCTGAGTTCATATTGTTAGAAAATGACACAGTTGTTCTTCCTGACGAAATGTCTACTAAACCGCTTATGTTGAAGCTGTCGCGGTCTGTTGGTGCGCCACTAACAAATTGATAATACCCCCAAGCCTTTGCACTACCATTAACAACGTAGTCCGTAGTGAGTGACCCTGCGGTTGAATGGGTCAAGGTATCCGCTGCGATTGTTCCAGCCATTATGCAATATCTCCAAAAATAACAGCGTTCATACTTTGACAGTCATCTTGAACGCCGCTGTCATGGTCAACGCTAAAAAGGCGTTGCACTGAGGATGTGCGTGAACCAATCATAGAATTGTGGTCGCTTGCGTCATCGCTGGAACTACTGTAGTCACTTAATTCGTTACCCGCCTCTGCAATGACAGTGTATGTTGCTGTATTCATAGAGTTTGTAATGTTGTTTTGATACCGACCCTCACCTAAATCTGATAGCGAACTTCCGTTGAAACTCTCGCCATAAGATATTGTGGCTGCTGTTCCATTAAACTGACACCAAGCCTTCGCCAAGCCACTCATAACATCCGTTGATGAGCCAGAAAGTCCAGCGATATTTGTTACTTTTAATGTACTCATGCTAAGTCTCCGTGTGTCACCATCATTGCTCTACCTTGGTCTTCTAATTGATTTGAGGCATTTAGATGCGTCATTCGTGCGGTAGTACTGGTTGACGATGTGTAAGATGAACTGCCGTATCCTCCACACCAAGCTGTGCCGCCGTTGTACTGCCTAATATTAAAAGCAGTTGTGATATGATTTATGTTAGACATTGCATTAACTAGAGTGTGTGTAATGTCTCCAGTTCCATTATCCGTAAATGATGTGGTATTTAGGCTTTCCAAAATCGTATCGTCTAGTTGGATGCTACAAAATGCCTTCGCTGCACTCTGCTTTGTCAGCGTAACCGGACTGCTTCCGTCCAATGCCACAATTGTATCTGCTTTTAATGTACTCATTATACCACCGTCCAAGTTTCGCCAGTGCCGACTGTTACAGTCACACCAGTATTGATTGTGATTGGGCCAGCCGACATTGCGTTTTTGCTATTAGAGATTGTGTAGTTTGTAGTTACAGATTGACCATTCTCATAGAAGATTTGGTCAGAGCCACCGCCTGTTGCACCACCACCAACAGTTGCACCATCAAGCGTGATGCTGCCAGAGGTAGCTGATATATCATTTGTTTGATGGTTTATTGTCAGTGCCATTAGTTACTCCTATACGGCTGTAGAACCGTCCATATCAGCTTGTGTCATTACCCATGCATAACACTTATCTAAAAAGGCATCTCCACTACTTGCGTTGATGTCGTCTAGGTTTGCGTTGTAGCGTTTAAAGTCTACCTCGCGTGTGTCGTCTGTTGGTGTTGATGTAGCGTAAGCTGACAGGTCAATCATCACAGAAAACTTTAGGTCTGTTCCACGTTGACGAGAGATTGCTGCCGTTACGATACGGTAGTATGCGTTGTTAAATGCAATGCCGTACTGACTTGCACCTTCTGCGATATTATTTTGAATTGCCATTTTATTTTGCTCCTTTTAAGCGTAAATAGTTTCGACTGTGCGGATGTTAGCCACCCAGCGAATGTTATGCGAGGCTTCACCAGTGACTGTTATTGCTAGCCTATTGTTTGTATTGTCTGCTGTTAATGCAAGTCCCCAGCTAGATGTATTATGAATTACGGTTATTGCGCTGTTAACAAGAGTTGTTGTACCAGCATCATTAACAATCATTCCTTCGACTTTCCAACCAGCATAAGAGTTAACACCAGACTCTAAACCAGTAATGAGGCCATCAAAAACAACTGCCCCATTAGTAGGAACTTTAATTCTTGCTGAAGATTCACCAAGTTCTGTTGCAGTTGCATCGCTTGTTTGTACACGCAAAATGTACATTCTGCCTTGAGCATCACCTTGAGCCGATCCAAAATAACCAGCCCCTGCAAAAGCAATACCGCCTTTAACATCTGAATAAGCTCTGTAGCCAATAGCTACAGCAGCTTCATTAGTGGCTTGTGCGTCACGACCCATTGCAATTGCATTTGTACCTGACGCAGTACAACCACGACCAATTGAAGTTGAACCAATTCCAGACGCTGTTGGGCCATCTCCGATTGCTACGCCTCCGTTACCTGACGCTATTGCGTTACCACTATATGTTTTTGAGGAAATAGCAACTGAGCTAGCACCTGTAGCTTTTGCCTGTTCACCAATCGCTACACTATTTGCACCACTTGCACCATAGCTTGTTGAATTACTATCAATTGCAGCAGCAAAAGAGCTTGCACCAGAAGCACGTGATAGTGTTGTAGCGTGAGAATATGAGCCAGTAGAAAGAGAACTGTGACCAGCAGCAATAGATTGTACGCCAGACGATAAGCTACTACCACCGATTGCAACTGCGTTTGAATTATTGGCTTCTCCGTTTCCTAGTGATATTGTGTTAAAGCCACTTGCTAAAGAACTAAAACCTATTGCAATACTATTAGCACCACTAGCAACAGCACTGTCACTAATCGCAACTGCATCGTCACCTGTCGCTGAAGGCTGTGCTGTTACACTAACTTCATTAGCAGCATAGAGGTCAGCACCACCGCCACCAACAGCAGTGCCGTCTAATAGTAAACTAGTACCGTCAGAGCTTAGTGTTACTCCAGAACCGGAGCCAGTGTGATCGAGTTCAATTTTTCCCATTACGCGTATGTCACCTCCGATGTATGAACGGTGGCAACCCACCTAATGTTTGTAGACGCTGCACCAGTAACTTCAATTTTTAAACCACCATTAGTTGTGTCGGCAGTTAAAGCAATTGACCAAGCAGATGCGCCTGTGGTTGCGTAGAGTTTATTTTGGATACCATTGCCTAATACAGTTGATGCAGCATTAGCATCACGTAGCAATGCTCCTTTGATTTCCCAACTTGCGTAGTCGCTGCCATCAGTTGCATCTTCACGAGCAATAATTGTGCCTGAAAAGCTGTATGCTTGATTATTAAGAAGAATAATTTGATTATTTGTAGAAGGAGTACTGTTATCTGCGGTTAATGCTTCAGAAGTTGCATCTGTAGTATCAGAACGAAGAACATAAATACTTGCCTGAGTATCACCTGCTGCACCAAAATAACCTGATGTAACTGCAAGTTGTCCTTTAATTCTTGTTCTAGACCTAAATCCAAGAGCTGTTGAATTTTCTGCTTCTGCTTTAGATATATATCCCATAGCAAAACTTTGTGCGCCACTGGCCTGAGTTCCGCTACCTAAAGCAACAGAATAATACGCACTTGCAATAGTTTGATATCCAATAGCTAACGCATAGCCTGAACTAGCTTTTGCACGATAACCCATCGCAATGCTATTATTAAAAGTTGCACCGTAAGTTGACGTGTTGTTAGTAATTGCGGCGGCAAAGCTGTCTGTACCAGAAGCACGAGAACCGCCAAGAGCCATTGCTGCTGTACCGCTAGTCGCAACGGAACCACCACCACCACTATTTTTACCTAAAGCAGTTGAACTACTACTACTAGCAGTTGTGCTTGGACCAATAGCAGCAGCACCGCTGCCAGCTTGAGCATTAGTGCCTATTGCAACTCCATTACTAGTGTTGCCAACTCCAGCTATAGTCCCCAGACCAATTGCTATTGATTCTTGCCCAAGTGCTTGTGGAGGGTTAAAAAAATCAGTTCTCATATTTGTTGCAATGCCACGATGAAATGAAGATATCAATTTAAAATTGCTACCATCACAAACAAGCTGGACACGCTCACCTTGACGTACAATAAAAGTTGTACGACTATCAATAGTTTCAGAACTATTACCATCAATAGTTACAGTATGTGTTGCTTGACTAGTTGCTGCGTTGTTTTCTATGTAACAAAAAAAGCCAGACCCAAGTGTAGCTGCCGCTGTTAGCGTAGCGGTATATGCACCACCAGAAAAACTAACTATTTTCCCAGCATCTCCAGCTACTACAGTATAGTTCCCTGTTTTTGCTAGTATTGGGATTTCAGTGCTTGCGCCGCCGCCACCTCCAATAGCAGTACCGTCTAACAACAAGTTAGTACCGTCAGAACTTAGTGTTACGCTGCTACCGGAGCCAGTGTTATCTAAATTAATTTCACCCATATCTATTACTCCTAAGCATATGTCACCTCACTGGTTGAAATATTAGCAACCCAACGGATGTTGTGAGCAGCCTCACCTGTGCAAGTAATTGCTAAAGCATTGTTTGTATTATCAGCAGTCAAAGCTACAACCCAGCCGTTGCCATCTGCAAAAGTCTGTATGTTGCTACTTACTAGTGTAGTTGTGCCGCCATCGTTCTTGAGCAGACCTTTAATTTCCCAACCACCTTGGTCTTGTGCGCCGTTTTGCATAGCTACAAGTGTTCCTGAGAACATGATGCAAGTGTCGTTTGCCGCAATAATTTGGTCATCATTACCAGCCGCACTATTGTTGGTTGTAAGAACAGTAGGTGTCGCATCTGTAGTGTCCGCACGAAGTATATACATACCACCCTGTGCATCACCATTTGCTGCAAATCTTCCAGAAGCAAACGCAAATTTACCCCTAACATTTGACACAGACCTATTACCCATAGCAACTGAGTCAGCCTTTGCTGCAAGTGTATTTCCACCAGCAGCAAAAGCGTTATTTCCTGAACTTGTGCAATAATAGCCAAGCGCATAAGCATAATTTGTTGTAGTTTGTGAGCCAGCACCTATAACGACAGAAGACGAACCAGCAGATACGTTTGTATTTTCACCGATTGCTATAGATTTTGTAGCATTAGACCTTGCTCTATATCCAATTGCTACGCTGCTAGTACCAAGCGCACCATAGCTTGAAGTATTGTTAACAACAGCCGCCGCAAAACTATCTGCGCCAGATGCATAAGAACCGCCAAGAGCAGTTGCGCCTGAACCAGAAGCTGTAGTAGAACCGCCAAAGCTTGAGTTATGGCCTATTGCTGTACTGTAGGTAGAACCTGCAACTACTCCATTGTTGCCAATCGCTATAGCTCTTTCGGCAGACGCACTAGCATTTAAACCTATAGCTAAATTGTAGTTTGCAGTTGCTTGTGCGCCTTTGCCTATTGCTAATGATGCAATTCCTGTAGCATCAGTGTCCGTTCCTATCCCGAAAGAATCAGTGCCACTTGAGACTGCTTGGTCTCCAATCGCTATTGCGTTAGTTCCAGTTGCGGAAGGCTGCGCGGCTGGACTACTTTCATTGGCTGCGTATAGGTCTGCACCACCACCGCTGCTTTGAGCAACCCAATCGTAATCAGAGCCAGTCCAGCTAAGAACCTCACTCGCTGATGCGGTTGATGTGTTTAGATGAGTGTCAACATCGCTGTTGCTATAGGCTGTTGCGCCTGTTGCAATGCCGTTTAATTTAGTGTGATCCGCATCTGTAAACACGTTGCTGTCTGTAGCACTTTCAACCAACGTACGGATTTCAGATGCTGTTTGATCTGCTGTGGCTCCGGCTTCGATACCATCGAGCTTAGCACCGTCTACCGAAACATCACGACCATCGAATGTGCTGTTAGTGGTAATGGCTCCTGTCATTGCACCACCAGACTTAGGTAGCGCATTAGTAGCTAAAGTACCTTGTGCGGCTGTAGCGTAATCTGAACTATCAAACGCTTTAACTTGTGCGAGGTTAGTAATTTCGCTGTCCATCAAAGCACCAGCCGCAGTCACATTAGCTGTGTCTGTTACGTCTGCATTAGTTTCAATTCCGGTTAATTTGCTGTCTTTTGCTGTAGTAAAGGACGCTGTTGTACTATCTAAAACAGAAGAATGAGCTTGAACATCAGAGCCAATAGCAACGCCAAGGTTTGTGCGAGAGGTAGATGCACTGGCTACGTCATTTAAATTATTTGCAGCTAGCAAATCACCGCCGCCACCAGCCGAAATCCAATCATAGTCAGAACCGTTCCAACTTAATAACTCTCCACTTGCAGCAGTGCTTTGGTTAAGATGAGTGTCAATATTACTATTTACATCCGTAATCCCATAACCTGAAATTGTCGTTGGCTTACCAGTTAAAGAAGAAAACGACTGAGCCGGAACAGACGTTATGTACCCTGCGCCATTAGTCAACTGGTTGTTGTTGGTTGGGATGGTAGGAGTGCCAGTTAGTGAACCATAAGCTCCATCAAAAGCGTCAGTTATGCCATATCCAGATATGGTGGTTGGCTTACCAGTTAAAGACGAAAACGATTGCGCTGGAACTGATGTCAAGTAGCCAGCGTTGTTTGTTAAGGCTGAAACATTGTCGCCGGACTGAAGTGCTGAAGCTGCTAGAGTACCTTGCGCTGCAGTAGCGTAATCTGAACTATCAAAAGCTTTGACTTGTGCAAGGTTAGTAACTTCACTGTCCATTAATGCGCCAGCACTAGCTACGTTTGTGGCATCAGTAACATCTGCACCGTCTTCTACGTTTAATGCACTTAACAATCCGCTTTTAGTTATAGAACCAGTTAAACCAACAACTGCTTGCACAGCATCTGTTTGATCGTGTTTAGACCAATTTGATGCATAAGTAGAAGTAGAAGCATTATCTGTTGTAGCGACTATATTATCACCAATAGCAAATGTTATGCCGTTAACAGTTCCTGCCCCTGAAACATAATAAAACCAACCTGTTTGAGCAGAACCAGATCCTGGAAAGCTTCCTGAGCCTGCGTTCCAATCACCTTTATAGACCATACCATTTTCAAGAGCAGCAATATCTATTTCCATTTGATCAAGGCTAACTGCTTGCGTAACGGTAATGTGATTTACTTTAGCATTATCAGTATCTGTATAGGCATTAGTGTTTGCTTGCGATTCGTAAGCAGTTTTAATTTCTGCACCAGTTTGATCAGCAGTAGCATTTTCTTCTATAGTATCAAGTTTAGTTCCGTCTTCAGAAACATCACGACCATCAACGGTTTGTGTTCCAGTAAAAGTAAGATTACCTGTTACAGAAGTTGCTCCCAATGTTTTATTAGTAAGAGTCTGAGTACCTGTTAATGTAGCTACTGTGCTATCAATATTTAAAGTAACTGCACCATTAGTACCGCCACCTGATAATCCTGTACCTGCAGTAACTGCAGTTATATCACCTACTGGAACGGTTGCTACTTGTGTATCTACATATGATTTAATTGCTTGTTGTGTTGATAAAGCTGTAGCACTGTTAGATGCCATATTGTCTTCATCAAGAATACTGTTTACAAGGGTAGAGCTAGCTAGGTTAATACTAGGCGCAGTAATAGCACCAGTAAAATCAGCACCTGATAAAGCAGCAAAAGTTGTACTTGGCACATAAGAAGTAATCCAAGCTGATCCTGTGTATACTTTTATATTATTATCTGTTGAATTAAAGTATAAGGCACCAGTAATTAAAGCATTACCGTCATTGTCTACTGTAGGATCGCTTGATTTTGCTCCTAAATATCTTTCATCAAAGCTATCAAAAGCTGCCTCAGCATTTATTTTAAAATTTTCGGCATTAGACTCAGCAGTTTCTGCAGCTTCTTGAGCATCTTCTGCAGCTTCTTGAGCATCTTCTGCAGCCTCTTGGGCAGTTTCAGCATTAGTTTCAGCAGTTTCAGCATCAGTTTTAGCAGTTTCAGCATCAGTTTTAGCAGTTTCAGCATCATTTTTAGCATTTGTTGCAAGCGTAGCTTGTTCTGTTGCTGTTTCAGCTGAACTTGTGGCGTCACCGGCTTTATTAGAAGCAGTTGTTGCACTAGTAGCTGCGTTAGAAGCACTTGTCCCTGCTGCTGTTGCTGCAGTTTGTGCTGCTTCAGCATTAGATGCAATAGCATTATTAATACTATTTAAAATAGTGTCTGAACCAGTGTTAAGAAGACCGCCGCTAGAGGCATCATCAGTTGCACCTACGCTATTGGAGGTATCTGGGTTTGCTGGTGTAGCCATTATAATAAACCTCCTGCGCTATAAGTCATCTGAATGTTACCTCCTGAAGCACTACGTTTGTTATCTTCAGCATTTAATTCATCTATTTCGGCTATAAACATAGTTAAGTATTTTTGAGCTTGATCATCATCTTGAAGATACGCAAATGCTTCTGCGAGAGATCCCATAAGAAGAACTCTTTCGTTTTCATCGCGTAACCAATTAAAGGCTAACTTACCAACATAATATCTAGGAATTACAGTTCCTCCAGCTGAAGCTGCTTGTGCTAGTGAAGAAGTAGCATAGGGGGTATCTCCAGTATTACTATTAAAAAATAATTGTACCGCGCCTGTAACTCCTGAACTAGAAATATCAAGTAGTCCAGCTGAATAGTTTGCAGGCGTAACGTTATACAATGCATCAAGCGCAGATAGTCTACGATAGTAATGTATTTCTACTTTATCTGCTCCATTTGAACTATCAAAGCCTGGAGATAATAAAATGCTATTTCCTTTTCTAGTCCAATAAGCAGAGTAATTATATTTGTTAGATGTCCAGTCATTAAAAGTTCTTAAGTCTGTTTTCTCATTAAAAACTCTAGTAGGTTGACTATTAGCATCAATCTCACGAATTTGAATAAACTCAATAAGATCTGATGGTATTGTTAATTCTGTTTTACTAGGCACCAAAGTACTACCAGCAACTGTAGCTGCTACTAAGCTTGCCGAAGTATAAGTAATTGTGTTTTCAAGAGGTAATACGCGAAGCTTGCGGTAAGCTTTATCTGCTGCATATCGTAAGCAATCTTTTATTCTTGCATCTGAAAGAACTGTAGAATCTTTATTAGACCAGTCTCGCACTAATGCAACAAGTTCTGTGTATGTTAATGCCATACTAGGCCTCCTAATTAAGTATTGACTACCAAATCAGAATATTCAGACACAAGAATTTTTTTAAGTTTTTTAAGATTATTTGGATCTTGCATAAACATAGGATCATGTAGATCTAAATGATGATCTTGTAAAATCTTAATAGCCACAATATCAGGAATAGTAGCCATCTTACGATAACCGCTTTTGCTACGACCATAATAAGATTCTTTATCACGTTCTAGTTTAGCACTCTCTTTATATTGTGTAACATCTTGTATTGCTTGCCAATCTCCTGATTGAAGATCAAAGCCAGCATAAATATCTTTATCGGCTTCTACAGTACTACTGCGAAATTTAAAATCTGTTTCTTTACTCATATTGTCCTCTTACTTAATTAAGCGGGTTCTGTGTAGGCTACAAAACGACCTGATTTACCAATATAACCTAGCCTTGAACCTGTAGGCGCTGCAGTACCTGTACCCGAAGTACTTACATTTGGGCTATGAATATCAAAGTGTGTAAGACGATAACCGCCACTCGCAACTTGTTCTGTGCGCCATACACATGTTTCTGCGGGGTAAGTATTCCCGTTTGCTGTTTGAATAACTAGCATTTTACTGTACTCCTATTTGTTTATATTACCGACCCTTATAGACCATACCGCCAGCGGATTTATAGGTCGGATCCATTTTCATTCCTTTATCAGATTGTTTGTTTAGGCATTTACCCATTGCTGTGCATTTTTTAGGTGTTGGACACCCTGGACATGTTTTCATTTTTACCTCTATCGACAGTTATAGATCTTACCACCTGCTTTTTTATAAACAACGTCTTCTTTAAGACCAGTAGTTTTTTCAGTATTCATTGGATGATTAGGTCGAGCATTTTTAGGTGGTTTAGACTTAGGTAGTGGACCTTTATATTTAGCCATTAGTCTCTCCTATAGTAAAGAGAGGGGAAGCCCTAAGACCTCCCCTCAATAAAACCTACTCTAGACCGTAGATAGCGCCACAACCGATTGGGTTGCGTACTTCCAAGGTTGATTCTTCAACCATCATGCCTTTAGTTGAGTCACCCTGCTGGCCTACGTCAACTTCTGCAAGAGGACGCAGAGTTGCAATAGCAAACCACATTGGATCATAGACCAATGCAGAGAAGTTAGCAAGGTTAGTTACACCTGCACCACTGTGAGCAACGTTGTTGTCACCTGTAAATGCGAAGTTGTTAGTGAGACCCATGATGTAGTTAGGAACTACCATTAGATCACCAAAGTCTGACATATAAACGTCTACTGACTGACGCAGTTTGCCTGAGTCGTCAATGTTACGCTGTACGCCTGTGTCGCCAACCATAAGGTCAGAGAAGTCACGGCGAAGCTTTGGTGACAACATGATCTTTGTTGCCTTACCACCTTCTTCGTAGATCTTTTGCATAACACCATCGATGTTAGTTAGTGCAAGAGGATCACGATCAGGTGCAGTTGTAGAACCAGCAATAGTTGAACGTGGGATTGCAGTTCCGTCAGCGTCTGTACCAGCGCCAGTTGTGGCATCTGAAGGAGCCTGGAACTCACCTACGTAATCAACAGTGTCTGCTGAGTTGATAAATGCCTGATAACCACCAGCTGAACGTGCAGTATTACCCTGTACGCCAACAGCAGCTGAAGTATTCATTGAGTGAATCATGTCATGCTCAACGTCACGGCGAAGCTCAGTGCCACGCTTTTTCAGTTGATATGCATATTCGTCAGCAACACCGGCTTGATCTACTGCGCGACGTGTGCCTGATACAGCAATTGTCTTACCGTTGATCTGAGTGTAGTTACCGAGACGAGTCCGGTTTGGACCTGATACGGCAAACTTTGCACCGAGTGCAGGAGTTGCGCCTGTACCACCAGAACCAGTTGCATCTGGCTCGATATAATCTGTGCCTTCTGCGATCCGTGATGAGCCTGGAGCTTCCAGCTGATCTGTTTGCCATTCGTGATAAATAGCTGTTGCTTTTGCCTTACCAATTGAAGACATGAAAGGGGTCTCATCACGAGTAATCATTGTGATGAAGTTGGCAAGATCCTCACGCTGTGAGACGTCTTTACCAGTTCCGCGAGCTGGACCCTGTGGTCCACCTGTGCCGCGTACACCGAGTGTACTAGCCATATTATTATACCTCCTGGGTATTTATAAGTTTAATGAGCGTTCTGCAAGTCCCCTAAGAAAGTCCATTTGATCTGCGTCAGTGCCTTCGCCACTAAGTACCTTGTTCCTAGCCTGTGACTTCGCATCTATTTCTTTTTGATTTCGAGTACGAGTCTTTTTAATAGGAGCCTTTTTTACTGTTGTGACTTTGCGTTTAGCTGCACCTTTAGTAACACCTTGTTTTAGTCGCCGGTAATCATCGACAAACTTAACAATAATAGGATCAGCAATAGTATCAAGTATTTCCGCTGGAATCCCTTCTTCAAGAGCAAACTCTCTAATTGACATAGCTGTTTCTTCGCTAAAGTCAGGTATGAGAGTAGGAATTGTTTCGTTAAAATACTCCAATTGCTCAGACCAAGCTTTTTCAGTTTGTTGTTCAGCTTGTTTTTGAACTCCTGCAACCATGTCTTCACGTTGTTTACGTGCTTTCCAATAGTTACTTTGAGCGAGTTCACGCTTGTCTTTAAGTTCATTAACTTCATAAGTGTCACCTTCTTCACGAGCAGTCTGAATTGCTGCCTCGATCTCATGATATTCTTTGGCGAGTTGTTGTTCTGCGTTATACAAAACAGCTGCAGAGGCTTGAGACATTGCTGTTAGCTCTTCGGCCTTACTAGCGTATTCTTCTTCCATCTGCTTTCTTGCATCACCAAGTTCACGACCCTTGTTAGAAAGATGTTGTTCAGTAGAGTAACCTTTAATAAGGTCACTAAAGGATACTGCAACTTCCTCGCCATCAATTTTAACGAGTACTTGTGCATCCAAGTCTAGATCATCAGTAGTGTACACATCGGCTTCTTGGGTAGACGTATCATCCTCATCCTCTGCTTCTTCTTCTTCAATCTCTACTTCTTCTTCATCATCTACGTTATCGGCTTCGTCTGATGGTTCTGGGTCTTCTTCATCAGAGTCTTCCGCGTCTAACTGTGGTACTTGCTCATCGGGTAGAGTATCAACGAAATCAGAATTTCGTATAATGTCAGCCAGCAAACCCTCTTCAGTTTGACTTGTTTCCATTGCTGCAGAATCATCCAATTGGGTAGAGTCTGTTTCGGCATTGGTATTTTCCATTCTTAGTTACCTCCCTTCTTAGCTGTTGTAGCTACGGGTGTTGGTTTCTTTGAAATCATTTCCACATATCTATCTTTGAGAGCTTGCATATTCGCTAGTGCATCAGCATTAAGCTTTGCTTTTCCTGCGCTGCGCATAGAGTCATACTCTAGTGTCTCAATCATAGTTTCGTAATTCTTAATAAGTTGGGCGTAATCAATTACTCGCTTCGCCATTTTCGTCCTCCATAAGGTGTGGGATGTTCTTCCCATACATCTCAAAGTTCATCATTCTTTCTTTAACACTACCTAGTGCCATAGCTGAAGAGTAGAGAAACTCACGAGATTTAGTTTCATGCGGCTCCGTCTTGAGCCATTCAATAAAAAAGTCAATTAAGACTTCTCCATATACTTCATCAAAAAACTCATCCCGTTCCTTGGCGGCGAAGTGACCCTTAACATGAGCCCTTCGCGCCAATTCTTCAGGATGGATCTTATGATTTCCGTATGATTTAGTATTACCCAGCTTCGTCTCAGCTGTCTTACGGTACTTGTCCATCATAGTTCCTTATTGTTGAGGTTCCATAAGTTCCTGTTGGGGTTCCATAGGTTCCTGTGGTTGTGGATTAATAAGCTGTCTTGCTATCATAACAATCTGGTCAAAGCCAGGGTGTTGAGGGAGTTCTGCGCCTTCCTTAACTGCCTTAATGGTAAGATCAGCCCACTCTTGATAATGCTTGTCAATAGCAACTGCAAGCTGCTTTGAGTTATCATCCATAGTGTTTTTACTTTGTGCATTAGTATAACCAACATTTGCTTCAGCAAGTGATACATCAGCCTCCCGCTTACGCTGTTCAATAGCCTGTTGAGCTTGCTGTGCTTTAGTTTGCTCTTCAATAGCCTGTGCTGCCTTTTGCCTAAACTCATC
>WLWF01000614.1_pt1 | contig 33351 bp, 53 predicted proteins | sample 6718331 | NCBI WGS metagenome assembly WLWF01 (sample SAMN12718692, study PRJNA515312) | sponge metagenome | isolation source: marine sponge | host: Mycale hentscheli | place: New Zealand: South Island, Marlborough, Capsize Point | collected 2003-05-01 | reverse complement strand
AGAGATTATCTTCGATAGCTTCTTCCGTGATAGCAAATGCTAGAGCTACGGTCTCGTGAGTGTATCTCGCTGTAAAAGTTTCTTGTGCTTCGTCAAAAGAGACTCCTGCACCTTCTGCTTTTACTTGCGCGTTTGCGAAACCAGATAACATTACTTCTTCTTCAAAAGCTCTGTCACTGTTTTCCGCTGTATAAATCTCAGCATGCTGATTTTCATACCTTTTGTATTCCAGCCCAAATAGTGCATTTAGACCTGGTTCTAGTTCTTTAACTAGTTGACTACGTGATATTGCCATGTTCTATATACTCCTATTAATTGTGGCCGTTGAACGAATTAAGATTCGATACAACAACTACAGAAGCTAAAGCCAAAGTAGCATCCTCATTTTCAGGATCCTCCGCTGATCTTAACAGTCTGAATTGTTTACCGTTCGCTGAAGTCGTTCCAATGTCTAATGTAGATGATGATTTACCAGTGATATCGCTACCTGCTGTTGTGTTCATATCATACGTTTCTAACATTGTTGTTACTCCAGTTGCATCATCCGCTGCAACCACATATTGCTGGTAAGGGTCGTCTATTACAAAAGCTGTTGTGTCTTCACTGTTAGCTGGTGTGATAGTTGCTTTGTAGAAGTTCGAGAATGTCGGCTTCAAAGTTGTTGCCGCATTAAAGAATATTCCGTTCAAAACACCTAAGATGTCTGCAGCAGAACCGTTTCCGCCTACTACATAACCGCTAGAGATTTTTACACATTCACCATTGTATATAGTTGTGCTGTGTCCAGCATCGATTTTGTACTTACCTTGACCTTGGATAGATGGTCCACCACCTAATCTTCCAGCTGGGATCAGTCCAAAACCTTGACTATTTCTATTTGCCATAGTTTTCTCCTATACCATATTGGTTAACGTTAATTCGATGATAGGGATTAACCCACGAAATAATATTATTTCTTTGTACCACCGAAGGTTACACGAGATTGTCTATCAACATTGATAGGCATCCTCTGATCCTGCTCCTTCATAAGATCGTTTTCTACTGCTTCGCTTCGGTCTTTATGACGATTAGTCATATAGTCCTGTCTCTGCTTCGCGATCTCGATCGGCACCTTCGCAAGAAGAAGGCCTCCAACCCCAATCACTCCCTTGTATTTCCCGTCTTCGAGAACTGGATAGTCACCTGCGTTTTCAACTTCTTCGGCACGAACTAATTCATAACCTTCTCTTAATCGTCCAGTTATGTTCTTCGTATCTTGAAAGCCTTGAACTTCGGCTCTTATCCATCTGTACCTGAATCCATCAGGCGCAGGGGGTGCATCTAGAGATGAAGGTGGAACCCACACTTTTGGTCTTTCAGATTTTGACCGTGTTTGGCTCGCACGAGACGTTTTGTTTTCTTTTTCCATTTTACGCTCCTCCCGTGTTTTTTATTTGTTTTGCGTACTCTTCGAGTGGCACACCTAATTTTTTAGCGATTGCTACCTGTGAAGATGTGAGTTTCACAGTTTTGCGACCTGGCCTTACGCTTCTTTTAGCAGAAGCCACCGTCTGAACGGGTTCGGTCGATTGCTTATTATTACTTGTAGCAAATTTATGAGGAAAGTCAACACGGATTCTTTTATCAATCTCTGCATAATATTCGTCAGATTTAGGGTCAAAGCCTCCTTTGTCTACTAAATCTTTATGAATTTCGAACGCTGTATATGTCATGGCTCTATCTTGTCCAAACCACGAGTTTTTAGCAGCCCAAGACTCAGCCATAGGATCACTTTGTTCAACCTGTGTCATAGGTTGTTGAGGTGCTCGAACCTGTGAAGGTTTGGTCACCTGTGTTTCTCTTGCTTCTTTACTCTGTGCTAATTTAGCATTTTCAAAAGCTAGAGTTGCAATCCTTTTGTTTGCTTCGACTTGTGCTTGAGCATCACCTGCTTCAATAGCAGCAGCTAATTCTTTTTGTGCTGCTTCTAAACCAGTATTGATACTTGTTTCGAACTTTGTGATATAGTCAGCATCAGTTTTTTCAAACCTTGTTTCCAAAGCTTGTCTTCTTTCTTCAACTGATTTTGCATATTCAGTGGCTGCATCTCTTTGCCTTTCAGCTTCACGCATTTTACGTGTAAGTTTTGCAATCCTTGCCTGAACACCTTTACTATAATCTTCAAGTTGTTCGTCTTCTTTTTTAGGTTCTTCTTTCGGTGTCTCTTCTTCTTGTTTTGTTTCTATTGGTTCTTCTTTAGGGGCTTCTGCTTCTTCTTTTTTCGGCGCTTCAGTTTCAACAACCGACTCGTCTTTTTGTTCTTCTAGATTAATCTCAGCACCTTCGCCGGATGTATCTAGATCAACCATTTTTTCTTCAGTTGGCATAGTTTCCTCCTATGATGTTAATATTCATGCAAGATATCCTCAGGATTCTTGATGGTTGCTAAAACTTCGTCATCGTTTAGCAGACGTATTTCTCCACCTTCTATCTTTATTCTTGATCCAGCATAACGGGCAAACATTACCCATTCCCCTTCCTTGCACCAAGGACCATCAGCATAACGCTCTTTGTCCTTGTAACAATCTGGACCCATTTTCAAAACTAAACCACATTGCGACGCAACTTGTTGTCTCTCTAAGGTTGTTTCGGCAAGTATAACCCCACCTTTAGTTTTCTCTTTCATTTTAAAAGGTAAAACTAACATCCTCCAACCAGTCGGTTGCGGTAGTTTATTTGAATCTTCTGTTGTTAAATCTTTTTCTTTTGACTTTGTAACTCCTACCAATTCTTTATTCGGTAGCTTTATCTTTGATGTCGATGACTGTTCCATGTTGCTCCTTATCTTCTAGCAGGTTAGAGAGTTCCTGTTTAGTTGCCTCTAGGGCGTTTATCTGTCCTATTATATAGTTATATTTCTCCATATTGTCAATGCCTCCGGACGTTACGGCTATTGATAACTCTTCTGTTCTTTTATTAACGTAGCGTATTAGCTTATTTATTACTGTTTCTAATTGCATCTTTTCCTTTCTTTGCTATTTGCACAACTTTATTTTTACCCATGACTTTCGCTCTTTGCTCCATCACTGTGAGTATTTGTATCTTTCGTGCAAATGGTTTGTTTACTTTTTTAACTTTTGCAACAGTTGCTCTTGCATCTGCAGGTGTTGCAAATTTTATCTTAACTGTATCTCTAGGATTCTCATCCGTATACAATCTTCTATTTGAACCTTTAGGCTTTTTTCCTGTTCCCTTTTTTGGATCCGCCATTTATAGCTCCTTTCAACATTTTAGCTTGTTTAGTATGAGCTTTAACTGCTTTGCCCAATCCTTTAATCACTTTTTTAATTACTTTTTTCTTTAACATTTCCATCTCCTTCTTGCCTGACGAAGACGTGAGTTCGGATCTTTTGCTGCTTTAGGGAATTTTTTCATTTGTCCTAGTGATCTTGCGCAGAATGATTTTCTACGTTTAGCAGCTTTTGATCCTGGCTTCACTTTTCCAGTCACGGCTGTTTTTAGTTTTGAACCGGGATTCATTTTTCTATAGGCTTTGACACCGGCTCGAGTCATGCCTGCTCCAGACTTTGTAGGTCTAAAGTTCTTTTTATTTCTAGCTGGCATAGGTTTTCTTTCTCTCCTCACACCAAGCCTCCCATACTCATTGATTTTCTTTTTTTAGTAAATGTAGCAACGTTAGTTGGTTTACCGCCTGGATTACCTGCCGCTCGTTTTCTGCTGACAGCAGATGCCTTTTCGCCTTTTGTCATCCGTGTGGCTTTTGCAAGTGGTACGCACTTTGGATATTTTCGTTTCGAACCAGAAGCAGATTTTCTTCCACAAGGCTGATACTTGCCATCCTTCTTTGGAGCTCCAATGTCTACCCATTTTTGGTTTACCCATTTTTTTAAGTCACCCATTATTTTTTCTTTTTATTCTTAATTTTTTTTAAATATTCTTTTTTCTTACTTAAACCTAAAGTAGGTTTTACACTTTTGATTGGTTTCGTTTGTCTTCTCATAATTATCTAATCTCGCAACCTTGACCACGTTTAGCTAAACCACCACTCTTCATATTTATTCTACCACCACTAGCTTTAAACTTTGTACGTGGTGGCCGCTTACTATATGATTTACTTTTGAGTTTCCCTTCTTTTCTATCCTGTTTGTCTGCTGCAGCTTTAAGTCTTTTAAACATTGAAGCCTCACCAACGATAGGTGTAGAATTATGACCACCCATTCTTTCTCTTTCCCTTAACATTTTGTCTCTTCTTTGCTTGCTCTTAATAGCATTTTCGTATCGAGTTCTAGCGTCAAGTCTTTTTAATTTTGGTCTATCACTAATGTTTCCACCGTCTTTGGCAGATGCTCTTACTTTACCTTTACAAACTTTAGATGCGTACATGTTTGCGTAAGCGGAGGGGTAAACTTTGAATTTACGCTTCGCGGCAGCCTTACCTTTTGGACAAAGCTTTGCCATATTAGAATCCTTTCTTAGCTAGTTTAGGGATGCCTCTAATCAAGCCACCTTTTCTAGCACCTTGGATATCAAAACCTGTAGTGTTTCCTCTTACAGCTTTTTTAATTTTTTTAGAAGTTTTTCCTGACAGTTCAGGTTTAGAAATGTTAATTTTTTTATTAAAACCTTTACCTGTAATTAAAGGTTTCTTTTCTTTTTCACCTTTTAATCTAGTAGTGTATTTTTTACCTTCAAAAGTAAATTCTTTTTTACCTGCTTTTCTAGCATCTCTGAAAGCTTTTCCTCTAGCACTTAATTTAGTACCTGTTGCTTTTTCATATGTGCCTTTTTTCTTAGGTGCGTTAGGTTGAACTTTTGCATCATCTCTTCTTCCTGCTGCAATTTTATCAGAAACTTCTTTTTTTCTCATTGTAGAATATTCTAGTTTACCTTTTTTCTTATCATCTCTAGTTGATCTAAAAGTTTTTTTACCTTCTTTTCTAGCTTTATCAAATTGCTCACCGAAAGTTGGTGCAACTTTTTTTCTAACTTTGTCTACAAATTTTCTAATTCTACCCGCAGGTTTTTTTTCAGCCATTATCTTCTAGCGCTCCCTGGTTTAGATTTTTTAATTTCTCTTATGATTCTTTTTTTCTCATCGCTAAGATTTCTTTTACCTTCTCGAGTTCTTCCTTTTTCAGCATCAACTCTACCAAGTTCTTCAAGTCTGTTCATTCTTCTAGTATTTCTTCTTCTAGCCATACCACCATCTTTCATGAAACCCATTTTGTTTCTAACTTTAGTTGGTAATTTTTTTAGACCTTTTTGAGCTGGTGTTGGTTTTTTTAAAGGTTGTTTCATTTGATCTCTTCTAGGATCTTCTTTTACACCTTTAGTCATTCCACCATCTTTAAATCTTTTCTTACCCTTCTTATTCATTTCAATAAGTTTTTTAATTCCAGGATAGTTTTTTGCTTTACCTCTACCTACTGCCATTATTTGTTTTTTACTAGAAACTTTTCCACCTTTAGCATACATCTTTCCACCCTTCATACCCATGTCAGGTGTATAGTATCCGTGTTGTTGTGCTTTTCTAGCAGCGCCTGCAATTCTTCCGCCTGCTTTGTACATAGGTCTTTGCATCATCATGCCACCACCCATTTTTCCAACTCTTGCTTTGGTGCCTCTGGGTTGAGTAACCTGTGTGTTATATCTTGGATTCGCCATTTTTAAATCTCCTTATTTTTTTCCATTTCGGAAAATTTGTGTTCCCTTTATACCATAAATACTCGCAACTACAAGTATCCATAAATTTGTAAACCAGCTGGGTAGTTGAGAAAACATCTCAAAAAACAGCTTTACCTTATCCATCGCAGTCGGATCATCACTTATGACTGCCCAAGCAAGCACCACCACGGGCAAACTTAAAATTATCAAAACTGCCTCGTCCTTCCAGTCAGACTGACGGGCTTCTAATAATTTGCCCTGGTAAGCTTCCTTACCTTCGGCCATCTTCTGAGCATGCATAAGCTGTGCATCAGACATCGCCATCTTAGTTCTCTGCTTGTTAGCATAAATTTTGCTTCCAGCAGAAACGGCTAATTTAATTGCCGATAACCACATATTAGTACCAAGTAGCCTTTACAGGTTTCTTCTCAGGTCTAATTCTTCTAGTACCTTTTACGTCTACAGTTTGTGACTCATTAGGTTTTGTTGCTTCAATCTCAACTCCACCTTTTGCAAAACCATCTTTGTTAATAAACATATCGTGGTCTACATGGGTCATCCCTGCGTGACTGTTTTTATTTTTTTTCATAATGTCTCCTATTATAGATTATCTACGAGGACCTTTCAAGATTCTTACATCCCTTTGTTTGAATCTATCGTTCTCCAATTTCCCGTCAATACTCATTTGAGTTTTAGTTAATGAAGTATCTGCCCGTAATTCAGCCAAATCTTCGTTTTGCTCCATCTTATCTCTTTGTAGGCTTTGGTTCATCATAGACTTCATTCTATCAAGGTCGATTCGTTCTTGACCTTCCATTCGTTTTCTTTGATCATCCATAGCTTTTAGATCGAGTTCTCTTGCTCTTAGTTTAGCAATAGGGTCATTGCCAAATTCACCAATCGTTCTTTGCTCTTCCTTCATAAACTCAATCGTCATCTCTGCTTCAAGTTTAGCTTTTCGAGCTTCCATCTTCATAGTCATGTTTTGTATTATTGTCTGAGTCTGAGGATTTTGAGCCATCATTGGATTCTGTTGCATAGCTTGCATTTGAACTATGTCTTCTCTAAACTCTAGTTCGACTTGTTCTTGTGCCATCAAAGCAATATGTTCGAAAATATTTTTCTCTAAGGCAGCTAAAACCATCGGGTTATTTCTAGCCATATTCGTTCCCATAAATGCGATGTGTGTATCGATATGGGCTCTATGATCTTGGCCCGGGAATGCTTGAAAAGGTTTACCTGACATTGCCATAATATTTTCTGTAGCAGGATCTGTTGGTACAGGTGGCTGTGGTGGAGGTAAAATTAAATTTACATTCTTAACACCAATCGCTTGATACATACTTTTGTATGCTTCGTATAAATTATGCATACCAGGATTAGATTGTGCTAATTGTAATTCTGTTTGTGCAATAGATATTCTCTGAGCTTGTGAAAATATATTTGGATCAGCTACAGGAACAATATCAACTTTGTCATCAAAGTCTTGCAGTTTAATATTTCTTTGAGCACCTACAACATCATAAGGATATTCAGGTGGTAGATAAGTTTTAAAACAATCTGCTAATAATTTAAATTCGTGTTTTAATCCAACATATAATCTTTTGTGGATCGCAGACATTACACGTGAACCTCTTTCAAGTAATGCAACTGTTGTACCAACCGCAGCACCTTGATTACCATCGCCAACGCTCATATCAGATATAGCAGCGAATCTTTGACCTGCGTTCACTACAATACCCATTAGTTGTAATAATGTTGCTGATGGTTCTTTGAAAGGTAAAGTCATAAATGCATCTTTAATACTTCCACCTGGTGCATCTACATCTCGGAACTCGCCTGGCTGAATTGATTGTGCTTGATCAGATATACGAATTCCACGTTGTTTAAATCCTGCGGGCAAATTAGAGAGGGTACCCGCATCCAATAATTGACGTAGCGCTTGAGTCGCTGTTCTAGACAAACCGCCAATCATGTGAATCAAACCAAAGCCATAAAACCCAAGTCCTGGGAGAAATTTAAAATGGACAAAGTATGATATCTTTTTCTTTAGGGGATCATCAGCTTTGTAGTTTCGTTTGATTGCTAAAACTTTTCTTGAAGATGTATCAACAGTTACAAGGTAAGGTAATTTAATTCCTGTTGTATCTCCTGTATCGTCTCGATCTTCAAATCCTTCTAAGTCTAAATTAACGTGACATTCAATTAATTGAAATACGCTTTCATCTCTTCCTGTTTTCTTAACACCTTCTAGTTCTCTTTCTTTTTTAGTAACAGGATCATCTTCTAAATAACCAGGATTAATTTCTATATCTCTATAGAATCCTGCTAGCTGTTGTTTTCTTAAATCGTTTTCTGAAACTTTTACTGTGTGAATAACAGCTTCTGCTTCCTCTAATGACGTTGCAGTGTACGGCACGATTAAATCATCGGCAGGTACAAATTTCGAAACGGCTCTTTCTAAAAGATCATCATAGTAGACTTTCTTAAAGGAAGAGCCGGCAAGAGGGAGATAGAAAAGCATTTGGTCAAAGTCAGGTTCGTATTCCTGCATGACATCCATTAATTGATAATTCATAAAATTTTTAACACGTTCTGCTTGATCGTGTTTCTGTGGAGTAATGGCTCCTAAAATTTGAGTTCTGACAGGTCCGTCAGCTGGTAATAATTCTTTATACGCTCCTGCTTGAAACTGTGTAACAGCTTCGGCTAGTACAGGGTGCGTGGCACCTGAAGCTCCTTCGAATGGCTGTGAAGGATTGACATATTTAAATCCTAAAAGATCTAAACCTTTACTATAAGAATCTTCCCAATCTTTTCTTGATTGTTTGTACTCGGTATAGTTTGAATAAAGTTCAGAACCTAATTGATCTAATATATCTTCAGGTAATAAATCTGCTAAGTTAGTGTAATGATCTCCAGTGCCTTCTTCGTTCACGGCTCCTGGTTCAAAATTAATATCTACCGAACCATCTTCTTGTTCGATAACTTCGGGTTCCCCGGGCAATGATTCTTCGATCGTCTCTTGTGCTTCTACGATTTCTTCTTCTGCGGGTAGCTTAACTGTTTGCTCTACGTTGGGAAGAGCCTTGTCGATATTGTCTTCTGCCATTTAATTTCTCCAATCTTACTACTTTAACTTGTTTTAACGGAACATTCAACCCCTGTGGGTTAGGTCCTCTCAATGGTGGTATTGTTCGTGTTAATCGTTTAACCATAATAGACCTTGGGTTCTTTAGGTTTAATATCCTCTTTTTCATCTTCAGGGTGAAGTAAAAATCCACCTTGTCTGAATCTCATTATTGCTTGAGTCATCGAATCCACATAGTCATCATGATCTCCATTTGGAAATGCAGCACACTCTTCGATAACTTCCTGTGCATATTGTTTATGCATCGGAGCCCATACTCTACCACTTTCAAAAAAAGGTGCAACTGTATTCACACGAACGTGCTTATCATTTCCCCTTGATGGAGTGTAATTGACTACAGGAATTCCCATTCGAGATAATTCGTGAGTAAGCGGTATCCCTGATGCCTTAGCCTCGATTAATACCATCTGAGGTCGCCAAAAGAGAAATGATTCATGAGCCACGCGTCGTAGCTCAGGGAACTCGTACCTATCTTTCTCAGCGTCTAATAATATTATATGCATCTGGTTTTCATCATCACGGAACATGCCCCAGGTGGTTATGGCACTGTAGTCGGCTGTTTCTTTTTTTAAGAAAGCTGTATCGTAAGATTGTATTATAAATTCTGTAACGGGTGGATTATCGTGAGGCCAATCTTGCCACCAATCTCTTTTTATAATTGCACCTTCTTCAGCTGTTGGAGCTTGCATCCATTGTGCATTCCATTTTGCAATAGGTAGAGTTGCTTCTACTTTTTCTAATTCATTTAGATTCCAATACTCAGGCCATACAGGTAATCCCGATGGCATGATTGCAGGAAATTCTATAACTTCCCATTGATCACCTTTAACTTCTTTTTGACCTTGCATTAATCTACCTGTCAAATCTTTCGTAGACCAACGAGTCATTACAACTACGATTGCTCCACCAGGTTGTAAACGTTGTCTAGGTCCTGAAGTATACCACTCATAAGCTTTGTCAAAACCTTCTTTGCTCATTGCGTCTTGTTCTTTGTGTGGATCATCAATGATTAACAGATCAGCACCACGACCTGTGATCGCACCACCAACACCAGCAGCGAAGTATTCACCGCCACCTTCTGTTTCCCATCGGCCTGCTGCCTTTGAATCTTCTTGAAGTTTAGTTTTAAAAACTTCTTGATACTCAGAAGAGTCAATTACATTTTTAGCTTTACGACCAAACCTTACAGCAAGTTCTGCTGTGTGAGTTGTTTGAATAATTTTTAATTTTGGATTCTTACCAATCATCCAAGCAGGTAAGTAGTTAGATGCAAATTCTGATTTGGTATGTCTCGGAGGCATATTGACAATGAGTCTCTTAATTTCTCCTGTTGCCAATTTATTAAATTTTTCTGCAATAATTTTATGATGGTACCCTTCTACAAACTCAGGCCACATATGTTTTACAAATTCTAAAAAATCATCTTTGACTCGGGACTCCTTTTCTTTTTGATGAAGTTTTATTTTAGAAAGTAAATACTCCCTTTCATTATCCGGGTTCTCAAAATTTTTTATAATATTTTTTTTAGACTTCTTCATATATTGAGTCACGATTTTAACATCTCTGACTGTATCGATCCTTGACTTTACTCTAACATTAGGATCCCTTTTACAATAATACTGTAATTAAATAATTTAATCAATACTATTTCATAATTGTATTGGTACCTCTATGATAATGTACTTCGTACTCTTATCTTTAAATAAATAGTATGCCTATCGGCATACTTTATGGGGCAAAAATTCAAGCGAAAGAAATTAGGCGCAAGTGAAACTTGCGCCTAAAAGTTTAATCAAGAACCGATTATTTTTTCTATGATCTTTTGAGGGGTATGTTTTCTCTCGATTATGTTTTCGAGATTATCGTATGCCCATTGATTTAAACAAGAAGTCGTACAGAAGTATTGATATATCCCATTTGGATATTCAGAGTTATCTCGACGAGAAGAATATGCCTTTCTTGATTGATAGGCATTTGCTTTCTTGTTCCATTGATCTTTGTTTCTTTTTTCCCAACAAGTAGGATTTTGACAAATATTCTTTACCATTTTATTTTGTTCAACCTTTCTTGTCGTTTCATTTCTTGTCTATGTTTTTTTATCGCCTCAACAACAATCAAGACAAAAGAACCGAGGAACAAGATTTTTAGTTCCATAGGCATTTGTAAGATTAATTCAATCATTTAACAATCTCCACAATAGTTGCTATCAAATTTATTTCGATAGTCAGTTTGTAAAGTCGTATCACATCTTAAACAATTAACGCCTTTCTTTTTTTCTCTCTCGATTTTTTCTTTCTCTTTCTTATTGATCTCTAAAGGAGTTCGAGAAAGATTTGTTATAGATACGATATTACTTAAATTGAAACATCTGAAGTTTTCTGCCTGAGTATCCCAATAAGTAATTGTGTTTTTAGAAACGAGAAACTTTGACCCCTCTCTAAAATCGCCATAACGATTGAAGTAATCATTTTGATTTATAAAACCATTATGAGTTTTAGGTTTTACAACAATCGCAATCTTGTCATTTCTTTTGAATAACATCTTTCCTCACTTTCTTAACAGCAAGTTCAGCTGTTATTTTATCTACTTTTGTTTGTAGCTCTAGAGTTGTTATTCTTTTTGCTAACTCGTGATTAAGTTCTTTCTGTGATCGAATAATCTCTTTTAGATTATTAAAGAAAGTAATCAGTTCATAGTCACTTATTTGTGTTCTCATTTTTACCTTTCTGTTATGAGGCGACCTTAACAAAGATCGCCTCGTTTATCAACCTAGTTCATAACGCTAGATTGTTGTTGTTTATATAAGGCGATTTTTTCCTCTCTTGTTAGTTTCGCCTTTCTTCTTTCTGCTATACGACTAGCGACATTTTCAGGACTATATAAAACTAATCCTGTCGAGTTCGATCTGATAATTTGACTTTCTTCAAGTCGAGTATCAATATCAATTGCCTCGAAAGTTTTATTCGCTAAATCGATACCCTCGTCTAGGTTTCTTAAAAGTTTTAAAGACGATTTGATATCTTTCATATCCTCTCTAATTCCTCGTTGCCACTCTTGGTGATACTTAACTAAATTAGATTTCATTTGTATAAACTCGTTCATACGCTGAAATTCTTCTTTAGTACAAGCTATCGCCCTTGAACGACAATAAGATGTACCTATTACATCACACGCAAAATTACCATTGAAGTCATTTTCAACTTCTTTGATAAAACTTTGATTTGCGTTTTTGTGTTTTTCCCAATGAGGGTTGTTTTGATTGTCCTCTTGCTCAATGTTTATATCAGGATTGAGATTTCTTTCTTTCATCTCATCTCGATAATAAGCATAAGCAAAATCATCATTACGATCATACTCGCTACCATTAAGATTACCATTTAATTTAAAATCAAAATGTTTTTTGACTTCATTATCTTGGTATTCTTCTTCACTCATTTCGTTATCGATATAAGCAAAATAATAGCAACTATCTTTCGCAACAACATCACAAGGCGAACCATAAAGATTTTTAAAGTGATTTAAAGTATCACAATGCTCTTTAGGATAAGACCTTTTGACAATCGTTTCTGCCTCACTAAAAAACTTTGGATATTCTTTTTTAGTGAGTTCTAGGTGTTGTTGATAAGCCTCTCGCTTTGAGTTTAACTTATCATTGTCTAACGCATTTCGTACTTGATTTGCTATCTTTGTACGATACTCGTTATTCATTTTCACTCTAGCCATTTTTTCCTTTCTACAAATCATTGATTGATTTGCCCTTTCTTTATATCATATCTTGTAAATTAGTAAAATATGATTATATAGGATAATGTGAATTATGGTTTGTGTCGTGTAATCAAATATTTTCCATAATTCACGCCTTTCGCCCTTACTTTAGAATAATTCTAAAGTAAGGGTTTTATTTTTATTTTTTATGTTTAGACCACAGGCACAAGCAGAAACACACAGCAAGCTCACTGGTTCACTAGGTCTTTCTCCTCAATAAACCAATGAAAAATTCAATTCACAAGCAGAAACACACAGCAACCAGATCTAAGCTCCACGCACTCCATCAACGACCCACGCAGAAACACACAGCAGACCAGCTGGAGCTCCACGCACTCCATCACCGAAGCCCGAGAAGTGTTGCAATTTTACAACACTTATTTTTTTTTTATTTATATATAGACTACAAGCACAAGCACACAGCAGACCAGAGAGCTTGCTATGTGGTTCACATCTAAATTTATTTTTTTTTATTTATATATAGACTACAAGCACAAGCACGCGCCACGGCACGGCAGCAACGAAGCCGGGCCCGGTGCATTTTTTTTCTTTACATCTTATATAATATGGGATATTAAAAAATTAGAAAGTGAGGGTTATATTATGGAATATAAAAACCTAAAAAGAGGCGACAAGATTTTAACCAAGCAACTAGGAACGCCAATAAGCGGCGAGCTGTTAGAATCTCCAAGGCAAGGCAAGGGCTTAAAAAATATTGTTTTAATTTTTTCTAATGGTGAAGAGATTGGAATGTTTTCAGAGGCCGGCAGCATATACGCTAGAGACATTTTGAAAGTTAAGAACGGCGATAACTGGGAGAACGTGACAAATGCCCCTGAATAAAAAACAAGCTAAAGAAATAACCGGAGGGCTTAGCAAGCCCTCCAAAATGCCGGGCCCGGCGTTCAACTTGCCCGCGTCGCGTTGCATTACAGGCGCTAAGCTAGTTAAGATCCCAGGCAGCGTGTGCGCTGGTTGTTATGCTTTAAAGGGTCGATATAGATTTCCAAACGTACAAAACGCATTGGAACGAAGGCGGCAGGCGTTGAGCTCTCCACAGTGGGTTGATGCTATGACGGTCCTGGTCCAGGGTCATGAGTTCTTTAGATGGCACGACTCAGGCGACCTTCAGAGCTTAGAGCATCTGCAAAAAATTTTTGAAGTATGCAGGCGCACACCATCAACAAAGCATTGGCTGCCGACCCGTGAGGCGCAAATTTTAAAACAAGTACAACCTGAAGATGTGCCTAAAAATTTAATAATTCGATTCAGTTCGCACATGATCGACCAGGGCCCGGTGACAGCTTGGCCTCATACTTCAACCGTCGTGACCAAAGAAAAAAGAACCTGCCCGGCGCCTGAGCAGGGGAACGCCTGCGGCAGCTGTAGAGCTTGCTGGAGTCGTGACATTAAAAACATAGCTTACGGCAAGCACTAAAGGCCCTGGGCAGCTGACTATATGATTCTCAGAAAAATTTTTTTTATTTTTATTTGTAGACCTCAGGCACAGGCACAAACTCTCTTAGACTACAGGCACAGGCATCAAGCGAACCAAGAACCAACGGTTCAAGGTTCAAGCCCAAGCGAAAAAGTTCCTCTATCCTATATCCAGGGTACAAGCGATATTGCTTAAGATGTATACAATGCACAAGCACAAAGGAACCAGGACCACGGTTCAGGTGCCACGCAACCTGATGAGGGCTCAGGGCTACTTTGTTGCGTTTTGTTACTTTCAATTCTAGTGTGAAAAAAAACTTTTTTGGGTGGAATCCAAGAAGGTCAGGAGTGCCCAATGAAGCCCAATTTTCAAGCCTCGTCCACTGAAAGTCTTTGGTAATTTTTTTAAGATTTGCGTATAATTTTGACTCCGGTCGTGCCATATTTTTGGCGTAACATAACCGGAGTCATTTGGCTAGAAATTTATTTGATATTTACAACTTTATCTTGTTTTTCTTCAGCTTGTTCTGTCATAAGATACGTATAAGCATCACGAACATCTACCAAAAGATGATAAGATATTTTTTCTCCTGAATCTAACATTTCAAGAGCTACTTTGAATTTAACAGCATCATCTAAAGTTTTTGCTGTCTTTTCAATAGATATCAAATCATTTGCTTTGTACAATTTAGTTCTTTTAATAACTATGTATTCCATTTATTTTACCTCCTTTCTGAATTTTTTTACTATTCTTTTAAGTAGATTCTCATATGGTTTAGACATAGTTTTATTCTCAATCTGAAGATCAAGATCGTCTTCCAACCAACTGTATAAGAAATCTAATTCCTTTTTTGTAAGCTCTATATTTATTTTATTCATAATATATCCTTTCATTACCGAATAATATATAGGATAATATTAGGTTGTCAACTACAAAGATTTAATTATTTTACCCATATTTTGAGTGGGTTTTTTGCAGGTCAATACTAGGCGATGTGATTCTTTAGAACCTAGGATTCTATTCTCTAAAAGCTTTGCTCCTGTGATGTCATACATCTCACCATTGGGTAGCTCAATTTGTACTCTAGCACCTTGGCATGTTGGAGATTTAAAAAACTTATCTAGGCCTTGTCTAAATGTTTTTCCGTCTATCATTTATTCTTTCTATGTCGACCCATATACCAATCGCCAGGCTCATAATCCCAACGCTTGCCGTGGTGACCACGCACATCGGCATACCACATTCTAAGTCTAACTATTAATTTTTTTATTATCATTTCTATATTGATATATACAGGATATCCTATATAATGCAAGTCTATGGGTGTTCCAAGTAGATTAACAGAAATGCAGATGAAATTCTGTGAGATATTAGTTTTCGGTGGCAAAGACGGACCTGTCACGGGGACGGAGGCTGCTATACAGGCAGGCTATAGCGCAGACCGAGCTAGATTCACAGCATCAGAGCTTCAGAATATTAGGAAGTCTCCAAAGGTGGTAGCTTATTTAACTGAGCTAAGAAGAGAGAAACTAAATAAGTTTGAAGTCAATTATGAGAATCACGTAGCAAGACTTGGAAATCTTGGTCTTAAATCTGAAAAGAAAGGCAACATGCAAGCAGCAATTAGGGCTGAAGAGTTGCGTGGTAAAGCTTCTGATCTATACATTAATAGAACTGAAATGCGTACAGGTAAACTTGATGATCTTTCAACGGCAGAACTAAAAGAAAAGATTAAAATAATTGAAGCTGAAGAAGTAGAACTTAAGAAAGCAAAGAAGCAGCTAAACGCACCACTTAAAGCTTTGTCATCTTCTTCACACACTGACGAGGAATCATCGTCCGATCCCCAAAAGTAATAGTGCCATCTTCTTCTTTGTCGAAAGAGGCAAACAAACGAATAGCTTTTTTATCTTTTGAATACAACCAACCTTCATTGATAGGATAACTTAAATTCATTTTATCAAATTCTTTATCAGTAGCCCAGCCAGAGTCAGATAAGATATCGATCCACTCAACTCGAACTTTAGGATAAGGTAGGTCGGGAGTCGAATTAGCTACGACTTGTTTTCTTCTTCTTTTAGGCATAGCCTAGTATACAGTGTAATTTTGAAAATAAAATATTTTTGATTACCTTTTCCGTACGCGCGACCCCTAGACAGCTACGCTGAGAAACCCTCTAGATACAAATTTCGACGAATAAGCATTGATATACAACAATTCTAGGAATTGTATATTTCGAGGATACAAATTTGGATACAAATTTCAGCGAATAAGTGTTGGTATACAACAATTCTAGTATTTGTATACCGGAAAGTGCTGTTTGAAAAAAAATTTTTTTATTTTTTTATTTTATAATCTGTAGAGTATACAGACTACTTTTTGTAGTTTTTGTAATATAAATCAAGCCTTTTGAGCCATTCGTGTTGGTATTTTTGGAACTCTTTTCCGGATACAATGAACTCTTGGAAGTACCCATCTTTGCTACACATCAAGATTACGCCCTGTTGTATCTTGGTATCATAGACATAATTGTGCGCCATCGTGTAGGCTGCTAGCTGTAACATGTAGTCTTCGACCCATTCTCGACGCTTTGGCTTGTTTGTTTGCTTGAAATCCATTATACTGTCAGCTTTTTTATATACACCAACTAAATCGGTAGCCCCTGCAAATAACTCAGGATAGTATAAAGCCACCTCAGAGCCCCATATTTCGTCGACATTACAAAGTCCTTTGTCTATGACAACATCTGCCATTTTGTGAGCCTCCTGCCCTGTATCGGTCATATCGAGCCTGTTTTTACCTAGTATGTGGTGCTCCAATATTGCGTGCATAGCTGAACCTCTAGCTGCTGCCTGGTCCATGGTCCTTGTTGCCTGCTCCACGCCTACTCTAGCTCGCCAATCGGCTAATCCTTGTTGTTTCTCGGCAGTCTGAGTTTTGCCCAAGATCGTCGTAACTGACGGCAACTTTTCATTATTTATATTATAGTGTCGTTGTCCCTCGACCATCTCTCTAACCGTATTAGGGTACTCAAATTTTTTATTCCATTTCATTTTTTATCTTTTTTAATTATCCATTTTACTGTTGTCGTTGTAGGATCAAATCCATCAAAGTCAAATGTCTTCGAACAGCCACTAAACAATAAAAAAATTATTATCATTATTACTTTCATTTATACCTCCTAAAAAATAATCTCCATAACCAAGATCTAAACATCGATACGCACATAAATATAACGGCGATGTTAAAGCTTTCCCATACTGTAGGATACATTCCAAAGAAAGGAAAGACATATAGCTGCAGTAATGTAGCTATAATTAATCCTGATCCAACGTCAATAATACTTTCAATTAGTTCCCTCACTCTTCCCTTTCTGCTTCGATAATGGCTTTGCCGATTTCTTCCGCAATTTTCGGGACGATAGAATTTCCCAATCCTTTAAGTCTGTATACTCTGCCGGGTATCCCATGAGCCACTCGACCCACGTCGGGTTCAACGTGCCACCAGGAGCTTTCTCCTGATATGCCATCTCCGTCTCCAAATACTTCTTGTGTCGAAGATTCGCCATCCCTTGTGATAGCTTCATTGTCATGCCGATCGCTGCTCTCGGTGTTGGCCACATCTGTGCTTCCTTCACTGCTAGTGTCAAAGGTTTGCCTCCTTGACTGTACTTCTTTGTACGTTCCGTCGCTGAGTCTTGCGTAGGTGTTGGCCACATCTGTGCTGCGTGTCGAAGTGCGAATTGAAGATTGATTCCCTCTTTCTTTTTCTCTGCTGCTCTCTTCTTCCAAGCTTCCAATGTTTCTGATTGATTCGCTAGATGATCTGCTCTGTTCGGCGTTGGCCACAGTTTCACCGCTGCTGGTAACATCACTTGATGTCCCTTGTCCTTGACTCTCTTTGCGTATTCCCCGTTGTCGTTCACGTCCTGCTTCCACATCCCTTGAGATGGCGTTGGCCACATTAGATTCGGATGTGCTACTTGATCGTTGATGCTGATTGGCATACCCTTCTTTAATTTCATCTTCATTCTTTTCTCGGAGCTCGGTCCTCGATTGCAATGTGCGTCTGGAGTTCTCCATATTTTCATATCCAAATGTTCTGCTACGTCGTTCAGACTCGCCCCGTATTTCACTTTTGATTTTTTCCTTATCTTGCTGAAACCCGTTGACGTTTCCACTACTCTCTTGCCCTCTGCTCCTTTGTAATCTCTCGCTTTCGGAGTTGGAAGCATTTTCACTGTGTCTGCTAGATTTAAGCTGTGACTGTTCTTGCCATCCTTCGTTAGTCTTCTGCCCGTCTTCGTTAGTTTCATATTCGGATGCTCTATCTCCTGTGTAGTCGGAGTGGGCAATAATCCAAATTCTTTCTCTTCTATGGGGAGCGCCGACACCTGCAGCTGGAATATTGAACGCCCTGACTTCGTATCCCTCTCCTTCCAAGTCAGTGCACACAGTCTCGAAGACCATGCCGTCTTGGAGGTTAACAAGACCTTTGACATTTTCTCCAATAACCCACCTCGGCTTAAGCTCTTGGATGATTCGAAACATCTCAGGCCAGAGATGTCTGTCGTCACTCGTTCCTTTTTGTTTGCCTGCGACCGAGAACGGTTGGCACGGGAACCCTCCTGTGATGATATCGGGAAGTTCAACTCCATCTGATTCAAGTTTTTCTTTTGTAATTTCTTTGACATCTTTATATATCTTAACTCCTTTCCAATGTTTTTGCAGCAATAAATTGCTGTATTTATCGTTGTCACAAAAAGCAATAGTTTCAAAGTTTCCTGTACGTTCTAAACCAAGTGAGAAACCACCTAGCCCAGAGAATAGATCAAGAATCTTTAATTTCATAATGTTTAACTATACTTTCTAACTTATCCTTTTTAGTTATGCTAAAGGGTATCATTCTTTTAGCACATTGTAAAGCATCTCTATGAGAACAACGCCAACGATATTGATCAAAATTTTGATGAGATGCTCTTGGTCTAAAATTCATGTGTCCACAACCAAAGCTATCAAATGCAAATTGTATGGTCTTCTGACAAGTCATAGCTATTTCTAATCTTATGTTCCAGGTAGGGTAAGCTCTAGGTTTACCCTTTCTTAGCTTCATAGAATTAGAATAAGTAACACAACCTTCGCCATCGAAGAGTCCTGCTAAATAAATATCTACTTCTTTAGAATCGAAAGGTTTTGATTTTCTTCCCATAGTCTATTGATCTCATCTTCCATTTCTCTTCGCTTGGTCCCTGATTCTCGGCACTTGGTTTTTAAAAACTCGCATTGTTTTTTTAAAAACTCTATGGTTGTATCTCTTTGCTCGACAACTATTTTAAGTTCAGCGACTCTTTTATCATCAGCCATTCTTTTTATATCTACCCTTGTTAACATATTAGTTTGGTCTAACAAATTGTTCGACAAAGTCCTCTTCATTTAAAATAATTTCTCCCTGACTTTTACACATATCACATTGTACGGTTATTTCTTCTTTCGTTAAATGATAAGGAAGACGTAGATATCCATTCCCTTTACACTTAGGGCATATAACTTTATGCTTTGTTTTTTCCATGTAGTTTACCATTCAATTTAGTTATTTTTTCGTTCACCAAGTAAGTTACAGCTTGGCTCCTGCTTAACTTTAGATTCGGATCTAAAGTTTTATTTCTTAAACTATCAAGGTCATTGTATGTTTTATGAGTGACCGTGATATTTTTGTATTTGCTTGTATCTGTCATTTGTTATATCCTTCTTTCATATTTATAAGATTAGATTTTATCTCATAATGTAGGATGTTAGTCAATGAAAATATTATTATCTTTAGTAATATGCAGCTATGTGCAGGGTGTGTGTATGCCAGCCTATGAATGGCCTGAACAATTTAATACAATGTATGATTGCTTAACTTTTGGCTATGAAGAATCAAATAAAAAAATGAAAGAGATTGGTAGAGCAGAAGTTAACAAACACGAAATCTTTATTCGTTTTAATTGTCAACCTGTATCTACTACTTAACGACAAATACAACCGTAAAAATCTCCACTGCCATCATTCATAACATGTTGATTAAAAGGTGCATCGTGATACGTTGATAATTTAATTCTTAAAATATCGCAGAGCTCAAAGCAATCCACATTACTTACTAGTGTTATCCCTTTTGTCATTTCTTTTGTTACTTCAACAAGATGGAATAACCCATCACTCAATATAATTATTTCCATAACTTAGTTTGTTTTTCTAAGCTTCTTATTAACGTCATGAGTTCTAGTTCCCATTCTTACAATCTTTGCAAAATTAGGAGCATCAATATCAACTAACACACCAAATGGTTTCCAAGCTCTTTTCATTATATTTAACTCTAATAAAAAAACTGACCACTGTTTTTGTGAAATGCCGTTTAATTTTATTTTTATTTCTTTATCTTTCATAAGAGGAGTGTAGGATATTGTTATATAAATGTCAATGCCCTTGTCCCCGGTACTTCTTATAATTACGCTTTTCAGCTTTGTTCATTCGTTTCTTGTGCCGACCTATTTTGGGAGGTGTTCTCTTTATATATGTATTAACGCCGAATTTAGATTTCTTCGCCATCGTTCTTTAGAATCATTCTAATGTCACTACCATCTGTAGCTGTGGGTATGTATGATATCTTTCCATTTACTTTTTGCTCTAAACTCATACCACACCTAGTGCATTTATAGAACTCAGCTATAGATACCAAGACAGTTTCTTCTGAGCATTCTGGGCAAATGCCATTAACAATTTCTGTTACCCATTTCATTCTACAACTTGACCATCTTTCCACTTCATCTCAGGAAGTCCGTTCTCGTATTTCTTCCCGTCAAAAGTCAGCACCTGTTTTCTGTTAGTGCCTTTTTCATTGTAAGATACGTGGACCCATCCTGCTTGGCCATCGTTTGGTTTGTAGTATTCAAGGATTAATTGATCAAAATCACAGTTAGCTTCTATCCAATAAGCTATTTTAATATTAGGAATGGACATAATTTCTAGGTCTACGGCCTGGCCTTTTGCATGTTGCGACGTTTTTTTCGATCCTATGGCTTCGCAAAGCGCTTCGGATCGATAGCCTGATGTTATTGTAATTGGTTTATCAAACTTTGCACGAAGTGGTTCTAATATCTTATAACAAATTTCGGTAAGATTATGTATCTCACCTGACCCTGGTGTATTGTCGATGCCCTTACGAGCAGCCGTCATTGAACGGGTCATCTCTTCGAGACTAAAATTTTTACTGAGTTTCATTATGTCAAGAGTTTGTCTAGAAAGAATAAGGCTACAGTCCCCACTGTAGCTAAAAGAACCCAGTAGATTTTGTCTACCTTGCCACCCAATTTATCAATATCTTCGTGCATATGTTTAAGATGATTATTTTTAATCTGGGAAATATCTCTTTTAACTCCTGTAAGATAACCGTACAGGGCTATAATATGTTCTCGGGTGCTTTTAGGTTCTATTGCCATATTTAATTTTATCCGAATGGAAAGAACTTAGCAAATCTATTAGGGTTTGTTAAGTTATTTTCTACTTTTAAATTGGGAGAAGCACTAGGTAAATTAAGGTTATTTGGGCCACTTACGGGTGATGCTGACGGTAGTAACGGATTTTGTATTAAAGGAAACGGATCATCACTTAAGTTCAAACTTCTTAGTTCCTGTTGAACTTCCAGGATAGCAGAAAAAGCTTCTAAGAAAGGATTTGTTACTCCTAGATTAGCTGCGTTGTTTGCAAAAGCTAATCTTACATTATCTGATATTGCTAATGGTCTAAAGATATCATTATCAACTGATCTAAAATCTATTGTCGACATACGATCAGAAACTTCATTAAATAAATCTGTTTCACTCAACCCTAAAACTCTAGCTCCATCTATATCTTTTTGAAAATCTTGTCGTGTATTATACAATGCCCTATTAGCATTAATATAATTCTGCACAATTTCTTGAGGATCGATTGGTGCACCTCTTAAAGATTTTGCTGTAAATAAAGATCTTGAGTCTCTAACTCCTTGTTGATAATCTCTAATTTTAAATTTCAAAGATTTAGCAGGATTAACTTCAACTGCTCTAAATCCAACTAAACCTCCTAACTCATTTCCTAGTTCATATGTTTCGCCATACTTATTAAATACACCTTTTTGATCCACTCCTACTTCTTTAAGAGCACCCATACCAATTCTTTTTAATTGATCTGCTGAAAATGGAACTTGTGATTTTAAAATATGTTTAAAAATTGCTCCTGCCTTATCTCCGTAATTATCTTCAGGATTGTATACTCTCGAGCCGGATGTTGAAACTCCTCCTCTACCTAGTATACCTTTTGGTAAAACATCAACAGCTGCTTCTGTCCAGATCGATTCACTAACAAAAGGCTCACCTAATTCTTTTGTAGCATTAAACAATCCAGCAAGAAAGTCATCCATAATACCATCTTGATCCGTTCTGCCTTGAGATATTGAATTCAATACTGTTTGTATAGGTCTTGTTAAAGTATCATAAGCATTGGTATGACTAAAATCGATATATTTAAATTTACCATCTTCACCTTTAATTGGAATTAAAGTAGAGTTTTTTGACCAATCAGGAACATATCTTCTTAGTGCTTCCATCTCTTCGGATGTAACATTGTATAAAGCTTTAAATGCTTCTGTTAACGCGTATGGAACAGCAACCGTTGTAGCGCCCATACCAAATAATCTTGTGTAACCTATACCTTGGAACGGTTTTACCGTTGTGCCGTCAGCTCTTACAATAGTTTCATTTACTTCTTTTAAACCTCTTCTTACAATATTAGTTCCTGTTCTTAATATTTCTGCTGGAAAAGATACGAAGTTACCAATAGGTGCCTTTCTTAAACCTTTAATGAACTCACCAACATAATCATAGTTAGGCACATTGTTTTTAACAATATCAGCTGCTTCTCTTTTGATATATTCATCTGTAAATTTTATTGTTTTTCCAGCACCATCTGTAAACGTCTCTCCTTTTTTAATACCATTTTTTAATAACGCATCAGCTAATCTTTTTTGTTCTTGAGAAAATGTATATATTTTCCAAAAATCATCCTCAGCTGTATACAAATCTTCTGACATTCTTTTTATTTTCGAAAAAGGTTTTAGTAATAAACGTAAACCTTTATCTGATGTCATTGTTTCACCAAACTTAACATCTTCAAGCAGTCTACTTAAATCTCCTAATCGTACGTTACTATTTACAACACCAAGTTCTAATAGCTCCTCATAGAATTCTTGTTGTTGTTTGGTACCTTTGAAATTAGCTCCCGCTAATCGAAACGCATTTTTAACTGCGTCAGGATCTCGTAAAGGAATAATACCGTTTGCAGCAGCAAAAGCTGTCGCACTAATAAAGTTACGTGCGTGTGTAACTGGAGAAAAAATTGTTTTTGCCATTTGAGAAGTAGCCTTTGGATACAGAATAAAATTTTCATAAAGTCTCATCATTGCACCGCTATCTCTATTAGTTTTATTTGTTTGAATTAAAGCTTCTGCTACACCTCTCCTTGCATATTTTTTATCAAGAGGGTTAATAGAACCTGCTTCTAAAGTTTTATTAGGATCAATTTCTAGTTTAATAAAATCATCACCAAAAAATTTTCTTGCTTCATCTTCCGTTTTAACAACAAAAGGTTCGTTTGGTCGCTTTGGTCTACTTGTAACTAAAACATTTGTTTCAGGGTCAACGTATGGTTTAGATCCTGCCGCTCTCCAAGCGTCCAATTTTTTAGGAAAGGCATTTGCTTCTTCAACAGCATTTTTAGATAGGTTATCTAAGTTGCTAAAAAATTCATTACGTCTTGTAATTAGTGCTAGTCTAGAGGTAGCCGTTAAAATAGTTTGCATTGGGTTTTGTGTCTTACCCAATAACTCTTCAAATACTTTTTTATCAAAACCTGCTTGTTCTAATTGATCTAATCCTTTTACAGTTGAATAGCTTGTAATTTTATTAGTTGCAGATTTTTTTGTAAAAAAATCTTCAGGTACTTTAAATGATGGACCAGTCATTTCAAGACTTTCAGCCATCCTAGGTTTAAGTTTTGCTGTCTTCAATATATTATTAACATAGTAAAGAGCTTGTTCTTTCTGTAAATCTATTCCTTTTGTTGCGGCTACTTTTTGAAACTCTTTTACAGCTTTAGCGATTGTTTCATCAGCTGGTCTCCAAGATTCTATACCCATAACATTTCTGTTTTGAAATAATTCATAAGTTTGTCCTAACCAATTAGATACTGTATCTTTATATATTTTTGCAAATTCATCAAAGTTTTCTTTACTTTGAGTTGCACCTAGGGTTGTAAACATATCTCCCCATTTACTACGTATTCTACTTAATCCACCTAGTATTGCATTAATATTTTCTTTATCTTTTAATCTTGGTTCGTCTTTTAATAGTTTAAATAATTTTTGTTTTTCTGCATCTGCTATTGGACCAAAGTCTGCTGTTTGTTTATATGTTGAAAATTGTCTTCGACTAGTAACATCTAATTGTTTAATGAAATCATCTTTAGTTAGATTAGGTGTAGTTGTTCTAGCTTGTTTAAATAATTCTTCACCTGCTTCATTTAATATAGGTTTATTTATAATTTTAGGATCACCGGATAATAGAATATCATTAATAACTTTTAAGGCAGCATCTCTTTTCTGTAGTATGTTTGCACCTTTTTTTAAATTAAATTTTTGAGCCATCACGCCTCTAAAAGGTGGAAAGATTTCATCAATAATTTGTTCTATTTCTTTACTAATAAATTTTGCTCTAGCTGCGTCGGAAGACCTTTTTCCAATTTCAGATCTTTGTTGATCAAAAAACTCTTTGGTAGTCTTACCCTGTTTTCTTAAATTAGTAGCAATAACATCAAAGAACCATTGGTCTAATCTTGAGCCATTTTTAAAAGCATCATCAGATCTTGTAGCTAATTTTTTTATTGTAGCTCCAATACCACCTAACACTCCTGTAAATAATGCGCCTTCAGTTCCAAATTTAATTCTATTAATTAATTGTCTAGCAGGATCGTTCTTATCTTCTTCTCTATTTATTTCTGTAGGCCCACCTAATAAATCACCAAAGGTTCCAATGCCTTCTACGTCTCCAACGAAAACTCCTTCGGCAACTCCACCAGCGGCAGCTCCTGTTAAAAACTTAGATCTCTTTAAACGTTTTCTAAGTTCCTTGCTCCCTGTGCCCGGAACTAATCCAGCTTGTCTCACGTTTAATTTACCAACACCTTCTGCTGTTTCTATTAATGCTTTACTTGGTTTAAAATAAGTATTGCTCTGTACTGCTCTTACCGCAGACTTAGCTAATCTCTGTCCTTGTTTAAAAGCTATACCACCAGGAACTCCAATGTTAACAAGTGTCTCTACAAGTTTACCTGCAGCTGTTGCTTCTGCCTTTTCATCAAAGTCTGTAAGATCATCAAAAAATTGTTCGACTTCTGCGGCCTTGCTTGTACCCGCACCAAGATCAATTAATGTTGCACCGAGAGAAAAGAAACCTTTAGGTATTGCGATAAGACCAGATGCAACTCCTGCGAAAACAGATTCAAGAGTGCCAACTCTATTGTTGGGGCCTGAGGATGTATTACTTAATAATTCGTCTATTGTTGCCATTGTTTATTCCTGCCTACCATTAATATATAGGTATGAAACTATTTTAGTCTTCTTACTACACCATTCACATAATCATATAATTGATTACCTAAAGTATATGTTCCGTTTCCACCATTTCTTTTTTCAATATCTGCTTTTATTACAGATTCTGGGTTAAGTTTAAATGATTCCTTGTCTTGAAGTTTCTTTAAGGTATCTTCACCGCCAAGCGATCCTTGATATAATGTACCAGTAAGTTCTTCATAATCTTGAGCTAAAATACTAACCCCACCTTTAACTCCATATCTTATACCGCCTCTATCTGCTCTATCTAAATCACCAATTGTAGTTAACGATCGTTTTCTTTTTTCAATTGCAATCGGGTCTGTTGCTATAGCTTGTGCTTGAATTTGTTCTTTTTTAAGTTCACTTTCAATTCTAGCTAGATCTAATTTTTGTCTTAAATCAACGTCTTTATCAAATTCTTTACTTACTCTTTGTGTAATATTTCCAACTGTATCTGAATCAATACCACCTGTTCTGATCTCTTCACCTGCTGCAATTAAGGAATCTGCAACAGCAGCATCTCTAGATCTTTTCTCAACAGCTTTTAATAATCTTGATACAGATGTTTCTTTTTTACTTCCATCATCATTAAACTGATTTCCTTTTTCAGTTGTTTGATTTATGGTATCTGCCGTTTTACCTCTTTGTCCAACAGTGCTACCTTTTTGTCCAACGTTTGGATCTACTTCCGGATCATCATCACCAAGAAATCCTTTTGCAAGATAACCAGTTGTGAAAAGTCCTGTTGGAGTCGTCAACGCACCTTTAAGAACTTTTTGTGCAGTTTTCTTTATAAATCCGCCTGCTGTAGGATTTAATACTAAACCTAAAATAGGATCATTTGTAAAAAACTTACTTAAACGATTAGGTTGAAATACTTGTGAAGTTACTTGTGCAGAACCCGGTCCGACACCTGGTGTGCCTGGTAATCTTGGTCCTGGAAAGCCTCTACTAAATTGTGTTGCTCCTGGTGTGCCTGCAGTAGGTGGACCTAGTCTCGGAACATTAGTGGTTCTAGCAACAGTAGTTCCAAACAAACCTCTTGCTCTCGCCAATAGTGGTGCTGCTCTAGCTGAGAGAGCTGTAAGGATGGGACCAACACCCCCACCTAAAACATAATTCTGTCTAGGTTCTTTAATGCCATCCATTATACCTTCTTTTACAGGACCGCCCATTTTGAACATTGGTCTATTTAATGGTTTCATCTTACCTCACTACTATTTGTGGTTTAGCAAATATCTTAGCGTACAATCCACCAACACCTAATGCAGTTCCTAATGCTTTATCTAACGCACTTGTTTCTGCACCTGTCGGTAGTTGTGGAGCAACTGCACCGAATCCTGCTAGTTGTCCTAAACCAGCTCCGTATTGTTGTAATCTTTGTTGTGCTTCAAAGGCTTCTGATTGTGCTGCTTGTTGATCAGCGGATAATTGTGCTTGTGAAATTCCTTGTCTTAAAGATCCTAAGCCACCTAGAGCTTGTATATCTGCTGCTCTACTTGCGGCTTCAAAGTTTGATAAACCTGTTTGAAATCCTGCTTGACCAAATTGTTGTCCAGCTAAACCTTGTTGTGCTCCAGAAAATTGTTGTTGAGCACCTGCTAAACCTAATTGATTAGCTAATGCTTGTTGTGCTGATTGTTGTGCTTGACCAAAACCTTGTTGTAATAATCCGGCTTGTAATAAAGCTCTTTGTCTATCTGCTCCAGAACCATACTCAGCTAATTGTACTCCAGCTCTACCCGCACCTAACACTCCAAGTTGTGCTTGTTGATCTCTAATAGATTGTTCTTGTATTGCTCTATTTCTATCAAACTCCGTTAGTGTTGTATCAATAACTTGTTGTTGATACGGAGACATAAAATCTTGTGTTAACGTTTGTGCCGCTGCACCTGTTGTTGGCGCTAGACCTTGAGCACCTGTTAAAAATTGTTGAGCACCACCTAATGTTGTAGCTGCTGTGCCTAACGTTGCTTCTCCTTGTGTACCTGCTGCTTTAGCTGCAGTTAAGAAAGGTGAGTAAGACCCAACACCTTGTTGGGCTATACCGATAGCCTGTGTTTGTAATGGATCTTCAGTTCCAACGAATTGTCTGCCTGTAAATTTTGTTGTATCTATTGGAACAGCTGTTGTTGCTGTTAACTGTTTTGCAAAATCTTTTGCTGTATCCTGTAAATAATCTGGTAATGCCATTATACTACTCTATTCTCCAATTGTTTCATTTGATCATACATCTTTTGGGCTCCTTTTTCTACATTTCCTTCACCCATACCTCTAACAGCATCTGCTGTCATAACAAACTCATTTTTTGATAACATCGCTGGGACATCATCTGCTTTTTCTTTTTTACCCATAGGTACAAAGCCACCTGATTGTCTGTAATCTATTTCCGGTACACCACCCTCTAACATCCTAACTGCTGGTAGATCTGCTATACCACCACCTGCAAACTTACCTAGCAACATATCAATCTCTTGTTGAATCATTCTTCTATCCATAGGATCTTTTGTGCCTTCTAGTAATTGTAATAATTGAGTAACTCTATTTCCGCCGCCAGCTAATTGTGCTCTACCACCTTCAGCTGCATTAAAGAAACCTGATTGAGCTACTGATGTTTTAGGTAAAAATCTTAAACTTGGATCTCTGTTTCTAGCTTGCGCTACAATATCAGAAATATTTGTAGGTGTTACACTAAACGGATCCTCTAAAATTTCCTCCTCTTCTTCAGCACCTCCCATAAAAAAAGGTAATGCAGATAAGGCAGCACCACCACCTAAGAATAATTTTTGAGTTCCAGATAAACCGTCAAAACCTTTTTTAGCTCCACCTAATATTTTACTTAAAATACCTGTTGGCGCTTTGCCACTAAATGCTGTACTTAAATCTCTTCCTCTTGAAAAAAATCTTCCTATGCCAGGTAAATTTCTAGCTTGAAATGCACCACCAAAACCACCGCCTAATCCATAGATTGCAGCAGCACCTAACGCCGCTTTACCAATGGGACTTTTAACAATTTTTTTAATAGGCTTTGTAATCTTTTTTACTAGGCTACCAAGGCCGTATAGTTGTCTGGGTTGTTGCATTCTTGATATTGTCATAGTTGTAAATTAGTTCTAATTAAGGCAGGTATAGTACCTGAGTTTTCCACATTACTTTGTTTTTCCAAACAAATCAAGCGCAGGCATTATTAATGTAACATCTTTTCTGATATCTGATTCTGGTATATTCAAAGCTTTCCACTCTGTATCATCCTTATATTCTACGCCTGTCTTCATATTTGTTATTTTTGTTATTGTTTTTGATGGTTTTATAACCGGTATATCTTTCATTATGAAATTACCTCTCTTGGCTGTATCTCTAATATTGAGGCTATAACGTGTAGCTCATTTGCATCACTAGCCTGTACCTTTAGTATCTCACTTTCTTCCATAACAAGGGGTTGAGTTAATAGCTCTGTTGTAGCATTTGAAGCTATAGCTTTTGTCTTAAATAGGTTAAATATATTTGCTGATGAGTCTACCAAAGTCACAGTTATATTAGCCCCGGACCCTGCATCCTCAGAAACTAAAATAGATTTAATAACAGCGGTTTTAAAAGAAGGGACCGTGTACAACGTTGTTAAATTCGTTGTTGTTAAGTCTGCTTTTTTATTTATAAAACTATTAGCCATTAATTTAAAAAGAAGTTAAATGCTTCTACTTCATCCTTAAGTTCTTGTTGATACGTTGTATTTAGTTTTTGTATTACAGCATCGAGATCTCTAACTTGTGAGTCAGCTATGTTCTGCTGATACTCTTTACTAGGTCTTGTTAATACTTGTACTATCTTTGCCATTACTCTCCTCCACCTGGATCGTATGGATCACTGTATGAAGTATCATCTCCTGGTGTTGACTCACCGCCAGAGTATGTATCAGACTCTCCTGTGTAGTCTAAAGTCTTGCCGGTAGCATCTGTTGTTGGCATTGCGAACTGACCGATACCTTGATTGTAATTAAAAGCAAATTCTCTTGGAGTCATTGTTCTATTTGTAACCGAATCTCTATACCCTCTCATTTTAGCTCCTGTTGTTAGATAAGCTCTTAACTCTGCTTCAGCTTTTTCTTTAAGACTTTTTTGATTTTCTGTAAGATCTTCTTCCTCTTCAAACTGGTCAATATAGTTTTGGTACATCTCTCCTAAGTCTTTTGAACCAAAAGCACTTTCAAAATTTTTACCTGCAAGAACACCTGTTGTAATTTTATTATCTACAACATTAACACCACCAGGTTGATTCACATATTGATAGTCCATACCTGGTTTACTTCTACCTAATGGCAAGAACTGCGAACCAATTGCACCTGCTAAAGCAAAAAGAGGATTAGCCGCTCCAGTAAGAAGTTGGCCTGCCCCTAAACCTACATTTGCTCCGGCTTGAAACATTAAGGGTCGAGCAAATGTGTTTCTCATAATGCCTGTAAATCTATTGTCTTGTGGCACACCAAGGTTTCTTGCAGCGTTTAATTCACTAGCAAGAATAGGGTTTGCAGAAAGTGTATTCTGAGCTTGGTCAGTTTCTAGTATTCCTGAATAGTTTTGATTAGCTCCTCGATTAAAACCACTTTTAAAAATATTATTAGCATCAAACGTTGGATCTCTACCATCGTAGAACCTTGCATCATTGTCTCTTAATATTTCTTGAACATTGGCTGGAGGAAGACTATTGACTAATTTGTTTGCAGCAAGTTCAGCTGTATTGTTTAATAAATCTGTTCCTGTTCCACCAAAAATTTTTAAAAAAGTTTCTTGATCCATTACCTTCTACCGTCCGGTTGTATATCTAATCTAAACGTTCCAAGTTTCCATTCTTGACTTGTACTTGTGTTTTCTACTTTTAATGCAATTGCTCTCGCTCTTGCTCGTGTGTCTACTTTAGTCGTTGATGAGCTTACTGTAAAGGGTCCAAGTGATGAACTTGCAGCTGTATCATTTGAGTAATTACGTAAGTTTAATGTTACTTGTGTGCTACCTGTTTGTGATAAAAAGTCAGGTATAAATCTTCTAATCTTCATAATAAATTCACCATCACCTCTAAGGTCTGGCATTGCTGATGTAGCTCCTCTTTGTATTCTTTGTGTAATATCAAAATCACCAGATAAAATATTTGATGTAATAGCTGTAGTCGTACCACCTTTAACTTGATCGGTCCCCGTTTCGTGTTCATAGTATGTTGAAACACCGTCCGTATTACCTTGTACATAAGTTGCTGACGTAGCTCCTTCAACACCATCAGCATCATATTCTAATGCGTGAGGTTTACCAAATACAGCAGAGTCTTGCCACGCGGTTCTAGCTAAAGTTCCAACTGTCCACACAGGTCGTGCAACTTCAGAATCAAAATAGTTATAACAGACCATTCTATTTACGACTGATGAATTAGTTGTTGGATAGAACCACATAATTTCACCAAACAAGTTATTTAATCCAGCTGTAATCATTTGATTACCAGAGTTTAAATTTATATCATCATAAACATAGTCTTCTACTAAACAAGGTAATGATTCTAAATTACCAGCGTATTTAAAAAATCCATTTTCAGATAACCAGTAAGCAGCTCCGTCTACTTCAACTACTGCATTCTTACCAGCTAATCCACAGTTAGTTCCAGCTTGTTCAAAGGCAAAGGTAAAAGGTTGACCAACAAAACGCATTAAGAATAATGCTGTGTCTGTGTAAACATAGATTGCATTTCGTCCTCTGATAGCTCCCATAATTTGAGATCCATCAGCTAGTCTTTGTGTACCAGCATCATTGGTTGCTGTAGGGGTATATGTATTAATATCTTCAACAGAAGAAAATCTTACAAACATATTATCTTGCGTAGACTTTGTACCAATTGTAGTTTCTGTTCCAAAGAACACTAAGTGTCTATCCGGTGTCGATACTAGCATATGTCTTGATGCTGTAGGAGCACCTGAAATAATAGTTGCTCTTGTAGATGTTGCATCTGTTGCTGCAGAGTTCCATTCAAATACTTCACCATCACATATTAAACAAATAGCTTTGTCACCAAAATTATCTAGCGACCAGAATCCAGGTTCTACAATTAAGTCACCTGAAGCTGCTTCACCCCACGCTATAAAATTAGACGAACTTGTTACTGTTGCACCGCCTGAATGTGAGGCTGCTGTTGTGTTTCTTACTGCTCTTGTTACACCCGATAAACTGTTACCCGATATGCCTGTGTATGAAATTTCTTCCGATCCTATTTGTATAAAGTTTGTACCTGAAGATGGAAACTGTGATGCGTCTGTTAATGTAATACTCGTTGTGCTTGAGTTAATACCAGAAGCTAATGTTGTTGATGTTGCTCCAACTTCTTCTCCACCCCAAGACCCAAGAGACCAACCAAAACCTTGTGCCTGTACATCAGGACCTATGTGATAATAAAGCCTAACTCTGATACCACCTGATTGAGTAGCCCCGGACCCTGTTTCGTTAGAAGGCATTGTTATAGTAATGGTATTAGAAGAAGGGACCGTTGTGGCCATAAATCTTATGTCGTCAAAATCAGAAGCACTAAAGTTAGAATCAGTAATCGATGTAAAATTATCTAGTAAAACTATATCACCTGCTTGAATACCGTGATCACCAGAAAAATTTATAGTAACGGTTGCTGATCCGTTAGTTGTGCTAAATGCATTTGTAAGTGTTGTCGTAGTTTTAATAGGATGAATATCATAGAATACACCACCTGAGTAAGCGTATAAAACTCTGTTAGTTCCTATAATAGAATATTTTTGACCAGCACTATTTGTAAACTGATGTAAACCTCTAGCAGCTCCAGTTACATTATCTGCACCTAGCTGCTTCCAACCCCCTATCTTTTCAGGAGTCTTATATCTAAAACGAACATTATCGCAGTCTATCCACTGTGCTTCACCACCAGTAGCAGTTACTTGCTTATTAATACCCGGTAAAAAGTTAACCTTCTGTAACATAGATCTCCAGATTATATTAGATTGCGTCGATATTCAACGTTATTTGACTATTCCTAGCATAGGTCTTTTATCATACAAATTGGACTTTGCAAACCTTCCATCTGCGTGATTATAATGTAAGAATACTTGACCACATAATTGCCCCTGAAAAGGCTCTCTCCAGTGCTCTAACTCACAGCCAGAATAGATAAGCATATCACCAGGTTTTAAATTGACTTCTATACCTTTGGGTGCACCAGGTTTATGTATATTTTTATGCTCATCTATAACATAGTCTCCTCCTGTGGGATCTAAATAAATAGGCCAAGGATCTCCACCTAAACATAGTGTGGTTGATATCTCACAACTAGGTCTATCTTTGTGTCTTTTAAGAATATTACCGTTTCTATAGAGTCTTGTGTATGAATACGTTGGCACTAATTTAAGTCCTGTTTTTTTCTGCATTACAGCTATAGTTTTAATTAGTAATGTCTCCATTAATCTGTCACCGTATTTAGCGTAAGAGTTTGGAACTTGTGTATCGTTAAAATTACCAATAAGCTTATTACCTGAATGTGTTACACCATTGTTTAGCATCCAATGGTCTGCTTCAGCTGATATTTGTAAATACCTATAAGCTATGTCTGCTACTTCTTTAGATATAGCACCACGTATAACTTGATATTTATTTTT
>WLWF01000613.1_pt1 | contig 33360 bp, 20 predicted proteins | sample 6718331 | NCBI WGS metagenome assembly WLWF01 (sample SAMN12718692, study PRJNA515312) | sponge metagenome | isolation source: marine sponge | host: Mycale hentscheli | place: New Zealand: South Island, Marlborough, Capsize Point | collected 2003-05-01 | reverse complement strand
GTTGTAAATGATCAGCTATGCACCCCAAGCTTTGTACCACATGTCGCGAACGGCATCCTTGACCTCTTGGGTAAAGAAGCTCGCGGAATCTATCATGTGGTGAATGACGGCTCTACAAACTGGCATAACTTCGCATGCGAACTGTTTAGCCAGGCGGGCATAGCTTTGAGACCAAAAGGAATTCCGACCGATGGTTATCCAACCGTAGCACCACGTCCTCGCTTCAGTATTCTCGGTACAAAGAAATTTGCCTCCTCAACAGGGCATCATCTGCCGCACTGGAAAAAGGGCATATCCGCCTATACCAAAATGATACAGACGGCTTCTACGCAAAAGGACAGATGCGCATGAATTCAATTCTAGTCACTGGTGGCGCAGGCTTTATTGGCGGCGAATTTGTCCGTCAATGGATTTCGGAGGAATCAGAAACTGTTATCAATCTTGATAAACTTACATATGCTGGCAACTTGGACTCTCTTGAAAGTGTGACCGAGAACCCTCGGCACATTTTTGTGCATGGCGACATTGGTGATTCAGATTGCATCCGAAGCCTATTTGCTCAATACCATCCATCCGCTGTCATAAACTTTGCTGCCGAGAGCCACGTTGATAGATCAATTGATGGACCTGCTGAATTCGTTGAAACAAATGTTTTGGGTACCTTTCGGCTGCTTGAAGAATCTCGAAGCTACTGGCAATCGTTGCCAGAGTCAGAAACGGAATCATTCCGCTTCCTCCACGTATCTACTGACGAAGTTTACGGATCGCTCGGCCCCGTTGGAAAGTTTACGGAAACAACACCCTACGCCCCGAACTCACCGTATTCGGCTTCCAAAGCCTCAAGTGACCACTTCGTACGAGCCTACTTTCACACCTACGGCTTTCCCACGCTGACAACAAATTGCTCGAACAACTATGGGCCTTTTCAATTTCCAGAAAAATTAATACCCGTAATAATACTGAATTGCTTAGAAGGCAAAGCACTGCCAGTGTACGGCGAGGGGCTGCAGGTTAGAGATTGGCTACATGTAAGCGATCACTGCAGGGCTATCCGTGAAGTTCTTAAACGAGGCCGTGTTGGTGAGGTTTACAATATTGGTGGCGACAGCGAGAAAACCAACATCGAAGTTGTAAAAACGATTTGCAAAGTCGTAGATCAATTACGCCCAGAACTTCAACACTCTCCATCAGAGTCTTTGATTAAGCACGTTACTGACCGGCCCGGTCATGACAAACGCTATGCGATAGATTTCAACAAAATCAAAGCAGAGTTGTCATGGTCTCCCAAGATATCTTTTGATGAAGGAATCCGCATGACCGTCGAGTGGTATCTTCAAAACAAACTATGGATAGAAAACATAGCGAGTGGAGGGCATCATCGAGCACGTCTTGGCCTTTTGGGATCTAAATAGCACCCACTCAGCCCTACTTCATCAAAACGAACCTCTGGGAAGAAAAGCAGGAGTGTCTTAAGCCAATTCAAAGGCAGTGGAGAGAGATAGGCAGACTAGTTATACCCTGATGTCTTAGCTACCACGTTCGAGATAAGTATTTTTTAAAAAATAAATGAGTACAGAAGCTGAAATAAAATTTGTCAAATTTTTATTGTCTTTCGCAGGTTGAGCACCTCGACTACTCGTTTACTCCTAACGACAACACCAGCAACCTTCAACCTGAATGGTGCGAATACGCTATTTTCCGGAATGAGTTTTTCAAAGGAACATGCGAAACAGGCCTTACTGGTTTCCTGTCCTTGAAATTACAAGAAAAAACAGGAGTTCTTGGTAGTCAAGTTTTTGAATAGATTCGAGCGAACCCAGACTACGATGTCTATTTCATCAATCCTTTCTTGAAACAACTAAGGAGAACTCGACCAAATAACACTTGGGAGCACGGAGAAAAGTATCACCCAGGACTTATTTCCTTGACTCAACGTCTGTTTGATGAAGTTGGGTATGAGATTGACATCAAAACACTGACAATGGATCCAGAAAAACATTGTTTTGCAATTACTGGATTGGTGCTCCCGTTTTCTGGAAGCGATATGTCGAATTTTGCGAGCCACTTTATCAACTGATCCAGAACAAACTTGACCAGCAGCAAAAAAGAATTTTGCTAGAAAAGGCTGATCACAGTGGGAATTGTTTTATCCCTTATATAGTTGAACCCCTACTTTCTACACTATTGTCCACACACAAAAACATTCGAGTAAAGGCATGGCACACTAATAAAAATATAAACTTATCACTGCCTCAGTGGATGATGCGTGAAATAAAAAGGCCTATCAATAAACTTCTAAAACCCAACAAGAAATGAAATAATAATTTTTCTATTTCCTAACTAACAAGAGGCATGGTCTTCAGACGTGTGGCTTTGAAATAAATCTGCTTTAGAAATTCGTGCAATCAAAGATTTGGAGAACGAACCCTAGCAAATTTATTCAAAAACTTCGTGCTCAGAGTCACCACCACTGATTAGATATGCGGTTAGATCAAGAATCTCATCCTGTGTCATTCGACTAAACAGGCCTACTGGCATTGGTGACGTTTTCGACACCATCATCTCATCAATCTCATCTCTATTTATTGACACACGTTCCCAGGGGTCAGCGAGATCAGTGTTGAGGACAATATTCCCTCCATCCCCCTTCTGACCAAGATTCACGATCACACCGTTATGCACGATGCCGTCATTTGTCAAAACAGTAACTGAGGAAAATTGATCGTTAATCACTTTGCTTGGATGAATAACCTGATCAAGCAGGTCACGTGTTGAATACCGTCGGCCAGCAGTTGTGAGATCAGGACCGGTCATTCCGCCCTGGTTCTGAAATCGGTGGCAGGCGTAACAGCCAGCAGCTGCAAACATGGTCCGTCCGTTTACAAAGTCACGACCATGCATACCAGTTTGAGCCGCCAAAGCTAACTCATCGAGCTGCCATTCATTGGACGGACGCCCTTTGAACACTTCGCCCAGGTTTTCAAGCGCAGACTTCTTCTCCGGCTTCTTAGCGAGAATTTCTGCCAGTGATTCTTTTTGTGCTTCACTAAGTGACGCGACAGCATCATCTCGAATAAATTCCACAAACTTGGCAAAACTCGCTCCACCACGATAGTTTGCAGCCTTCAAGAACCAACTGAAGTACTCTTCTTTTAGTTGATCCGTCCAGCCTTTTTTGAGAAAGCGAATCGATCTCGCATACTGCATCTGCTCTTCTTGAGTTGGAACAGATTGAATCATGGCAATTGCTTTTTCTGCAAGAGTGGGTGACTCAAGCCACGCAAGGGTCTCGCACAACAACCAATTCATTTCAGCTGAGTCGGAAGGAAAGAGTGGGTCAATTTTTGCGACTAGCTGATCAACAGTGACATCACTCGGACGCCCAAAACGACTTAGAATAATTTGAAGTGTTCGCTGATACGTAAGCAAGCTTGTTTGGTCGAGGTGATTGAGATCAATCTTGATCATCGCTTGAAGAAGTTTGTCACGCATGTCTGTATCGACTGGTGGAGTCGAATCGTCTCGATGCAGTGGACACACACCTGTTGTACGAGCAAGTGCTAGAAGGGCCTCAACCTGTTTCTTAGGATCTGTTTCGGCAAGAGCCTTCTCTGCCCACTCGTCGACTGGTTGGTGCTCAATCGCGGTTCGAGCTGCAAAGCGAATAAAACGATCCGAATCTGAAAGATATGGCCATGCTACTCGTACAGCGTCTGCATCTTTTTTCCCATGGAATGCCTCCAGCTGATGCCGTGTTGTTCTCGCTACATTTTCACCGTGAGCTGGCACGACTGGATTTGTTGATTCATCACCGACATAGGTCACACGATATAGCCCCGACTGCACCTTCCTTCCGCCAATCGTGAAATACATGGCACCATCGTCGGGATGAATGATTGCATCGGTAATGGGTAGCGGAGCACCGGTTACAAACTCTTCTTTCGTGGCTGTGTACGAAGACCCTTCGGGCTTCAGATGAACCGCGTACAATTTTCCCCAACTCCAATCGAGTGCATACAGTGCGTTCTGATATTTTGCTGGAAACTTTGCGCCATATCCAAATGTCACACCCGTTGGTGAGCCTGGCCCAATATCAAGAGTTGCCGGCAGACTGTCTGCATAAAATGGTGGTCGCTTTCCCGCACCATTCCTCCAACCGACTTCCGCCCCACTTGTCACATGGTTGATCCGTGTTGGACGATACCACGGAGCATTGAAGTCGTACTCCATATCTGCGTCATAGGTAAAGAGTTCGCCATCATGATTGAACGCTGCATCAAAAATATTCCGAAACCCATTTGCGTAGACTTCAAAATTTTTCCCATCTCGATCAACTTTGTAGATGATGCCACCGGGCGCAAGCACACCACGATTGTGGCCACGGCCATCAGGAAAACTTGGAAGCAGATGATCTTCCCCCCATACCTGTGGCACCTGTGAAGATTCGACAAAATCTGTTGGCTTTGTGCTGTTCCCTGTAATCAGGAAAAAAGAATTTCCATCAGGACTCGGCACCACCGCATGCACGCCGTGGTCTCCGCGGGCTTCTATTTCCCTCAGGCACTCGACTTTATCAAGTTGGTCGTCGCCATCACTATCTGTCAGGCGGTAGAGACCTGATGAGATCTTTTTCTCGTAATCGTTCACGCCAACATAAAGCGCATCGTGGGCCCAGACCATTCCGTTGACTGCTCGAATATCAGCCGGCACAGGCTGGACATCATTCATGTCGAGCGTCTGCCCAGGTTTTGGAGGAGTAATCCGGTAGAGCCCACCAAACTGATCACTCACCAAGAGACGTCCTTTGTTATCTGTGCAAAGATTGACCCACGAGCCTTGCTTGTCAGCTGGCACGGAATAGAGCAGCTCAACTTTAAAACCTTTTGCTGCCTTGATGCGAGAGACTGGTGTTGCTCTATTCTCTGGACCTAACTCTCTCTTTCCTGCGGCTGGTTCTGAATTATTCTTCAGACCACCTGCCAACGCTTTGATGGCCGCCTTGCCTTCCTTGCGATTCAAACGTTTGAGCTGAATATCTTTAAACTCAGCTTTCATTGGCGGCCCCTTGTGGAGTTGAAGGGCGATGATTCCTTTTCTTTTCGCTTCCGGATGATTGTCCGTAAGGTCCATGGTTGTAATGCCGTTCACCTGATGGATCTGTCGGTCACCGACGGCAGTGATTGTCAACTCATTCCACTCGCTATCAACAAGCTTCTGATTCGTGTCACCTACTTCACCCACAACTTTCGGCTTGCCGTCTTCACCGACAACCACCTTCTGGAATCGTTTCGCAACAATTCCTCGCCATTTCTCTGCATAGAGCATGCCGTAGAACTCTTGCTTCGGGTGCAGGTCCGCCTGATATCCTTTCACCACAAAGCCTTCTGGCTCACCAAACAATTCGCTGCGATACTGCACGCCGGTATTATTGCCGGAGAAGCGAACCTTCATCTTCAGAATGAAGTCGCCCACTTCTCCACCCTGCCAGACGAGAAACGTGTTTGCATCCACCGGGTGTTCTTTTGTGGTCTGCCCCACAATGGCGCCATCTTCAACAGACCAAAGGCCTTCTTTGCCAGCCCAGCCAGATAGATCTTTACCATTAAAGAGCGGCTCAAACTCTGCTGCATGCACACAGGCCGCAAGACTACACAAGATAACCGCCGCTACGACTCTTTTTGACGTTATCAATTCAGACCCTCCAGAATCTTTCTACCAGTGATGCCTATTCGTTTACCTACTCACTTTTGTAACCGATTTAAATTGTGAGGACTATCTGGAAAGGGCTCTGCCGTTTTCCCAACCTCATTCTCCCACGCTTCCAGCAAATCACTCATTTGCTGCGCACGCTCCGGAGAGGAAACCGAACGATCATCGAGTTCGGCAATATCATCTTCTAGATTACTCAATGTCGCCTTAAATAATTCATTATCCGTTTTTTTGTAGGTGCGCAAATACTTCCAGTTTCCCTGACGAACTGCCGACTGACGAATATGATTCTCTTTTTTGCGAACCGCAATTGTTCGACGACGAAAGAAAAGAGCCCGATCCTCAGGAAGACGTGCCGAGCCAGCAAGCATTGGCACAAGGTCAACTCCATCAAAAGGCTTATCGGGAGGTGGATGAACTTCACCCGCTGAAGCAATTGTAGCCGTTAGATCCATTGCATTTATCGGCGATGAAAATGTCTCACCTAGAGGCAGCATATCAGGCCATCGAAAAATCAGTGGCACCCGAATACCGCCCTCCTGTAACATCTGCTTCGCACCACTCAAGGGTGCATTCCGGGCGACACCTTGAGCCCCCCCATTGTCACTTGTCAAAATAACAAGCGTATCTTCAGCGAGCTTCTCTTTATCGAGTGCTGCAAGAACCCGACCGATCTCAGAGTCAAGACGCTCAACCATTTTGATCAGCGTTTTCCTTTCCTTCTTACCGGGTGGATCCATTGGCTTGTCTGGATCTTGATACGGACTGTGCGGTGCCTGAAATGCAAGATAGATAAAAAAAGGTGCATCGCTTTGCTGCTCAATAAACCGAATCGCCTCGTCAGCGAAGATCGTATCTGACCAGACACCCTTGCGGTCGAAAGGCTCTCCATCTTTATAGAGATCATGCTCACCGGTACGTACTAATTTATGTGTGTAGTAATCGTGGTTGAGGTGAAGCCCAACCCACTGATCAAAGCCAAAGTCATTCGCGCGACGCCGGTTGAGATTTGACACATTCCACTTACCGAAACAAGCCGTCCTGTATCCACCGTCTTTCATCATCTGCCCGATCGTCAGATGCTTTACGGGATCAAGTTCCGGTGCACCACCACCGTAATAGTCTTCATACGTTGGCCCAAAACGCGCCGGATACCGGCCCGTTAGCAATGATGCCCGAGAGGGTGAACACACCGGAAACGCCGCGTACCCATCAGTACAGCGAATCCCTTCGCGTGCCAGCGTATCGATATGCGGAGTCTTGATATCCGGACAGCCATAGCAGCCAACATCGCCATACCCAAGATCGTCTGCGAGTATCAGCAGGACATTCGGTTTTTCACTCGCAACGGAACTGGACACGAAGGCCATCGTCACAAATATAATCAACAGCGTTTTCGAATTGTTCATCGCGTTGACAGGGCACTTCATACTGCAAGCATCCATTTCCCGGTTGAAATAAAAATCATTTTGATGGTCATCTGGTTTCCGAGGCATAAGGCTTGGGAATCGACAAGCCACTTGAACCCTGATGTTCTGTAGATACGACGTTTTCTATCACATGGATATCATCCAGTTCGATTCCCTTTTCACCACCTTTCTGCATCCAAAGCAGTTTTTGCTTTCGCTGCTGAAAGCATGGATGAGTGAGTGTCTTTGTCCACGCTTTGTCATCGAGGGTCATAGCGACCTCTTCACCATGAAAGTGAATGGTGACGTTGTGCCAACGGCTCTCCCTCAGATCAACATCTTCCTGCGGAAACTTCTTGTTCAGACGATAGGCACCACTGACAGCATCCGCCGGACGACTCTTGTTCTGCCGCTCCGGATGGTCAGCATCAAGTGAATGGGCATCTATCTGAAGCTGAATGCCAGTCCGAGTGAGTTTCATTCTCAGCATATGATCCACACTACCAAATCCATCGTCTCCATCCACGAAGAACCATATCATGCCGCCCTCCTCAAGATGTCGGTAGCGAAATGAAATCTGGAGATCACAGCCGTCTACATTAAGACTGACCATCGGTGGGTACTTTCCACCACTTTCCCCTCGCGTCCAGAGTACGCCGCTACGAACCCGAGTGTTTGTGTTTGGAATTTTTGTCAGAAAAACAGATGGGTCAAAATCAGGACCGAACGATTCACTCAACCTGTACCCCTGAAAACCAAAAACTGGCTCCGTCGTAAGAATCCAACTGAGCCCAACCACAGCCAAAACGAAAACAGTCTGTATCACAGCAACCTCTTCCTTTACTGTCTTTTTCTTCTGGCCGGTGATCCCGATGCAGCTGAAGGCTGAAATGCATCAAACCAATCCTGCACCATCAGACCGGGGTGCTGTTTCTCGGGAATCGACTTGGTAAGGCTATTTTTGATTTCTGCAAATTCTTTTTGGTCGGCCAGATTCGTCCATTCATCTGGATCAGTTTGATGGTCGTACAGTTCTTCCGAGCCATCCTCATACCGAATGTACCGCCAGCGTTCTGTTCGGACTGATGTATTTCCACTGCCGTACGATGTGATAGCAGGGTCCCGTGCCTCACGAGGATCATTCAGTTGTGGCTTCACTGATTTTCCGTCAAGCCACTCAGGTACTTCAAAGCCTGCAAGATCAACAAGTGACGGATACACATCGATCAGGCTGGCTGGTTGCACACACGTTGAGCCTGCCTGAATTCCCGGACCACTCACAATAAATGGAATATGTGTCGTCTGCTCCCAGATTGCTCCTTTGCACCAGTGTTTTTTTTCACCGAGGTGCCACCCGTGATCACTTACAAGCATGACATAGGTATTCCGGCCCCGAGGGTTTTTCTTCAAGGCCTCAAGAAACAGGCCAATCTGTTTGTCAACAAACGCGACAGATGCATGATACGCCTGAATCGTTTCATCCCACTGTCCGTTCTTAACGATCGATTCATGATCACTCAGGCCTTTATGTAATGCCTTATGGGCATGGCTCCGAGCAAGATTTTTGGCGAAGTCTGACAGGTCATCCCAGTCATCCTTGCCTTCTGGCTCTGCCGGACGCCTGATTGTTTCAACTGGAAACTGGTCAAACCATGGTTTGGGTACTTGAAGCGGTCGATGTGGTCGATAGAAACCGACTGACATGAAAAGCGGTTTTTCAGACACCGTCTTCCACTGCTCGGTTGCCCACTGTGCGACCTTATAATCCCCCATCTCCTCGTCTGGTACATCAAGTGCATAGCCGTCAGACGGTGGGTTGCCACCCCCGAACCGGTCTTTCCCTGCTGGCGGCCGTGGATCTTTAGGCTTTTTAAGAAGTGCATCCCCGTCGTTACCAGGATGACCATGAAAGACTTTCCCCCCACTTGCCACACGATACCCATGGCGCATAAAAAACTGCTGAAGAGTTGGGGCTATTGAGCGAGTTTCTTTGGAAAATTTGGCGTTGAAATACGTCCCTGTATTGAAAGGGTATTTTCCGTACAGCAGACTTGTCCGCGAGGGCCGGCATTGAGGTGCATTGCAGTAGGCCTGAGAAAACAGCATTCCTTCTTGGGCAAGCGCATCGATATTGGGACTCTTTGCATCAGGATGACCACCAAGGCAGCCAATCCAGTCATTAAGATCATCCACAATAATAAACACGATGTCAGGGCGTTCTGATGCGTTGCCCTCAGCCTGAACAGCTGACACTGAAAACATAATGCATAACGCGACAGCGATGATTCGTGTCATCAATTGCCCCCAATTTATCGTACACAAGTGAACCACGTGCTCTCCCTTGGAGCCTAAAAATCCCACCGCTTCCTTTTTGTCTCATCACCATCCTGCCAACTGATTTCAATCCAATCAATCTCTACGGGTTGTTTCTGCTGTGGCACAAAGAGCCTGAGATGAACAATGCCGTCCTTTTCCTCAACTTCTACTTCGTGTTCCTGCCATACGCCACCTTCTGCTGAAAACGGATGCACCTGACCGGACTCAGGGAATGATGCTTGTTCCTTTGTCCGCCACTGAATTTGCCCCTTACCATTTTTTGGGCCCCGCATGCGAAACCGAAGTACGCCGGGCCCACGGGCAGGTATCTTCGCGCTGGCGATAAATGACTGCCTTCCTGTTGGGGTAACTTTCAAAATGTCATCCTTGACTAACGCCTTCGCATTCTTGGCCACCCAACCAAGCATTTCCTTTGGCGATGCCTGTTGTTTGTTCCCACCATCCGTCTTTTTCTTCAGAGAAGCCTTAAACGCTGGGGGCATTTTTAATCCACCTGCCTCGACCCCAATTTTTTCCGGATGGTATGCCGCTTCGTCAAAATTTGGATTCACTGACGGAAGAACAACACCGACTTCCTTGATATAGCTATCTATCAAACCGTCTAGTTCTTGAACTTTTTCGGGGTGTGCTGCAGCGAGATTACGACTCTCACCAATATCGTCCTGCAGGTTATAGAGACGGTAGTCATGTGCACCAGCCTCACCGTAGTAGAAAGTACGAATAAGTTTCCAGTCACCAACATGAACAGACATGGATGGTGGTAACCAGTGAGGCGTATTCCCGTGACTCGGGACATACGTAAACATCGGCGACCGCTCAACTTCCGCACCACGGAGAGCCTCGGTAAAATCAACACCATCAATCACCGCCGTCTTCGGTGATTCCACACCAAGCATGTGCAGGATTGTGGGATAGAGATCAATGGCTTGAATACGCGTCTCGTTTCGTGAGCCGGGCTTTGTTACGCCAGGCCAGACCACAACTGCTGGTACACGAATGCCGCCTTCGTGAATTCCACCTTTTCCTCCGCGAAGTGGGTGATTACTGGTAATCGGTGTAATGTATTTTTCACCTGAAGCAGCACTCTCCTCAAGGCCACAGTGAATATTGCCACCATTATCTGAATAAAAGATGACGACTGTTTCATCAGCAACGCCCTCGGCATCAATCGTATCAAGCAGGCTTCCAACGGCATCATCAAGTGAATGAACCATCGCAGCATACGTTGGCGACTGTTGAGGAAGGCCCATCAACGGCTCATGCGAGGAAAGTAACTTCTCCCTCACCTCCAGAGTTGTAAGTCCATCAACAGAGTCGCCAAGCTTGTTGCGGTAGTGTTCAATGAGTTCGGGCTTCGCCCCGAAAGGAGCATGGACTGAAAACTGCCAATAGTTCAAGAAAAATGGTTTTGTATGGTCTCTTTGTTGAAGCCACGTAACCGCTTCGAAAGCCATTCGATCTTCAATATGCTCACCCGGCTTTCCTTCTTTAAAGTGTGGATTCGAGTATCCCCACGGCGCGAGGTAACTCGTTTTTGGGCCCGGCCCCCACCAATGTGGAAGATCCACATCAAAACCGGACTCAAGCGGAGAATATGGCTCGCGGCCAAGATGCCATTTCCCAAAATGTGCGGTAGCATACCCAGCATTTTTCAGAACTTCTCCAAGCATGGGAAGATCTGGATCAAGACGTGTCGCACTCTTGACGTTCGTACATTTTTGATCTGGCAACCCTCGTTCACCGACTGTTGCCTCAAACTGTTCATTTGCAAGGTGCGCTGCAGGTGCAGTCATCCCGTGCCGAGCCGGGTTCTGACCTGTCATGATGCTGGCACGCGTTGGCGAGCATATGGGACTGGCGTAGGCATTCGAGAACGTCATACCGCGTGCAGCGAGGCGTTCGATATTCGGTGTTTCATAGAGTGATGTCTTTCCGTAGAGCGTTGTATCTGCCCAACCCAGATCATCTGCCAATATGAGGACAACATTTTTGATTTGATTGTCAGCAGACACTGCCTGACATGTGATAAATGCTCCGAACGAACACACAAAACGCAAGAAGTAGCCGTTCAACATTACTGTTTACTTTCATGTTTAGCACTGCCCAAAACAATTCATCACGCTGACATAACTATGTACGCAAATGCCTTTCATTATGCCTTCCATTGAATGACCTACTGAGAGAATCAAGACTGGCGTACGACCAAATCTTTTTGAGCTCTCCACGCATGCCATTTCACTCATTGGGGCTGATCTTGTTCAGGTCCGCCACAAAAATGAGATAACGACTCTGGCGATCAAATCGCTGTCGACCGCATACTCTCGCCGCAATGGAAGAGTTCGCTCACGCCTCACCTGTTTTTTGATCACGACGCCTACCGCATCTTGTTGTTTATAACCGTCACCAACTAGCTCGCCTCCGAGTCCACCACAAACGAAAGTAGCCATGACACGTTGCAGACGTTCTTGCATGACCTTTAATCAAGATCGCTGTTTTCAAATTTTTCGTGGAATATGCTCACAGGGTCATAGTCTGGCTTGCCGTAGAGTTTCTGCTGCCGATCAACTCTGCAATTTGGGTAGTAATCAAAAATCTCACCCTGCCCCAAAACCCTGGGGTCACCCTGAGCCTCAAGTTCGGTCCTTAGTTGGAGCCAGAGCCGGCTCACAGTTTCTGCAAGCGCTGGATCACCCGCCAAATCTCGAACGCAGTCAGGATCCCTCTGCATATCAAACAACTGTTCAGCAGGCCGCTTCCCAAAACTCATGTCATACCATTTGTTTCGAGTAGTGCCGCGAGTCAGGTTCGTTAGAAATTGTTTTGTTGGTGAGTCATCACAATTGAGCAACCCGTATTCGGGGTCACCTACCGGCCAGCGATGCGGCTTAAAGTTGCGAATGTATAAATACTGATCATTACGCAGGGCTCGTGATGGGTACGCTACTGAAAGGAGTTCTCCATCGGTCCGACCAATATCGTGTCGCTCTTTCCCTAAAAGTGTGTGATCTCGCTTTGCATCAATCCTGCCAGAATCAGAAGCCACTAACTGCGGCAGAAAACTACTCCCTGTCATCTGATCATCCAGCGGCACCCCAGTGACTTCCAACAACGTTGGTGCAAGATCTGGAAAGGTAACGAAGTCGGTTACCGTACGACCAGGCTTGATCCGATCACCCCAACGTACGGCAAATGGCACATGAAACCCATCGTCGTATATCTGGCCTTTGACTCGAGGGAATGGCATGCCGTGGTCTGAGGTCGCAATAATCAGCGTATTCTCAAGCTTGCCGTGAGCTTCAAGATGCTTAAGCGCCTGCACGATGTGCTTGTCATACCATTCAACCTCGATGGCGTAGTCGGCAAGATCACCTCGGATGGTTTCATTGTCGGGGTAGTATTCAGGAACCACGACATCAGCAAGATCTCGGCCATCCAGTTTCCAATTATCTAAACCATATCCTCGATGTGGTTCCTTCGTTCCAAGCCAAAAACAAAACGGCTTGTCACTTGGTGTTGCCTTAAGAAATGCTTCAAAGTTCGCTGCGTAGTCGATACTACTGATCCCCTTATACGGCGGCTTCTTCTGAAGTTGATTCCATGGGTGTCCTGCTGGATTATCCGCCTTACGACTTTTCCCAGCATCCTCAGCATTCCAAATGCCTGGCCCCCACCCTTTGCCGGTATAACCAACTGCATAGCCATGCTCCTCAAGCAGGTATGGATAGAACTTCCACTTGTCAGACAGAAAGGGATTGTGATTACAAGCCTCTTCTAATTGCCATGAGTAACGGCCCGTTAGCAGGCAGGCACGCGCTGGTGCACACTTTGGATTGCAGTTATATGCCTGCGTAAACAGCACGCCCTCTCTCGCAATGCGATCGAAGCCAGGCGTTTGCACATACCGGCATCCGTAGGCACCAAAACTATCTCGTGAGGCATCGTCGGCGATGATAAAAAGAATGTTTGGTTGCTCACCTGCTATCAGCGGTGACATCCAAAGACCGAGGAGCAAACCAACACAAAACTTCATGAAACTTCCCCCACCCTGAAATCAACATGTCCAAATGAGACACTCCACGATCTCAACTTGGCAGATGAAAAAATCAATCAGACTCTCGAAACAGTTTACCAACTTGCTGGGAAAGTTTGTTTCTCAATCCTGCAACCTCTTGCCCCGGCTGATGTATGAGAAATGCACCTACCAGCTCGCGCTTCCGATCAACGACAAGATAGGCTCCCATCGCACCACCATGAAACACACGATCTGCCAAATCTTGATTATCGATGTCATCACAGTTCCAACCAAGCCCGTACCTTCGCGTCACCTTCTGTGGCAACTGCAATGTCCGCATCTCATCAATCGATTCCCTTGAAAGCACCTGTTTGTCATGACACACTCCATTTTCAAGGTGCATAACCCCGAATGTGGCCAGTTCGTCAAGTGTGGTAAAGAGTGATCCACCTGGCAGAATAAAACGAAGCTCTTCGCCGGTGCGAGATGGTTGTCTTTCCAGCACGCCACCACTTTGTCTGCTGTATGCCGTCGGCACAGTCTTTCGAATTTCTTTTGACGGCAAGTACGTCGTACGACTTAATCCCAGGGGCTGAAATAACACCTCTTGAGCAATCCGCTCAAGTGACTGATTAAGCACAACTTCTGCAACACGTCCTGCTACACAAAACCCTGAACCTGAATAAACAAATTTTGTGCCTGGCTGATACTCAAGCTCATACGTCGCCATACGACTGACAGCTTCACCAAGTGGTCGCTGAAAGTTGCGTATCAGATCAAGCTTTTCAGCACTGATCCCCTTGTTTCCCCAGAAGCCTGCCGTGTGTGAAAGAAGATGCCGAATGGTCATCCGGTGAATTGGACTCTTCCCCCCCTTCACTTTCATGTCCTTAAACTCAGGCAAATACTTTTCAACCGGATCGTCCAGTGTGAGCTTTCCCTGATCAACAAGAGCCATAACCACACTGGCGAGAACCGGCTTCGAGACAGAAGCGATTGGAACCAATTCATTCGTAGTGAAGGCTCGCTCCAACTCAATATCTGCAAACCCAAATGCCTCTCGGAAAACGATCTCTCCCCGATGCGCGATTAGAAACGAACACCCAGCGATGGCCTGCTGGTCAACAGCGTGCTGCATAATATCAGCGAGTGAATCAAGCTGCTGCTGATTCAGCCCATGAGCATGTAGATCTGTCGTTACTGGCAAGGCACCTTCCTGGCCAAGACCAATGGAATAGAAACCACAACTCCAAGCCACCGTAACTGTGGCCAAAAAATGATACACCCGCATGCTGTCTACCTACTCTAACCAAGTCGTCCTAGTTGCTCTTTAATTCATCAATACCAAGTGCACCATCGCCATTCGCATCAAATTGCTCGAAGCGTTTGGTCAGTGCTGCGACATTCCGTCCATCAGGGTTGCCAATGAATTCCTCAAGTGTGATTTCACCATCACTGTTGCGATCACGGGCCTGAAAAAATTTTTCTGGCGACCTTTCCTTCGGCGGAATAGTCTTTGACCGCTTTTGTTGCTTTGGCATCGCCTTGCTTTTAACATCTGACAAAACAACTGCAGGATAGTCTGCGTTAATACCGGACAAATGATCGAGCAACTCGGCCTTCAGTGATGTATACATCTCAGGGTGTTCTGTCCGCAGGTCATTCGTTTCAGCAACATCACGCTGAATATCAAAGAGCTCGAGATCTTTCTGAGAAATTTCAGCCGCCAGAGCATCCCAATCTGGAGAATAATCACGTCCTACACTGGCCCACAACTTATAGTCGCCCCTTCGAACACCAATATTTCCCCATAGTTCAAAAATCATAGTCCGCTCTGGAACTGACGTTTCTCCATCTGAAAGCATGTGAGGTAGAAGAGACATCCCTCGAAGGGGATTCTTTCCATTGCTTTCAGGAACAGTGAGACCAGCCGCATCCAATAATGAAGAAAAGATATCGCAGTGCATTACGTGACCATCAGACACGAGGCCACCCTGAGGAATTTTGCCTTTCCAATTCACAAGAAAAGGAACATTAAGCCCGCCCTGGTAGGTTGTGGCTTTCCCTCCTCGTAGTGGACCATTGTTCCCGGGAAACCTTCCCCCTGCAGCACCTTCCTCCATGGTGCAGCCGCCGTTATCACTGACGAAAATGATGAGCGTATTTTCGGCAACACCAAGCTCATCTAACACACTGACCAGTTGACCAATGTTGTGATCCATGTGTTCGAGAATCGCAACATAGTCACTCCGAAGAAAACTCACTCCACGATCAAGAGCTTTTTTCACCCAGGCCTCTGGTGCCGAGGCTGGTTTTGACTTCTCAACGCGGAGTGGGCCATGCACCGCGTTGTAGGCCAGATAACAGAAGAAAGGAGATTCTTTACCGGCATTCTCTCGAATGAAGTCTTCTGCCCATTGGGTGAACAACTCGGTAGCATGCCCCTTTGCGAGAGGATCATTTTCACGATTGTGCATGATTTTGGAACGAGATCCAGCAATCCAATATGGGTGCGCCCCACCCAGAAAACCATGAAACTCATCGAACCCACGATCATTCGGAACTTCGCCCTCAAGAGAACCAAGATGCCATTTCCCAAAGGCGCCCGTTGCATAACCGGCCTCAGAAAGATACTCAGAGAGCATCTTCACATCACGCTTAATTCCCCGGTACCCGGGAGACCCGAGCGGCTGACTACCGGGGCCACGCCACATGCCGTTTTCAGTTGAGTACTGTCCGGTAAACATGCATGCCCGAGATGGACCGCAAAGTGGAACAGTATGGTAGTTCGGGAATCGCACACCGCTGCTGGCCAACGCATCAAGTGTCGGAAGTTGCACCTCGGTGCTGTCCCAGTTGGACGGCAAGTCTCCCCAGCCATGATCGTCCGAAACGATGAAGAGAATATTCGGTGCAGCAGCATAGCAACGCATACCAAAAATGCTTGCTCCAACCAGAAGAATCACACTCAAAAATGACTTTTGATTTGTTCTTACAACACTCTTCATTCTTCACTCCAATTTAAAGGCCACATATCTGACCTAAGAATTACATGGCAGACAGATACATCTTTTGCTTCTTAGTAGACCATGTCACATCGCCTCAAAATTTTACACCTGCCATCACCACTGCCGTTTCGGCGGTTTGTAGGTGGGCCCTGGTGGCTCATGGTGAACAGGCATCCATTTTCGCAGGCCCTGTTTGACAGCAGCAAACTGCGGCTTGTCTGCGATGTTCTTCCATTCCCATTTATCGTTGGTGTGATCGTACAACTCTTCAGAACCGTCTTCGTAGACAATGTACCGATACCGACCTGATCGAACGCCGTAGTTCTTATAGCCAAACGTGGTGACTGTCGCCTCGTCCCACGGAGCCTCGGGATCTTTCATTAATACTGAAAGGTCATTCCCTTCAAGTTGCTTCGCTGGTGGCTTACAGCCGGTCAACGAAGCCAGGGTCGGATAGATATCAAGTAGGTTCACCGGCTTACTACAAACCGAACCCGCCTCGGTCACGCCGGGAACAACCCAAATGCAATTAACCCGAGTCGCTCTTTCCCACAGAGAATATTTCCCCCAACGTCCTTTTTCACCATGATGAAACCCATGGTCGCTCCACAAAACGATAATGGTGTTGTCAGCATACTTGGACTTTTCGAGTGCCTCAACAAGCTGACCAACAAGGTCATCAACCATTGCTGTGCATGCTAGGTACGCCTGAATTGCGGGCTTCCATTGCCCCATTTCGCGAATTTTTTTGAGCCACGGATTGTGGGCCATCTTGGCATGGGCAGATGGCACATCATCGAGATCATTCTCAAGGAAACCATCTGGAAGTTTGATGTCCTCCAAGGGGAATTGATCAAAGTACTTCTGCGGTGCGTAATTCGGCAGATGAGGTTCAAAGATGCCAGCACCGAGAAAAAAAGGTTCTTGCAACTGACCCTCGAGCAATTTTCCTTTCACCCAGTTGGCGGTCTTACCATCAGGGTGGTCATCCACAGTGATATCTGAACGAAGAGGCCCCCAGTCGACTGTTCTCGACCACCCACCCAAGGGAAGCCTGGAGGAGAACTTGAGTCCTTCAAACGACGGCAGATCCTGTGTTTTACTTGGATAGTATTCATCGAAGCCTCGACCCTTTACTTCGTAATTAAAGTGGTAGCCATGAAAGAGTTTGCCTGCCCCAGTTACGTAGTATCCGTGCTGCTGAAAGAACTCGGGCAGAAGCACTGCGTTATTAAGAATTGGATTATGGGTCAATGAACTTTTATTAATGTAGTTCCCCGAAGTTGACGGCCTGATTCCACTCATGATGGCGGATCGTGATGGACCACAACACGGCGCGGCACAGTGCGCATTGTTGAAAATCATCCCTTTGGAACCGAGAGCATCTATACAAGGCGTGCGGGCCTGAATATTCCCCTGAAGTATGCCAGTCCAGTCGTTTAGATCATCAATGGCGATGAACAACACATTTGGCTTTGTTGGTTTCTGCTCAGTGTCTCCGTACACGGACACACCTGCCACATTCATGACCAATGCAAGAAAACTAATCTGTTTCAGGAAACTTCTGAACCTTATGAACCTTTTCCAATGCATCAAAACTCACTTTCACTCACCGGCTGGCCGTCCGGAACCAGCAGGCCTTACAACATCTGATCTTTTTAAATACACCACGATGTCTGCAATCTCTTTGGGTGTCAGGATTTTTTCATACCCCTCGGGCATCAATGAGACATTCGAGTAGCTTGCACGCTCGATGTCTGCATAGGTAACAGGCTGCAACGCACCCTCTGCTGATGCGAGAACCATTGCATTTGTATTCTCTTTGACGAGTAGCCCTGAAACGACCTTGCCGTCTTTTGTCATGACATTCACAGTTTCGTGATACCGAGCGATGGATGCACTCGGAAGTACAATCGCTTCCAGGAGATCACGCTCACTGCGAATGGCACCGATTCTCGTCAAGTCAGGGCCAAGCCTGACACCTGCTGAACCCTTGACGTGGCACGTTACGCATTTCGCTTTCTCACGACTGAGGAACAGTTTTTCGCCGCGCTGCGCATCTCCGTGAGGCAGAAACGCGGCCAACGCATCGAGTTGTTCTTTTTGTCTTGCGACCGTCTCAGAATCTGGCTTATCCGCTTGTATAAATTCAATCTCAGGGTACTTCGCAGAGCGGATAGTCGTCCTGTCGAGTTTCAACATGCGTTGCACACGTGTGGTCACTGGATGTTGTTTTGGCAAACTGTTCAGGTCACCAATCTCATAGATCGCATACGTGATTGCATGCTTCAGAAAGGGGTCCATATCTCCTGAGTAGCACTCCAGCAGCGGCACTGTTGCGTGAGCCTGCCCGATTCTGCCAAGTGCCATCGCTGCCACGCGCAGAACATGTGGATCATCAACTCTGGAGAGCACATCAATCAGGACTGTCACGGCATCCTTGTCTCGCCAGAGCGCCACGCTTTGGATCGCAGCCACTTGCACCCCCGGGTCTGACGACTTAATAAATTGCCGAACAACATCACGTGCGTAACGACCAGGAATTCTGTGCAACGTCCAAATGGCTGAAACTCGTGCAGGTGACAAACACAACAACTCAATATTTTCTTCAGCTGCCAAGCACTCGACGGCACGTGTGACAACGGCCGGGCGTTCGTCTGACAACCATTCAACCTCGGGGTTCTGCCAGTCGAGTGCAAGCCCACGGGGGTCATCAACCTGAGCCACATCCTTCTTTTGCACTCGATAGATTGCACCGAGAATATCTGGCTTGGCTATCTTGGATGTCGGACAACAGATCTTGTACCAACTGCCTGTATCGGCCACAAGTAAACTGCCGTCAGCATCTTCAATGACATCTGTTGGATGAAAGTCTGTCTGATCACTTTCAAGAAACATGCTTACTTTCGACTCAAAGGATGAACCGGCATGGGAAAGTTGATGCCGGGAAAGACGTCGAGTATTGAACTCTGTGCAGATCAGGTCGCCACGCAACCCCGTAGCAGCGCTCTGTGGCATAACAATCCCTGATGGAGCTGCTGGCCCAAGGTGCGATAGCACAGGAAGCAGGTCACCTGTGGCAGGATGTGGTGCGAGCACACGTGGATTCTTCCGGCCGTACACCCCTCCATAAACGGCGTGCAGAACTCCATCTCGTCTCCCGGGTGCTGAAAGATCGAAAAAGGTTCCACTCAAAAACCGCTCACCAGTATCACTGAACGCGAGGCCGACGGGGTTATTCATCCCGCCTGTAATCACTCGCTCCAGCTGACTCCCATCAGGGAGTGCGCGATAGATATGGGCTGCACGCGAGGTCCGCGCTCTCCCGTTGGTGAGCTGATGCTGCTGTGGAGCAAACGCACCCTTACACCAGTAGAAAAAACCGTCAGTCCCATAATAGGGCCCGTGCATATCGTTTCCACAATTTTCAATCGAACCGCCATCAAACCATACAGACCGTTCGTCCGCGACATGGTCCCCAGTGGAATCATGAAGTTTCCAAATGTGAGGTGGTGCACCGACATACACTGAACCATCATGCACAAGTATGCCTTCAGGAAGCGGCAGGCTATCGGCAAACACCGTGGACTCATCAAAGATTCCATCACCATCACGATCGACTAATCGTAGTACCCGGTGCTGAGGGTCTTTTAATTGAACAGGGGCTTTATCGGTATTGCCAGAACTATCCGTGACGTACAGTACACCCTCATTGTCAAAGCACATATGCATTGGTCGTTTCACCAATGATGGTGCAGCAACTTGAACGATCTCATATCCATCTTGAATTGTGAACCTGTGCGGCTCGATCGTGACCTCTTCCGTCCCGTTGACACTTAGAGACACAGATGACACGACAAAAGTGGCGACCGCAGCAATCGTACCCTTCGGCAACCCACCCACGAATCGAGCAAGACAGAAGACAGATCGTAATCGCATCCATTGAGAAAGAATTGCCCAGGATCTACGGACGTCTTTTCTTTTCTTCTTTGGCACCAAGACGATCCAATCTTAGGAAATCATGCGCTGGAACAGGTTATGGGTGATTTGCTGAACCCGCTCATCGGGCCCCTTTTGCGCGACACCATGCCGACTCGGATTCTTGTGCCCTGGTGGACTCGAGAGTCCATTCGCCCACCAGATGGTTGCGGCATTGAACACAACATTATCTCTTGGGCCATCGTAAACGGTCGCCGTATAATGCCCAACCTTTTTCTGATTGATCGTTGCATCTCCCTCGGCAACCACCTGCATACCTGGCAGACTCATCGCAGGAGCGCCGTGCCATTCCCAACCTAAAAGATTCTTAATCGAGTCACCTTTCTTCATTCCGGTTCCCGCAAACAGCCAGTGATCCGGGATCGCACAGGTCCAGTCACCAACACCCATGCCGCGTCCATTTTCAGAGTCGAGCCTTCCGCCCATGAGTAGTGCCCCATCAGGCCCCATGTTCAACTCAAAATCTGATTCATTCAGCACTCGCTTAATTCGCATTTTCCTTGCGGACTCCGACATATTTTCTGGCATCGGCAGGAACCAGCCCTCTCGCCTGATACAGCGATTCGGGACACCCGAACTGGAAGGCTCCATTGGCACAACACAGAGAACAGAGTTGCCACCAAAAAATGCCAGGCTCACGCCAGCATCTCGAGCCTTGATGGCATTCTGATACATCTGCTGACTCCAATACTCATCATGCCCTACTGAAATAAAACCTTTCGCACGGAGCAGGCCTGCCGGATCAGCATGCGTATCAACGTTTGAAATATAGGACACGTCATACCCGTGCTGCTCAAGCCAGTATGACATTGGGAATTCCCATGGGAGATACTCACCACTGCCACCTGACGTCTTAATTTTGTTTACGGGATGAGTAAACAAACCGTAGGGACGATCAAAGCTGACCATGCCACTCGGTGCACCAATACTCTTCCAGTCTTTATGCTCTGTGTAGATTGAATAGTCGGCAGGCCATCTGTTGTAAGCAGACCATGTCAGGTCGCTGCACTGAAACAACAAGTCACACGGACGATCATCTCGAACAATAAAAATAACGTAACTCTGTATGCCGCTGTCTTTCGCTGTCATCTTGCCAAGGTAGACACCGCTCAACCAATCTTTTGGAATTTCAAACTCAACGCTCGGTTCCCACTGGCATTCACGTACAAAGTTCTCACCGACAGGCGGATCTGGCTGAGTCACACCTTTCACGGATTCAAAGGTTCGCATGAGTCGCGCACCCGCTCCACCGTAGTACCCCGTCCGAAAAACCTCCAGTTTGAACGCTGTTACCGGATTTGTGCTGACCATAATGCGAAGTGTTTCACCGGCACGAATACTGTTTGCAGAACAGTATCCTTCAATCACTTTGCACCGACCATTGTCAAGAATCTTATTGATCTTGCCAGGAACAGTATGCGTTTTGGTTAACAACCAATCACGGGTGCCAGGCTTTGCATTTTCAGCTTGAATTAAATCATTACTGAAACTTGACTGGCCAAAAGTCTTTGGGATTCCGAGTGCTCCCGCAGTCAAGGCAAGGCCTGCTGTGGCTGCGCCTTTATTGAGATCTCGTCGATGTATTCTTCGTCCGCTCGTATCAGAACCGGGCATAACAACGCCTCTCTTTTTCTACTTTTTATTCACAGCGGCAGGCCGCTCTTACGACTCATTTTCCCTCAAGCAACTTGTCACGAAAAAAGGCAACATTCGACGGATATTTTGAACCTGAACCTGGGTAGGACAGGTCCGCCTCAACACCAAGTTCGTCAGCCTTTTCTTTGAGCTTTGTTCCAAAAACCACATGATGAATGAGCCACCCTCTCAAACGGTTCTTATCACCACTGGGCTTCTTCGCATCCGGTGCCATTCCGTAACTCATAAAAATCGGTGGGTCATCAGGTGATATGAGGCGGAGTGCCGAACATTGCCTGGTCGTTTCAGCCACTTCTTCAAGGGAATCAGCACCCCACATTTTCATGCGAATCTCCTCTGGATCATTCTCACCATTGAAAGACTTTACAAGTACTTCAACAGGAACATTCTCACCCAAGAGTGGCAGAATGTTCTCGATGTAAAAGTCTCGCTCTGCTGATGTCTGACCACCTGCTGTTGCTACACACAGCAGTCGCGTTGACTCTCGTTCAACAGGATCATCACTGGTGGCATCAGCCATATCGTCACTGTACGCAAGCCACATACAGATCTGGGCACCGGCAGAACCACCAAACGCTGCCACCCGATTCGTATCGATATTCCATTCATCAGCCTTTGAACGCATGAATTGAATGGCTCGCTTCGCATCATGATGAGCAGTTGGCAGCGGGTCCGTTGTGACAAAACGATAGTTGATAGCAGCAACAGAAATCCCTGCATCAAGTAACGCCGCTAATGTTTCAGCCTTCAGCTTTTCTTTACTGCCACTCTTGAAGCCACCTCCATGAATGTAGACTGCCAACGGTGCTGGCGTCTCTGAATCGGCAAGCCAGATATCAAACACATTTCGCTCGTCTTCTCCATACTTCACATTTCCAAAACTTGGCTCTCGCCCAGACTTTGACTTTCCACCACCGAAAAAACCACCACTCGGCGGGCTTGTGTCATTCATTCGTTTTCGCAGCGCAATGACCCGCCTCAAGAACTGCTCTTTCTCGCTATCTGAAAGTGAGCCATCTCCATCGACATCAGCTTTGGGATACCGCTGGATCGCACGCCGGCTTGCGACAGCCTCTTCATCCTCCGAGAGCACGCCGTCGTTATTGGTGTCAGCCTGAGGAAAATACTGAAGAATCTTGTCTGCAAATGTATCTTCTGAGTACAAGAAATTTTCACCACACAGAAAGCAACAGAAAACCGTTAGCAGCACAGACAAAGAAAGTTTCTTCATGGGGCGACCTCATTCTCCTTGACAACAAAATCGTGAAAACAAAATCCTGACAACCACATTCTCCAGACACTGTTGTATTAAACCTTATCCACTCCATTTTGTTTCGCAGGAAACATGAAAACCGGAGAGCGGAATCACTCCAGATAGCAATAGAGCCTCGTCACGGCGACTGTGCATGATATGCGACACAACGATTTCTTACACATTAGCAACTAGTACCATCGCCTCAGCCTTTTGTACTTTTGCGTCAAGTTGAGGGATGACTGCTTTTCATTCAATCTTATGTCATCACGACGTGCCAGCACGGCGCTGAACTCACGCCGCTGATTATCCAGCATTTCAGAATGCAATATAGACAAGAGTGCCATACAATGAAGATCAACGCCACGTGCAGTCGCTCTCAACTACATCTTTCGTAGATCAGTTCGTCAGAAGATAACAACTCATCATGCAGTACCTGTTCCTTGCGGCAGTTTTTGGGATACTCGGTTCATTACCACTTGTGGTGTTCGCAGCAGTCCGAAAAAAGCCTTTATCTCTTGTTGCCCGAGGACTTCTGATCTTTCTTTTGCTCGCACCCGTCCCCTTTTTGCTTTTTGGATTTCTAGCAAGCTTCGAACCGGGGGCTCACTGGGGGTGGCGTTTTGGCTATGGAGCATTCTTACTATGGTCTACTATTGCAGCTGGGAGACTTTGTTGGGTGAAACCCAGACCATCGGCAGACCATCGATTGATGCCCACTCACTCGCAGCACAGCAAGCAACGAACAAAGCCTTCGATATGAAATGAGAAATTGATTCTCACGGCTTCAAAAATCGAAAATGAACAATGCAAGAGAGACTCAGATGAATACCAAGACTGAAGTTGCGCAACAAGGATTTCGATTATCGAAACTATTCTGGATTGGCCTCGGACTTTTTGTTGTGGGAGTCGCTCCTCTTTTACTGATCATCCTTTTCGCTAGTTTAGGTTTTGGTGACCCAAACCCAAATCCAGTTGGTCCTGCCTTATTGGCCGTCGCCACCTTCTGGCCGAGCATTGGGCTTATCATGACAGGCTGGAGGACGTCGAAGAGGCATCGAAGGAAATCAGAAAACAGCACAAACGCCTCATAAAGCGAACCAAGATGTCGTAAGACTTTTGCATGCTGGTGAGTCTGAAAAAACAGAAATAAATCTCGTATCACTGCTTCATCTCCCCTTCTCGAAAGCACACACTAGACTGGGCCCCACTATGACATACCGCCTCTGCATTCCCTTCCTCTGCGCCCTTTCCTCTGCACTTATACCGTTGCATGAGTCTCAATCGGCTTCACCACAACCCAACGTTATTCTCATCTTCATTGATGACATGGGCTACGGCGATGTCGGCTTTAACGGTGCCACCATTCCCAAGACTCCCAACCTTGACCAGATGGCTGCCGAGGGAATGGTCTTTGATGACTTCTACGTCGGCTGTGCGGTCTGCTCTGGATCGCGTACTGCACTTTTGACTGGGACTCACTACCAGCGAGTTTCCATGAGCCCTGTCCTCTTTCCACGCAGTGACGAGGGCCTTCATCCTGACGAAGTCACCATCGCCGACATGTTGAAGGACGCAGGGTACCGCACCGCCTGTGTTGGCAAATGGCATCTCGGCCATCTTCCACCCTGCCTTCCAACATACCAAGGGTTTGAAAGTTACTACGGGATTCCCTACAGCAACGACATGTGGAGAGATCCTGCCAACACAGTTGCTGAAGATGTTGTTCTTCGTGAAGGACTCACCATCAAAGAAGTCACATCAGGGCACCGAGAAAAAAACAAAGTCCCACTCATGCGTGATGAAGAAATCATCGAATACCCTGTCGATCAAAACACTATTACGAAAAGATATACCGAAGAGGCCATCAAATTCATCAAGGCATGCAAGGATGAACCATTTTTTCTTTACTTGCCACATACCATGGTCCATCGTCCCCTCCACGTCTCTGATGCTTTTGCCAAGACAGAAGGAACTGGAGATGCCCTCATCCATGATGCCATCGAAGAAATCGACTGGTCGGTGGGCGAGGTACTCAAGGCCGTCAAGAAAGCTGGCATCGATGAGAATACTCTTGTCATATTCACAAGCGACAACGGTGCAGCAGTTGGATCATCCCTGCCCTTTCGCTCTAAAAAAGGAAGCGTCTACGACGGTGGTATTCGTGAGCCGACCGTCATGCGATGGCCTGATCATATTCCTGCTGGACAAAGATGCACTGAGGTCGCAGCCACCATCGACCTTCTTCCCACCTTTGCGAAACTCTGCGGTGGTGAACTTCCACAAAACAAAATTGACGGCCATGACATCTGGCCCCTCATGAGTGGAAAGAAGGAGTCGAAAAGTCCCCACGAAGAATATGTCCTCATGCATGGTCCGGGTACCGTCCGCTCTGGGAAGTGGAAGTTCTATCCGTGGCAGGAAGGGAAGAGTGGTAGCCGCCGTGACGCTCCTCCCCGCGGACGCAAACTTTCTCCTCTTCCGGTGCAACTCTACGACACTGATGCCGATATTGGAGAGACCACAAATCTTGCTGAGAAGCATCCTCAAATCGTAGCCACGCTTGCCAAAGCCTACGAGCAACACGTCGCTGATATCCAGGCAAACAAACGCCCAACTGCCACAATGATCCGACCTGAGGGAGCACTCTCGGCAGAACTACCGGGAAGAGCAAAGAAGCCCCGAGCACAGAAGAACTAACCCGTCAATCTCTGACAGTCAACCATTGAAGCGAATTGATTCACTGGTTTTGAAGACTCTTTTAGTCATTGAATCCATTCAAGTACCTGTTGGACCACGAGCTGTTGGGCCTCATCCCACGTCATGGACGGGGCCGCGTCATTGCCCCGAACCTGCTTGAAACCATGGCCTGCATTTTTGACTTCGACTAGTTTTACGTCACTGTTATGCTCTTTTGACACTTCGTAGAGATGCTCGGAAAGTTCGATCGGTACAGTGGGGTCGGTATCACCATGTACTAACAGGATAGGCGGGCTATCCGCTTTCAAATGCTGATCGGCACTGACCAGCTTCTTTATCTCTTCGATACTCATGCCATGCGATGGCTTGAACATCATCTCGGCTTTTGATTCGCTCCGTCCCGGGAATCTCTGAAGCCGCTTTTCCCAAAGTTCCGGAACAAGGTATGTGGTCGCACCGTAGAACGAGATCGCGCCGATCACCGTGTGTTCTGTTTCCGGTCCAGCGTTCTCACCGGGCAGAAAGTCGCTTTCCGTTAATGCCGTAACCAGTGCTTTGGAACCCCCGGCCGAAGTCCCCCATGTGATGAACTTATGCGGGTCGATCCCATATCGGTCAGAATTTTTTGCCAGAAATCGCAATGCATCTTTGCAGTCCTCGAATAGTTGGTGAAATCCCAACTCTTCCCCTGCACCAAAGACTCTGTAGTCAATGGTGGCTACTGCAATCCCCGATTCCGTCAGTTCTTTTAATATCAAAGAACTCTTATTGTAGAGGGCGTTTTTTGTACCACCTGTGTTGCCGCCACCGTGGATGTAGATGAAAAGAGGTGCTCGTTCGTAAACATTTTTTTTCGGGTAAATGAAATCAAGGCGGTTCCTCTGTTGCTTTGTGTTTTTTCGGTATTCAATATCTAAATCACCTTTGAGGCCGAGCTGTTGGAGAAGTGCATCTGTACTTTGGTTATTCGTTCCTGATCGACTTGCTGAACCCGGCCGTTGTTTTTTTCCCCTTTGCGAAGCCTTTTGAATCAGGTCCTGTTTTTCAGTTTCTGAAAGCACCCCGTCACCATCTTGATCAGCCTGCGGATACCGTTGCATCACCCGCTGGATCACAAAAGCCTCTTCCTCCTCTGAAAGCACCCCATCGTTATTCCTATCAGCCTGAGGAAATGACTGAAGTATCTTTTCAGCAAATGTGTCTGCCTTAACAAAATACATGGCACAAGAAAGACAAGACACTGCAAGAATCGCAACAAAACAAAACTGCTTCTTCATCAGACACCCTACTACTTGCTAACTACTTGAAACACGACACCAATGTATTGAACTGCTCGTAGACTATTTTGTTTCGAAAAAAAATGAACAGAATAAGTCAAATTGAGTAAATCTGAGGATGGGGTTGTACTCTTTCACTGCTCCAATCCAAACTAAAGAAACTGGATTGCTGCTGTTCCAACTTACAGGAAACACAACATGCTACCGCGTTTCGTTTTGTTACTTTCGATCTCAACACTTTCGATCTCCTCTTTTGGTTCAACTTCTTATGGTGAAGACTGGGCCCAGTGGCGAGGTCCAAACCGTGATGCAAAATCAAAAGAGACGGGATTACTTGAAACGTGGCCAGAAAACGGCCCACCACTTGCGTGGAAAGTAACAGGTGTTGGCGGAGGGTATTCGAGCATCGCTATCGCAAAAGGTCGCATCTTTACGATGGGCGACCTCGATGACGGAAGCTACGTCATTGTCCTGAACGAGTCTGACGGTGCCCCTATCTGGAAAACTCGTATTGGTGAAGCCGGTGGGCATAAAAGGTACCCGGGGCCCCGCGGCACGCCAACTATCGATGACGGCGAAGTCTTCGTCTTGAATCAGTACTCAGACCTCGCTTGCCTTAATGCAGAGGATGGCACGATGAATTGGTCGGTAAATCTTGTCGACCAATACGGTGGAAAGATGATGTCAGGATGGAAGTACAGTGAGTCTCTACTTGTTGATGGTGACCAGGTGATCTGTACTCCGGGTGGTACTGATGGCACATTGCTCGCCCTTGACAGAAAGTCTGGAGAGACACTCTGGCAGACGGATGGCTGGACAGATCCTGCCGGGTATTCATCTGTGATCACTGCAACGATTGATGGCACTCGTCAATACATTCAGCTCACCGGAAAGAGCGTCGCCGGTATCGATCCCAACTCTGGCACCGTTCTATGGAGAGCAGATCGTGAGGGCAAGACGGCAGTTATCTCGACACCAATTGTGAAAGACAACACCGTGTTCGTAACATCAGGTTATGGCATCGGCTGCAATGCCTTCCGAGTCACAAAAGAGCTCACAAACTGGCAGGCTGAACAACTTTACGCCAATAAAGAAATCATGAATCATCATGGCGGAGTTGTCTTACTTGATGGCCATATCTACGGATCAAGCGGCGGCACATTCCGCTGTCTTGTTCTCGATAGTGGAGAACTCGCCTACGCCGGGCGAAGCGCTGGCAAGGGAGCCACCGTGTATGCCGACGGACATCTCTACCTGCGAAGTGAGGCCGGCCCAGTCGCTCTCATTGAGGCAACTCCGACAGAACTTGTCGAAAAGAGTCGGTTTGACCAACCAGACCGGAGCGAAGAAAAAGCATGGCCCCATCCGGTTATCGCCAACGGAAAACTCTACCTTCGTGATCAGGACATCCTGCTCTGTTACGACGTGAAGAAAAATTAGTCCTTACGACAAATACTAGTTGGCTTTCCACAAGCTCACAGAATCAAACATGATTCTGTTCGGTGCATCCTCGAAGGTCTTGAAAGTCAATTCACTCCGTCCTTCAAGAGAAACCTGCTCGTGCTTAATGAGCTGGCCTTTCCCGTTGACTTCAATCCAGAGTTCACCCTCCTGAAACTCGAGTGAAACGTCGAGCCATTCGTTCAGTTTGACATCCGGGGCTTTCCCCAGGACCTGTTTCCCTCCATGAAGCTTTACGGCGTAACCATTATCTCGAAAAGTCACCGTATTGATATGGTGGCCAATGTCAAACTTTGGTCGACCCACCTGAAATTCTTTTCCTTCAAACTTTACCCGCATACGAACAACAAATTTTGGCGGCAGGTTATCGAGCCGAATAACAGGTGATAACCCAAGATGGTGATCACGCTTCAGCGCCTTCTCAGCCTCCGCCGCATCCTTGTAGTCCGGAGCTCCAATCAGTAAACCATCGACAACTTCCCAGTTCTTGGTTCGCGTCTGCCACCATTTTTTATTCAGTGGACCGTCAAAGCCGTCTGTGTAGATGAGTTCACCAGACTGAAACAGATGTGAATCGATCGGGGGTGGATCAACGGCATAGAGATTCGAGGCAAGCACAACTACAGACAACACAGCAAACAGAACCTTTTGAACACCCATCACGACAAACCTCTTTTGATTATTTGGACTGAAATGCCTTGCTCTGGACAACGGCATGCACGAACTCACTCACGGCATAATCTTTTATTTTTGCCGACTGAACCACTTCCTCTGCGAAGTCTTCGTCGGTAAAGCCGAATGGTCGGCCAAGAGCATACTCAATTAAATGCTCTGTAAAACCACGAGCAAAATCATCCTGGCGACTGACGACTATGTCTCGTAATTCAAAATAGTCAGCGAAAGATGGGCCATTGTATATCGCACCCGAGGGATCAATATCCCACGTCTTTTTCTTGCCAACGCCACGACCTCGTTTGTCACGCGCCTGAAAGCTATCTGTTGTTCGCCACTTGCCCGCAGCATTAAAGTTTTCCAGTCCAAGCCCAATCGGGTCGATCTTCCGGTGGCAACTCGCGCACTGAGCTTCTTCCTGATGCATACGCAGTCGTTCACGCGTTGTCAGAATTTCACCTTGCAGCCGAGAAATCTGTGGCACGTTTGGCGGCGCTGGCGGTGGCGGGTCGTGAAGCAGGTGACGTAATACCCAGGCGCCTCGCTCAACCGGGCTACTTACCACGCCATCACTTCCCATCGCATGAATAGCAGCCATACCAAGCAGGCCGCCCCGAGGAGAACCCGCAGGAAGACTGACCTTTTGAAATTCATCCCCTGTAATACCTTCTATGCCGTAGTAGTTTGCAAGCAGGCCGTTAATAAAGACAGTATCACTCTTCAGCAATTGACTGATACGGCCATTCTGGCCACCACGAAAAAGGTGAGCAAATGATTGATAGACTTCTTCGCGAGCAGCAGAGCGAGTACTTTCGTCGAAGTCACGATAGAGCCTCGTATCAAACTGAAAGAAATCAAGACGTTCCATATCCAGCCATTGGTGCACGAAACCAGAAATAAATTCATCTGAACGTGAATCAGCAATCATACGATCGACTTGCTGACGGAGTGTTTCAGGCTGACTGAGCTTCTGTTGTTTCGCTAATTCGAGCAACTCACGATCAGGAGGAGCACTCCAAAGGAAATACGCCAGTCGCACGGCAAGTTCCCGATCAGTGAGCTGTCGCCGGTCATCCGCGTCATTGGGTTCATTCAGGTAGAGAAATCCAGGGGAGGCAAGAATAATGCTCAGCGGCAACCGGATCGCAGTATCAAAAGAGTCACCAGCCTTGCGGCGAAGGGCAAAGAGATCAGTGAGCCGATTAATATATTCAGCCTCGGGTTCGACACCCCGAAAGGCCTCCAACGCAAACAGCTCAATCATTTTCTGAGCCCGCAAAGATTCATCTGGTTCGTCGGCTTCTGTGATCCACCAATTCCTCCTGCCAGATTCATTGGACACATCCAGCGGTCCTTCCCACTCAACCCAGTCAATCCACAGAGCAGGTTTGAGGCCGACGCCATTTTCCTTCCTCGCATCGCGGTCTCGACCAGCATCTGCCTTCACATCGCGTTTTTCACGGAGGGCAAATTTGCGCGGACTATTTTTTGTGAGTTGGACTGGAAGCTCAATGATCTCCGGCTCGTCCGTCGAACCAGTAATCTGAAATGTCGCAAGGCGATCAAAATGTTCTGTATCAGGAACGGCACCAAGGTCCACAAAGTGTCGTTCGGCCGAAGTACCTTCGACTGCCCCAATTCGGCATCGGAGTTTGTAGGTACCAGGCGGCAACGACTCAACAATATGCTCAGTTTTTTTCCAGCCAGACGGATGCTCTGGAGGTAGAGCGATGTACTCTTCCTTATTGACATTCGAAATAGTCAGAAATGAACCCACCTGAGTGAGTGGATCATCAAGATAGCGACGGTAGACCGGACCTTCCTCCTCGAACTGACGGATTCGAAATTTTGCTTCCTGCTCATCAACGATACCCTTCTGAGGTTTACCGGCATCCAAGAATGCTTTGCCCTTTTCATACCCACCTTTAAAGTATCCGTTGTACGTACCACCGACCTTCGCGTTTGCATGCAATTCAACTTCACGACGCTGCTTCCATTGTTTCCTTGAACTGCTATGAGGGCCTTCCAATTCCACCCAGTCAATCCAGATCGCGGGAGGAATGCCATACCCGTTTTCTTTTTTTGCTGCATTGAATGTTTTAAAGAGTGCTTTCGGCTTGCCGTTGTTTGGTTGTTTTTCCTGTACGGAGAACTCGCGAATTGTATTGGGACCAACCTCAAGAGGAATCTCCAGGATCTGTGGCTCTTCAATAGTTCCGGTAACCTGATTGGTGCTGATCGCTCTCCCTTCCAGCCCCCAATCCCAATCCGGGCCGGTGTACGTTCTCTGAGGATGACCAACCTGAATAAAATGACGGGAAGGATCGGACCCTTCAACAGCACCAACCCGCACACGAAGGGTATAGTTCCCAACTGGTAGTTTCTCCGGGGACACGATCACACGCCCAGTTCCTTTGGTGGGCTTCAAATAGGCTCCCGTGTCTCGATAGGGAAGGCTGGCGTAGTGTTTAAGATAGGCGTGCAGGTTTGGCCAATCGGGGTTTGCGCTTTGTGGAGCACGGGACTGATCAAAACCAAAATCTCGGGCATCGGGAATACCCTTGAGTCGATCAGTGAATCGGTAGAAACGCAGTGGATCAAGGATGTCTTTCTCTTTCTTGGCGATCTCTGCGATGATCGCTTGGTTTTCGGGAGTCTTCACAGCTTCATCAACGCCCTTCCGCCACTGGGTGAACCGCGAGAAACTGTCCTCCAACTCTTTGATACTCTTTTCGTTTTGTGGATTGATCGTCTTTTCAGGTTCAACACGATAGGTGGTTGACGCTACCGCCCCTCCTTCCGGAAGAGGGCCTTCAATTTCCACCCAATCAATCCAGATGGCAGGCGGGTGGCCATAGCCATTCTCTGCCTTGAGTGTGTTGTGTTCATCCCACCGCACCTTGAGACTTCCGTTATTGGTTTGTTTTTCCTGGACGGCGAACTCTTTTGGTGTACTGGTCCCAACTTCGAGTGGGATTTCTATAACTTCCGGATTATCGATTGTTCCTGAAACCTGATGACTGCTAAGAGCCCGACCTTCCAAACCCCAGTCCCGACTCTCAATTTCACGCTGGGGATGACCAACTTGGATAAACCGCCGAGATGCGGGTGTTCCTTCAACCACACCAACACGAACCCGCATGACATAGTTACCAGGAGGCATTTCCTTGGGCTTCACAATTACCCGTCCAGTTCCGTGCGTCAACTTTAGGTACGTGCCGCGATCACGATGCGGCAAACCGACGTAGTGTTTGTGAAGAGCTAAACTTCTGCTTCGTGAAGGATCGGCTGCCGCAGCTTTTTTCACATCACTAAACCCGAAGTCTCTTGGATTGGGAGTGCCCTTTAGCCTGTCTGCAAACGTGTAGAATCGATTGGGATGATCGATCAGCCGATCTGTTTTGCGAATCTCGGCAATGATTGCCTGGTTCTCTGGGCTCTTGGCTGCTTCATCAACCCCTTTTTTCCACTGCTCGAAACGGGTTTGCTGTTCTTCGATCCGCGTAATAACGTCTTCGTTCGCTGGGTTGATTGTCTTCTCCGGCTCGACGCGAGTGATTGCTGACTCTGTCACCGCTGATTCTGTGAGAGGACCCTCGAGTTCAATCCAATCGACCCAAATAGCAGGCGGGGTACCGTACCCGTTTTCCCGCTTGTAACTGTAAAATTCCGTTGAGAGCATCTTTTTACTACTCTCGGGCTGGCGTTCCTGAATACCAAACTCACGTGGTGTGTTCGAGCCGATCACCAGAGTTGTTTCAATGATTTCAGGATTATCCTCCGTGCCAAGTACCTGAAGACCCGCGAGTGGCTTACCCGAGAAACGAGCAAGGACTCCGTTTACACGCTGCGGATGACCAATCTCGAT
>WLWF01000605.1_pt1 | contig 33501 bp, 47 predicted proteins | sample 6718331 | NCBI WGS metagenome assembly WLWF01 (sample SAMN12718692, study PRJNA515312) | sponge metagenome | isolation source: marine sponge | host: Mycale hentscheli | place: New Zealand: South Island, Marlborough, Capsize Point | collected 2003-05-01 | reverse complement strand
GGTCTATTCGTAAGCCTTGGCTCTTTGAACAGTTGAATCGTTGTTGTATCGACCAGTAACGCTGTAAGAGCGCATGGGCGTTGAGTCAAGTCTGGCGAACCTGAGCTGCCCGATTCTCATTCCAGCAGATAAAGGTAGCTCCTTGAAACGTCGGTAATTCTTGAGCTCCAAGGTGATCCTTCCTGAAAAGCCTGGGTCAATGTATCCGGCCAGGGCATGATTGTACCCAAGCCGTCCAACTGTTGACTTAAGCTGAAAGCAGCACTCCAGGTTGACGGGTATTCGTACCCATTCGGCGGTAACGGCGAGAACAAACCCTCCAGGAGGCATCCAAAACTCTTGCTTGGAGATGTCAAATTCAGTGAAGTCGCCATGATCGTTCTCAACGAGGATTTGTGGGCCGAGTGTTACATCAATTGAGGCTGGATTTACCATCTCAGGGTTGAAGGGCTCGACGAGCCCCTGGTCCCTGGATAGTTTTCTGATTTGGTAGTCAACCAAGCTTGCCATGTTCGTGCTCCTTGCGTAGTTTGAGGAATGAGTCCCATGCGGACTGGACCAAGCCGTGGTCGGCTCCGAAGTACTTCCTGAATTTCAACTGTTGTTGATAGGAGGCATGTGCTCGGCGGAAGTTGTTCAGAGCCTGTTCAAGGGGCAGGTTGTCTGGGTAGGTGACGGTGTTGAAGTCGTCTGGATTGTAGTTGGGATCGTAATTAGGATCCAGCTCGGGGTTGTAGCCGCTCAAAGCCCCTTCTCGCGTTCGTCAGCGTCTGCCTTAGCGATGCAGCTGGCTGATGTGCAGGCTGTTACTGATTCCAAAGAGTAATCCTCATTGTCGTACTTGTTCAATATATCAAGGAAAGGCTCTTCGACATCGGAAAGCTCCTGAATTATTGACAACTTGTCATAAGTAGCCTTGTCGATCGGCTCGAAAGGCAAGCGAGGGAAGGTTCCACCGTCAACGTCGAAACGAGCCAGGAGGGCTGCCGAGATGTAGCCACCGTTATTCTCGATATTCTCGTGGATAAGGGCGGCGAGGGTTTCAATCTCGTGCTCGCGAAGCTCAATGGTTGCGGATGTGTTGTGATCCGTATAAGCCTGTTGGACGTTCATGTAGAGGCCATACTGAGCTTCCACGGGGAGCTGAGCAAGGTCAAACTCGTCACAGCCAGGGACGTTTGCCCAACTTACTTCGGTAGGAATTTCAACCAAAACTTCCTGAACCCTGGGGTCCGTAATGTCGTCAAGGAGGTTTCCTTCGTTATCACGGGCTGATTGTGCAGGGATAACGCTGTAACCCGACTCGAGAAGGGTTGGTACAAGAGGATCGTTGACTCCGAGGGTGATGCGACGAATGAAGCGCTGAGCCTTGGGTGGGTGCCAACCAGAGGAGGCGCCGGTCAGCAGGCTCTTGGTGCCAGCAGGTTGAACAGTGGTGATTCTATTGGGGACGCGTAGGCCATGCTTCTCGCAGTAGGCCTTGACTCCGCGGTGAGCAGCTTCCCTCCAGCGGCGGAGATAGTGCTTCTCCATGCCGTCGTACATATCAAAAGCACGGCGACCTTTGCGACCGTCCATCATCCAGCTCAGCCAGTCGTAGCCGCCAGCATGCACCAAGAAATCAAAAAGACCAGTGAAAGAGACACCAACGATCGGATCGATTTCGCGACTGTACTGGTACCTCTCGTGGGCGAATTCATGCTGTAGTAGCGCAGCGACCTGGAGTCCAGCGGCATAAAACGCGGCGTCTTGTGCGTCATAATCAGAAGGGTCAATTGTATTGAGGTGAACCTCGGCCAAGTTACAGTGGAAGTCGCGACCGATAATCTCGCCACAAGGGTTGAGCCCGTAACGATCCATACGGTGACTGATCTCACGTTCCGCCAGGTCGAGACCGTCGTTAAAGGCGTAGGCTCTTAGGACGTTCTCGGCATAGCTGCGGCGTCCACCGTTGTCAGCGTAAGCCTTCAGGAAGGTGGTCTTCCTTTCATAGGTATTTAGGATGTCAGCGTTAGCCCGTGCCACAGCCTCGGGGACGTACTGAATAGCACCTTCTCCAGACTCGAACTGCATGCGAACAGCAGACTCGATCTCTTCATAGGAGGGTTTGTGGTGGTAGCACCTGGTATGGTTCGCCATTCGAAGAGCTTCCTTCTTGGGATCCACCCGCCAGTTGCCTGACTCGTCCTGGGAGTAAAGCCCGAGCTTGGCGGTAGCTGCTCCCAAGTCACCCTCGGAGAACTGACGCATGCCAGCGGAACGGCGGATATTGCCAGCCACGATACAGGTAGCAGCTTCGTCGATCAGGAGACATGCCTCGATGGTTGTCAGCTGACGACCCTTGGCGCCATTCAGGATGTCGACAATCTTGCCGAACAGGCTTGGCAGCTTGACCGGGTTGGCGGTGCCGCCGAAACCTTTCAGGCGCTCACCACTTGGGCGGACCTGTGACAGGTCGACATAAACATGGCAGTCCGATTCCCTCAGGGTGCTAGTTGCTTGGTGCAGCAGAGCCATGTAAGCGTCTCTCCAGCCCTTTCTAGAGTCACCTACTCGAATATGGATCTCATGGTCATCCCAGATGCACTTCGTATCCTCCAACCCAGGCTCCGAGCCGGTTTCTGACACTGTCTCGAGGTGCAGTGTACGAGTAACAGCAGGCAACTTACTTACGACGTGCTCTTCTAGAACTGCGCCAGTGCCCGATCCCTGCATAGCAAGGTCAACCAGCAGTCCAAAGGCTTGCAAGTCCTCGATATGAGTCGAAGTGCAATTGTAGTAGCCGCTAAAATTCTCCTGCTTTTTACTCCAGTCAGTACCAGCAACCCAGAATGCGCGACCCGAAGGAAATGCACGTTGAGCCAGGGCTTGTTCCCTAACAAGACTGTATTCCTCTTGAGTATATTTGCCGATCGATGCAATGTCGTCAATCGTGCGAAGCATCGCTTCTTGGAAGTTTTCCCTGGTACCGTCTTGCTTGCGGCGGCTGTAGGTGCGCATCATAACGACTTCGGCGCTCGGGGCTGAATCGCGAAATGGCTTGGACTCAGTGGGCTTGAAATCAAAAATGCTCATTAGTAACCTCTTGGTAAAGTTTAGAGACTGCAGTGTATGCCTCTTCGGGGGTCCCGAAGGTCGGGGTCCAGTTAAGAACACCTTTGTAATGGAACTGACCATTGTAGCGGCCAGAGAATGAGCCGTCGCGCTGCTTGTGCTCGACAACTCCCTTGAGGCCCGTGCGGTTTTCCGCGTCGGACATCTGGATCCTAGCATGGTGACGTCGATGGTTGCCACGCTTTTCGTAGACAAGATTGCTGAAGCTGTTATTCAGCTTGTCCTCGTCTATGTGGTGGACGTCCATAGGGTAATCAAAATGATTTCCCGTGAAAGCAGCCATCACCATGCGATGAACCAATCCAAGCTTGTTGATCGTGCTGGGATTGACCGTGCAATGTCCACTAGTATTTTGACGCTGCTTCAGAACGCGGCCAGGAACCTTGCGACAGTTGCCCAAGGAGCACCTGTCGTAGGTTCTGATCACGCCGTCAAAGGAAGCGTAGTACTCGGGGATGCCCTTGATTGGCAGGAATAGTTCCATTGCATTCGCGTAGGGAAAGGTTGCCTAACAAGGCTACATGAAAAAGCCCCTCGGGAGGGGCCGAGCTACATCTTTCTTAATTTGATCAGAGGATCAAGGAAAGGACGAATTCGCAATTAGCGTATCGTTCGTCTTCGGCAAAAATGCGGCGAGCACCAGCATGACTACGAGCCAGAAGAATGGTAGAGCTGTAATACTCATGGCCATGGCTCTGGTAGATCACCCGGTACTCTCGACGAGTAAGGAAGTTAAACATCAGTAGTTCCTGTGCTCGGTTTTAGCACTGGCTCCAGAAACGCGAACCCAATCACGAAGGTCGCTTTCGTCAAACCTACGGCAGGCTTCGTAGGCCGTGGGAGCAGCAACAGTGAAGCTCTTGAACCAATCACCATCACTGTAGCGAGCCAGGATGGTAAAAGATTGGTCAGGACGTGAAGGCTTGAGGAAATTGAAGAAACTGAGCATTAGTGAGACCTCCTTGTTTGTGGGTTGAAAGAATTGTAGCACACTATTCGCTAAGTAAATCTTTAAGGATGATGTCGGCTGCGGTTTCAAGCCGCTCGAAGTAGCTGGCTTGCTGAGTCGCCATGGGAGAGGAGTCGATCTCCTGGTAGCTAGAAGAGTAGACTGTTTCTGGGCAGTCACAGTTGGAGCAGGGAGTGTTACAGGCCATGTTGTTAATGCGATGGTTCAGTCGTGTGAGGCAGGAGGAGGGAAACACTACTTGCCCTGGCCTCGTGATTTTTTCTGGTTCTTGCGCTTGAAGGAGCCGCGCTTGCGTAGGCCGTTGCCAATAGAAGTGCGCTTCTTAGGACCAGACTGGAATGAATCGGTTTTAGAGTAGAAAGCCATGATTACCTCGGGTTGATTACTTGATCAGTGTAGCATGTCAGGGGGCCTCTCGGTCCCACAAATTTGTAAATCGAAACGGTCCAGGATCGGGCCATCCAGATTCCTTGCACATCTTCTTCAATGAGCAGTACAACCGCCAAGCCATCCATTTCATCCTGTAGTTGATGTAGTAGATTTGGATCTTCAGGCCAATAGCGGAAAAGGTGTTAACTGTTTCCGTGGGGTACAGCGCGAAGCTGACCCCTATCAGCGCGATCAATAGGTAAGTTCCGTTCATCAGCTCCAAGAGGGATCGTGGTAGGCGCGGACAATCTCACAGCTTTCAGGAAGAAGTTCCCGTGCTGTAATTGTCGCATGAGCAACTGACTTCGCTTTGAGGTAGTACTCTCGGCGGATACCACCATTGCAGTGGTAAATGATGGTGTAGTCAGAAACGATCATCAGTACTCCTGCTGGTGTGGACGGTGGTGAAGCACCTCGTGAAGCTTAACACATTGCTCGACCTTTGTGACTCCAGATCGGTTACGGTTTTCTCCGTAACGAAGATGGTTGTTCAAGATTTTCAGTTCCGTGTTGTCCTTGTTCATTTGAATCTCCAAAAGGTGGATGGTGTTTCCATGTAACTAGCTTAGAGGCCCTTGGGGCTTATGCCAGTGTTCCTTAATACTTAGTAATGTTGACCTTAATTCGGATCGAGTGATATGGGCACGGTTACCACCGACGTGGTCGTAGTAGCCGCGACCGTTGCGATATTCGATAGAGGCCCACTCGTATGCAAGTTCGTTCATAGCCCACCCAATTAATTCATGGTCACCTCTTAGATAGGCTCCTACTGCTGGTCGCTTATAGAGGACCAGTGCTGCCATTAGCTTATCCTGAATCTCAGGAGTGAACATGTCTAGGTTGTCCACGTCAGAGTGGGCTACTGCAAAGCGAAGGGTTACCGGAATAAACTGATAGCGCCCTACAGCGTACAGCCACCTCTGCTGATAGGCGATGACTTGTCCCACCGTGTAGTTCTCGAAGGTCAACCCAGTAAGACCCTGTATGCCTCCAGGAGTGTCCCCAGCGTAGCCACGGTTGACTGCGTTGTAATCTCCCTCACCTTTCGCTATGAGGTCAGCTAGGGGCTTCAGACGTACATGCACAGGGGCGGGAGCCGCAGGATTGATGCAATACTTCTCAGAAGCTTGGGAAGGTACAAAAAAGGCCCCCACACTGCTTAGCGATAAAGCCAGCAAAGTGGAAGCCAAGGTCCGTCGATGAATCATAAGTTAGTTCCTCCTGATGAATTGTGCTAACTCGGTGAACCCGCCTATGGGCTCTCCGTCGATTTGAATATACGGCACAGTCTTCCAGCTTTCGTGGAATCCCTGCATTTCTTCATAATTGATCCCCTGGAAGTCCAAGAGTTTTTTCGCTTTTACGCAGAAAGGGCAGTCCGGGATTGTCCAGATTGTTGCATTCATGATCCTGTTGCCTCCTTGTACTTTTTCATGGCCAGTTCTGGTGTCGTCCACCAACCCAAGAGGGTCGAAACCCCCTTGATCTTGGCAACGGCTTGGTACCGTGTCTCCCCACCTGCAAGAGTGATGGGGTAGACGCCTTCGTCATAGCTCATAAGTCTACTTATCCGTTCCAGGCAAGCTTTCCATTGGCCCCCAGGGACACTTCTCGGAGACCCTGCTAACGTTCTTGATATGTGTCTCCTTCAAGAAGCGGGCCAGGCACGAAACTACAACTCTAAAGCATTGGCCGTCGATAGGGCGGCGGTTTTGGTTCTTAATTGCCAACAACCACTCCCTTAAGAGCATTGCCTGAGCGTCCGTGGCGGGATTGTAGGCCGTCATCACGGGTCCTTCACTTAGAATGTCTAAGAATAGAGCGATTCGGGACCAAGGGTCGCAGGAGAGGCGCCCTTTACTGCTAGACAAGCACGCCTGAGCATATCCGTAAAGAGTGGCACCCATGACCAAGGGGGAGCAGACTCCAGAGCTTTTGTATTTGTCGATGATCAAGTCGATAAACTCACGGTGCTTCAGGTAGGTCTTTGTTACGCGATCATCGCCGCTCCGTCTGTTGAAGATTGCGCCCCCTCCCTGGTTTGCGCTCCAGGGAGTCAGTGAGTGCCGCACGACTGAGTCAGCGCCACGAGGCATGGTCACGCCACCTACGTTGATCCGATCAAGTTGAGACCTTTTGTTACCCTGATCCATCATCCTCATGGACGCGCTGGGCCAGTTCTCTGCAAAAATAAAACTTTGCACCGTTCCAGATTCTATAACGCTATACAGTCTATGCTGACCATTGATCAAATTACCTTGAGCGTCGACGGTGATTGCTGAGACGTCGTCTATCCAATTGCCTTTGATCATGTCAATAGTGTATCTTGAGACGTCGGCTGTTCGCAAAGGTCTTTGATTGATAGCGTTTTTAGCCAAAAGGGCTTTAGCTTCTGCGGGGCCGATCATGCGGATAGAAACTTTTTTTTGCAAGCTAGCTGCTTGATGTGAAACGAATGGCTGATTGGTCATCTGAATCTCCGTGGGGTGGTTGTTTGGACATTGATATAATAACAGGAAAGCCCGCCTCAGGGGACGGGCTGTTGCACTTCGTAACCTGGCTCAGATCACCACTCTGACAATTGTCTGAGGGTCTCGCATTGACTCACCAGCCTTATCAGCCGATTTCGCATTGTACTGGGCAAGCTTAGAAATAATCTCATAGCCTTCCACTCCATCCACATTCTGAAGGTCACATTTGATTCCATCCAGGCCCTGCTTGGTGACCACATGGATGTTCTGTGCGGCCTTCGAGATGAGTCCGAGCGCCTCTTCAGAGTAGGCATTGCTACCCACAAGACTAGCGTTACGGGAGATGTAATCAGAGACCAGAGACGCATGAATGTGTCCGCAGAGAATGTGGGTGATGTTTATACCCTTAGCAGCATACTTGCCAATCATAGCCTGGACCTTTTTCTGATCTCCAGCTGAGATTTGGTGCCCGTGCAGACCCAAGAAGGTTTGCCTGTGTACAGAAAACACTACTTCGTTAGCGTTGAAGTCGTTGAAACGCATGCCCTTGTCGTCGCTGGCGTCGAACAAAGCCTGGAGCATTGCATAGATGGTGAAGTCATAGCTATCAGTGGCCACTGGATCAACCCAGCCGAGGTCCTCCTTGACCCGAGACTCGTTGCCAGTGATGCCAAAGCAGTCGATAAAAAACTCTGACCGCAGATCGAGCAAGAACTGCTTGTAAAGGTGTACAGCCAGGAGCGTTGCACGAGCACGGTTGGTACTCATGGCTAGTAACTCATCGAGACGGCGGTCACTGTTCATGAGGTCACCACCGAAGAAGACCACGATACGTTCTGCGCCATAGGATTTGCCGATAAGCTTAGTCTTCTGAGCAAGCAATGCCAGACGCTTGGCAGCTACCTCGAAGTCAAAGCGATTAGTCGGTAAATTGACCAACTCATTGAAGTGGTTGTCCGACAAGTGGACTACGACAGCCGCAGCGTCAGGAGACAATTCTCCAGTTCTTCTGGGGCACTCTCCCAGGGACTTACCATGCTCTTTCAGCTCCGTGAGAATTGCACTGCTGTAGGCCGATACAGCGTTCTCGATCCGCGCATGTTCTCGGAACGACTTGTTAGCGATCCGACTAAGGTCTGACGTCCGTTGGTTCCTCTTGGACAGCCTTACGTTCTCGGCCAAGACTTCGTAGTCAGGCGTTGAAGCAATTACCTCTTGTTTGATGTAACCACGTAGTTGGTTGGGCTTGGCTAGCTCTGGGTAGCGTGAATACAGTTCAGTAGCAGCTGCAAGGTAAGACCCCCATTGTTCGTAGAGCTCAATAACCTCTTCATGAAGGTGGCTGATGGGAGTGAGGTTCATTAAAACGGAGCGGCTTCACCCATTATAACATCTTCAATGTGCTTAAGCACTCCTTCGTTACTATCTATTACAACCCGAGGCCGAATCAAGGGACGAAGCTGATCCATGTAGTGGGGCTCAGCAACGGCTACAACGGCCATCACGCTATGAGGAGTAAGATCAATGGAAGAGCAGTCTTCTAGCTCCTGCAGGCGCATTGCTAGCCATCTGAGAGCCGGGTTACGCATTCTCTCCATTAAAGGGCGAAGAGTATCTCTTGACTCAGGGCAGTGGACGAAATTTCTGACGAGACGGCGTTCCACCACAAGTCTGGTGTCGTTCAGATCACGCCTTTCCCAGTGACTGTTACTTGCGGCGGTAACACCTGCGGACCAACCGTCAGCGATCCTCTTGGCTTCTTTCGCATCCGAAGAGAGGACACGGGCTGCTTTGTCAATATAGTGAGTTCTCAGCGCTTTTGACTTCAGTCCTTTAATAAGGTCATTCAGTTTCTTTTCCACTGCAATCATCATGCTGGTATCGGACTTGTCGAGATCGGCAGCCCAGCTATCTATGACCCAGTCGAGCCAGTTAGGAGCGTCTGAGATGTGCTTGTAGAGGTCGCCACCATTGCGGATCACGTCGTCAGGGTCACTGCCCTCAGGGAGGGTTACCACTGTTATCGAGCATTCGCCCTGCATTGCCATTGGGCCAGCGGCACTGATGAACACTTCAGCAGCTTTCTTCCCGCCAGCATCGCCATCAAAACAGAGGATGAAGTTCTTAGTGTGTCGAGCGAGCCTCTTGAGTGTGTTTTCGTCAGGAGCTGCGGTTCCCTGCATGGCTACGACATTCTTGATCCCTGCCTGCCACATGCTTACGACATCAAGATGCCCTTCAACGAAGATTAAGCTGCCTGCCTCTCTGGCGGCTCGACGAGCCCTGGGTTCATTGAATACAAGTTCCTTCTTTTGGAATAGATGACTATCTGCTGAGTTTTTGTACTTGGCCTGCTGTTCCTGCTTAGTGGCTCTGCCAGTGAAGCCGACCAGTTCTTCTCTGTGGTTGTGAATTGGCAGCGTGATGCGACCGGAGAAGAAGCCGCTAGAGCTGTACCCGATCCCGAACTCCTTAGCCGCAGCTGCTTCTAGCCCCCTAGTCTTTAGGATATCCCTGATTCTACCTGCTCTAGGATCTCTTATATTCTTCTTGTAATCCGCCTGTTCCTTCTCTAGCTGGCTTATAGCAGACGTCCGCTCAGCTCTTCGCCTCCGAGCCTCCTCGGGGTTCTCTTCATCCGTCTCGAACGGGACGCCAAGCACTTCTGCTGCAATTTCCGCTGCATCTCTGAAGCCCAGTCCATTCCGCTCTCGGACGTAACCAATAGCGTCGCAATTAGCGCGGCAAACGTGGCAGAAACCGAACGACTTGTCATCATTAATCGTTAGCGATGGGTTTGTGTCATCGTGCCACAGACATTCGGTAACGAACTCGTGACCAACCTTTTTGAGTGTACCGCCAAGAGCTTCGACCACCAGGGATAGCGGTCGAGCCTTGATGCCTTCGACGGTTGTTGCCTTAATCGCCATTTATAGGTCCTGCGGGGTGGTTACATACTACCACACCTAGAACAATTGTCCCTGAACTCGCCCATCCCCGAGGTCTTCCCACCCTTCTACCAATTCTACTTCGATGTTTTCCCAGTTCGTCGCGTGGCAACCGGCTGCCGAAAGAAGAGCGTCTACTGATGCCTTTGGGATCTTGTTGCCAACGCCAGAGAGATAGACCTCCATATTGTCAAGAGCGTCTCGATAAGGGCCGTCAACCTCTTCCATTGCCGACTTTGCCGCCTTAAGGTAGACTGATCCGAAATTAATCTCAGACGGCTCAAGGGCTTCTGTAGGCTTCGCTTGCTCCTTCAGTTCCAAAGGCGGACCAGAACATACTTTGCGCACTTCCAGCCATTCTTCCAGTTCGATCTCAAGTTCTTTGGCCACTTCTATGTCGGTCGCCCCTCTATGAAGCAGCTTTCGCCCTTTTACCCATCTCTCCCGCATCTTGTGGCTCAGGCGCATAGAGTAAGTGCGGTCCCTGATCCAATGTAACAACTCTCCGCGAATCGTTGGAATAGCTATACTGGAGAACTTCATGCTTTTACCGGTCACTGGATGCGGCATGGAAGGATCATAGCGATAAGCAGACTTGCATAGGCCCTCAAAAGCGACTGACTCCAAGGTGTGATATTCGATTCCAGTCGTCCGCTGCAAACGCCAAGCTTCCTTCCGTGCTAAATTAAGATTATCCGCAGCAAGCTTCTGTTGTTCTCTATTCATTTGAAACTTCTTGCTTTTGCGAGCCATCCGAATTTCTACTTAGTGTCACCCCATTCTACCATTCGTGTATTTTAACGCCTGGTAAGATCCGATTGCCTCTACCCCAGGTCACCTCAGTCATGGCGGGAGCAGTCCTTTGACTACAATAGTTGATAGCTTGAACCAAGGCGTCGACCATGTCATCGTTTTTCGATGCAGGGAAGAGACTAAATTCACTAACGAAAGCATCAAGCCATGTGGCGCTTGCAGGTAAGTAGACATTGCCAGCTTCTACAACAGGTACGCAACCAGCTGCTCTTGACTCCTTAGACCTTTCTGGCCTAAACCCAATCAATCCAGGCACCTTCTTTTGAAGCATTTGATAAACAGCGTAGCCGGAAGCCGCTAGCTCGATCACAGTGCCGCTTAGCTGATGTTTCTGATACATTCGGGCAATCATTGCCATCGTACCTACGACGTCGAGCTTCTCTCTGACCAGGTCTAGCACGTAAAACTGAGAGCCCGCTTGGCCAACGACGGCACCCACAACATAGTCACTCTTGTTGTTGGCGGTAAACGTGGCGTCGACCGACAGCATAACACGCTGAAATTCTGGCAAAGGTGTGTCGTGGTTGTAATACTGCCACCAAAGAGGATCGAACATGTTACCCCCTTCAGGGGCTGGACGCTGTTGGTATAGAGAGGCGAAATCCCTGGATCCAACCGCTTCCCTGATTCTCTCTAGATCATCTTGGCCGTACCTTTGAGGACAAAGAGGTTCCCCTGGCTCCTCCCTCCAGTCAGGGATCGACTCACAATGTGCGGGAAGGATAGGGCGGTCTCCTTCATCTTCATACAAAGCTGGCAGGTCTACAATTGTCCAATTCTCTCGCCCTTTCTCTGATACATTCATCTCATTGTCGAGCAGCTGCCCGATCATGTCATTTTCCGACCACCTAGTTTGAATGACCACAATAGCTCCCACCTGAGGCTCAAGACGTGTGTACAGGGTAGACGTGTACCAGTCGTTGAGCTTGTCCATCATTCGCGCAGACTCAGCATCTTCCCTGTTCTTGACAGGGTCATCGATGATGAGAAGGTGGCCAGAGCGGCCAGTGATAGCGCCACCAACACCGGCTGCCCACAGACCTCCACTACCCTCGGTGCCCCAGGCGTTGACCGCTTTCGAGCTCTCATTCAGGAGTCCTCCACCAGACTTGAAGAATTCACGAGCTTTTCTTGAGAACCCCTCTGCCAGTTCGGAGCTGTAGGACGAAATTCCGACATACCGATCAGGGTGAGCCAATAGATAAGCAGCAGGCAGAAGCTGCGAAGCCAAAAGACTTTTGCCGTGACGGGGCGGTACTTGAAGGATGAGGCGATTGCACTTTCCGTCGATGACTCGTTGGAGTTGCTTGATGACTTCGGCATGGAATTTGTAAAATTTGTATGAAGGCATGACCTTCTTGATGAACTGCCACAAGATGACACGCTCAGCGTGCTTAGCGGCCTTCTTTGCTTTTACGTCTTTGATCAGGTCCTGCCCTGAAGCTGCGTAATCTAGAAAGTCGTTGCCTGCCTTGAAAGCCATTTATTCGTCCAGTGGGATGATGTATGCGTCGTCAACGTCTTCATTTATGACGTCAACCTGAACCTCTTCCAGTTCGTTGTCAACAACTTCCATAAGTTGCCCAACGCCTAAACTGGTAGCCCAAGCCTGACGTCCGCTGTCAGACATGTTAGCTGCAGCCCTAAGAAGACCAGATACTAAGTGGAGAGGAATATCCTCACCCTCCTCGTTGGCCTTTGCCACACGCTTCTGGATCATGCTAACGAGATCGTTCGACACGTCCATCATCTGACGCGCTTGGTCCTCGTTCGCTTGACGAAAGTCCGAGATAGCTTGGCGTTGGCGTTTCCTCTCTAGCTTATTGCTTTCCTGGAACACAAGCGCCATCTCCTTTTTATCGAAAGCTGCACAGCGCCTGTCCCAGTTATATTTCTTGGCCCAGTTCCCCATAGTATTAGGGGTCATGTCCATGTACTCAGCGGTCTGAGTCAGGTCACGGTGGTTCCCACTGTTTAGGTAGAACTGAAAAGCTCTGAACTGCTCCTGATTCTCGTGACGTCCTGCCTCGTTGACTCTGTACCCCCTTTGGAACACCCATATCGGGCCAGGATTGTAAGGAGGCTTAGCCTCTTTCCATTCTGCAGTCATACCAGGACATCTCGTCGGGTTAGTATGCCAAGGCATTAAAAAAGGGGCCGAAGCCCCGTTGGTTATTCGAACACTGCCTCAAAGACGCTTGGTAGTTGCTCTTTGAAGATATCCTTAATGGCCTCGGCAACTAATCGATGCTCAAGCTGTGTCTCGACACCAGCCCGAACCTCCAGATAGTGGATCCAGCTCCGAATGGTTCCCGACATGTAGATCCGAGTGGGAGTGCCTAACGGGAGGATCGACCTGGCGCATTCTTTAGCGACCCCGTGCTCGAGCATGTTGTGGTACAAATCCTGAGCTCCGTCGTAAAGCTCCTGGATATAGCGGTTGTAGCGCTTGATCAACTCTGGCGGCAAGTCGTCGTGACTGGCCTGCTTGTTCTTCAAGTCCTGAGAACGCAGGTGAGGCAGTCCCAGCGGCGGAAGCTCGGAAACGTCGCTATACCGTTGACTGAACTCCTGGAAGCTGAAGGAGCGATGACGCAAGATCTGAGCAGCGATTGCTCGGGTCGTGTTAATCTCGACTTGCATCGTGGCCATCTCGAACGGCGAAACATGCTTGTGCTTCAAGAGATACTTGATCAAGCGTGGAGCTGTGTCCATGTTCTCTTGATTGCTGGGGTTCGATACCCGTGCCATATAGACGATCTGCTTCTCTGCGTCGGGAGTGATCGAGATCAGGCGTGCGTTGTGAATTTCCTGGTTCATGGGTTTCTCCTGGGGTTGATCGGTCTGAACTGGAGGGCTTTCTCAGCCTTTCGGATACCCTCTCGGGCTGTCTCGATGTCGGAGCATGTGCCGTAGAGTTTACGACCATCGTGTTCGACAAGGTAATCATACCATCCTCCGTCTCGTTCGTTTAGCGAAGTCTTCAAAACAGATCCTCCTCTTGCTCTGGGGTCTCGATGGGCTGATACCAAGATGGATAGCTCAACGATTCGACTGTAATCTCTTTCCCAGCCCACTGACCGGATGCTTCACACTCCTTATAGAGTTCGATAGCACGGTCGAACTTGCGACGTCCCTCGGCTTGCATGAACTCGTCTGCCTCGTAGACGGCTACCGTGTAAGGTGCTTTGCGCTCTACAGCGGCGAAGAGGAACTTGAAAGGTTTGCCATAAGCCTGTTCTGCGGCGACAGTGTAAGCGGCTGCCTGAAAGTCGTATCCCAAGCCAACCACCTTCTTGGTGAACAGTTCAGGGTCGGCAGAGTCAGTGGTCTTAAGGTCAAGGATGATTCCTTCTTCGACCAAGACACTGTCTAGGCGGGCCTTGAAGGGCACTCCCATGTAGTCAAGGTAGATAGAGACCTCATTACGCTTGATGTACTCTGCATCCGTTCCTGCGTACCACTGAAGACGCCTCAGGCTCTCTGCCATTCCTAGGACATCTGCAAACTCGGCTTCAGCCAGTCCGGTTCGTCGATCGATAGGCTTGCCGTCAGGGTAAAGCAGGACCTCTAGCTCTGGCTTCTTTGCAGAGTTCTTGTATTTGATGCCCTTCTTATCTAGGGCTTCCTTCATCTCAACAACAGTAAGATCCTTCCCTTCCTTCTTGCGATCAAAGTAGAGACCATTAAAAGCCTTTTCTCCGTCCAAGACCAAGGAGTGGAGAGCGGTTCCCATCTTCATTGCTGGAGTTGGGATCAGCTTGTTCTTGAGCGCCGCCTGGTAGTGAGCAGGACTATCAAGGATCTTTTTGAGGCTGGACTGATTCAGTCCCTCAGCTCTTCGATAGTCCCAATCCATTTCGTTGTAACGAATTTCCACGAGTCCTCCGCAAGGTACTCCTCATTATACCTGATAGATGCGAATCAGCCAGACTGAATCTTTCTTTGCGGCCTTCTTCCAGCGGACTTGGAGTTCAGAGATGATACTAACTCGATCATCGGTCCAGAGAACGCCGTTAGCGCAGTCCATGAGGGCTCCAGCCACGTTATCTGTGTCTGCACGACCTTCGCCCTCAACGTCGATTTCAACGCGAAGAGGACCCTCTAAGGGGTCCCCTGTGTACTGCTCCTTAATAGAAGCGAGCATCGCTTTTCGCTTGTCCATATAGGCCTTCGGCATGAACACTCCATTTCGAGTGACCCTTGGCCTTGCCTTACTAAAAATCGGCTGATCGATTCGTAGCTCAGTTATCAGTTTCAAGGCCAGCAAGCGACTGGCCCAGTATGCCTATTCACATTTGCCGTTGTTCCCTAAGATACAGGTATTCCCGTTAGCCATAACGCCTAACAAGAAGCCGCGCTTCTCAATCACCTTGACGACTTCGTCAGGCTCAGAGTCTGAGAGGTCTCTGTTTCTGAGAATCATGTCAACTTCCTCCTGAGAAAGCTCTACAGGACCCAAGGAGGGATCCCACATGTAATCGTCATCAGAATCCCAGCCTGGAAGAGGTTGGTCATCTATGTCGGCTAGACCATATTCGGCCAAGAGCTCCTTGCCTTCTGCAGCCTCGTGAGCGGCGTCTTCGAGAACGTCCTCGTAGGTCGCAGCGAAAGGCACTTGCTTGGCCTCAAGCTTGTCGATCAGGCGATTCAAGTACCAACGGCTTTTCTTGAGATCCTCTAGCGGGTTTGCCTTGTCCCAGACTCTGCCCTGGTACTTCAAAGAGTTCCACTGAAGGCCACCTAGGACGGGGTCAGGGGCTCTGGCAATCCAGTCTTCGAGGACATCGATAACTTCAAAGGCGCGGCCTTCGGTGTAGTGACTGGGATGATTGACGTTGTCTTGTGTCATTTAGAAGTGTCCTCCTTTAAGTTTCGGTTGTCCCGTACAGTGACGGTCTTCTTTTTGCGGGGGAGATAAACAGTGATCCCGCTCGCTCTCCATTCTACCACTGTGCCCTTCTCCCAGCCAGCACCCATGAATACCTTAACAGAAGTTTGCTTTCGCATAACTCGCATAGGCAGTGGTTCTTGCTGGTACCACTCAGCCGCTTTCAAGGCTGAAGGCTTGGGCTTCATCGTGCCATCGGCCAGGATTCTCATTCAGTAGGGCTCCTTTTCTTCCTTGTGAAATCATCTTTCAAGAAAATCATAGCGCGGTCGGTGTGATTACGCCAGACCTTAATCGCTTCGGTGTGATTCATGGGTTTAGTCTTGGTCATATCCGGCCAGAGGAGGACGACGAATTCGCCTGATCTTTTGTCTCTGCCTTCGTCTGTCTGTTCCTTCGCCCATAATTCATGTTCACGGGCCTGCCTTTTCTGCTTAGCACGTCTCTGCTTGCCGTAACGCGCCATTAGCGCACCTCCTGAGCCATCTCTAGGAGGAAGTGGTTAGGCATAGACCCATTCACGCCTGAGACTGCTTTGATGACCGTAGGGACGTTACTAGGGCTGTATGCCAGTACCCAGACATCCTTCTCGTCGTTATAGCGAAGCAGCCCCTCGAGCGTCATCTCTGCAAGAACTTCTTCGACGCAAATCTCTAGCCAGGTCCTGGCGTCGTCGTCGTAGTCGTCAATCTTGGTGTCCTCGGTCGAACAGACTGCTGACAGTGCGTTGACCACCTCCCAGCAACTAACCCCTGTACGGAACATGAGGATCGCCCAGACGAACGGGCGGACATGAGCCGTGGTTATCTTGGGCTGGTCCTCGAGGAGGGCTCCTGTTGTTCCTGGGGCGATCTCTGAGTCGTGGATGCTGAATCCGAATTGCGGCATGGGGTTGCTCCGTTGGTTCCTGAATTGTACCATAAAAAAAAGCCCCCGTGAGGAGGCTGTGTGGATCAGAAGAGGCTGTCGCCTGCCGGGGCCTCGTCTCGACGGCCTTCAAGGAAGGTTACTCGGGCGTTTTTAACGTCCAGATAGATCTTCTCTTGATACTTGCGTTGAACCAGTTGGCCGTGTACGGTTACCCGATCACCTCGTTGGATTCTGTCGGCGACTATTTCAGCGCCTTTGCCAGAAACTTCTACAGAGTAGAATTGGCCTAGCTTGTCCTCGTCCTTTGAATAGAAATACTCTGTATCAATTACGGAAAACTTAGCGATCTTGCCGCCGTTGCCGAATTCGCGAATAGTAACAGCTTCAGCTCCTTCTTTACAGGTGACTTTGCCGCCGATTGAAATTGAAGCCATAGTTTCGGTTCCTTGGTAAGGTGAATAGTCAGTCTATCAGGCCAGGTGCTCAAGCTTGGCAATAGCCTCTCGGAGGATTGGACGAGCAGTGTGTTGGCCCAACCCTACCTCGTAAGCCGCAGTCTCGAGGCGCCCACGTCTTGCGTAAGCTCGAACAAGGTCAGCGGTCTGCCCTCCGATACCTGACTGGGCTAAGACGTCATCAAGCATCCGAGAGGCCCATGTATGCTCTCCCTTGACAGGTGTTGGCGTTTGCTTGGTGAACTCGACCAAGTCGCCGAAAGTTGTGCCGTCAGTCACACCACCCTTGCCAGAAATGGGAGCATCTAGGCTTCTGAAGGACAATGCCCGCTCAGCAGCTTCCAGTGTAGAGCGATTATGGTAGCGCTTCTTTTTTCCACTCTTTATGCCGTGTTTCTTTTCATAGAAGACCTCAGACAGAGTGTTCTCAGGGATGTAAATCAAGCTGTAGTTGTTCAAGTGGTAGCGCCCAATGGCTTGCTTGATCCAGATAGAAGCGTAGGTGCCGAACGTGCAACCTTTACTGAACTCAAACTTCTCGGCGGCACGACGTAAACCGAAGTATCCTTCCTGAAGAATGTCGAGAGTCTTCTCTTCGTTCCACTCTTTAGCTGGTCTTTTGGCGACGAAACGCTTCACAACGTTTGCTACCAGCTGCAGATTCGCTTCGCAGATTCTGTTAAGGAGGTGCAGCCGGGCGGCTTTATCTGTGACAGTCTCAAGCTTCTTAAGGTCTTGATTGACTTGCTCTCCGTAACGCTTGCGGGAAGTAGCGGCTCCATTAAGCCATTTTGTGATCGTGGGGTTGTTTGACATTTGCGGGTCCTCTTTGGGTACGAATAAATTGTAGCATAAAAAAAGGGGCCTGTCGAGCCCCTCGTCTATACGGATATCTCTACCCCTTTGAAGAAAGAGATGAAGCTATCGAGTGGATCACCACTGGGAGCCGTCATCACCTTCGCTTTTTGGGGCGAACTTCTGGTTTAGCCCCTCCACTTCAGAGGCGGTCTTCTTGCCTACGGTTGCGATGCCTTTAGCAAAGTCACCGTTAATCAAACCAAGCAGACCTTCAATGGCGTGGGTAGTAAAACCTTTGCCAAGTGCTGCTTCGCGGAAAGCGTCCTCAGTGACGGCTTTAGCCGCTTCAGGCGCCTTCGTAACGGCAGGAGCTGGAGTAGCTGCTGGAGCCTCTGTAGAAGACTCTTGGTAACCGTTCTCCATCGGTATCTTGGCCCACAGTTCATAAGCTAGACCGAAGTGCATTGCAGCTGCCATACACATGCCGCGACGCTGTGTGTCAGTGATGTCGCGAGAAGTGATTCTCTCGAACGGGATAGACTTGTTCTTGTGGTCCATAACTGCCTGAGGCAGTGCAGGTGTTGAAAATCCAGTCTCCATGTTCTGGAAACGAATCAGCAGATAAGCGCCCACAGGAGCCTGGTGAAGCAAGCTGCCATCCTTTGCGGGTACATAGTCGACCAACCAGTTGGGCGCATGAGTGCGCAACAGGTTCATGGTTCGAGACCAATTGATGTATGCGGCGGAGAAACTGCCTGATCCAATCTTCTCGACCAGGTCCTTACTAGCTACGCCTGCGAGATTTGGAATTGCGTTTGAAGTCATTTGCGTGTCCTCTGGGGGAAGGTTGACTCCCCCAATATAACACATCACGCCAGAGCTGCTTGGATCAAAATATGAATATCAATGCCACCGAACAACGCGGAGAGTCCGACCATATCGTACGCCTTATGCTTTACAGCGAATGGGACTAGGAGGACCTGGCAGAAAAGATTAATCACTACGCCCGCTAGGACGGCTTTGTTTGTCATCAGCAAGTAGCTGGCAACGCTTAGAACTGAGGCTACAACTCGGAAGTAGGTTGCGATCATTTGCGGTTCCCTCCAGGGGTCTAGTGGTGGTTGTGGGTTTCAGGATAACATCCCCGCATCTTTACGGGTCTTGGCTGTCAGGGTAGATGCTTCGTTGAGCAGAGCGCCTCGCCTCCTCCAATCTACCACTACGCTTCGCAGCAGCCCGCTTACGGCTCCAACGATTAGCCTTCGCCCGGTTGTACTCAGCGATGTTGTCCTCGCGGTACAGAGTGGCAAAAGCAAACAGGTACCAACGTGGCCACAACTCCAGCGGTCCCAGGATGTCCCAGAACTCAGCTTCCTTGGAGTTGTCCAGCATGATCGCTCGACCCATTGCTTGGCCCTCTTCTAGGTACGTTTCCTGGACGATTGTCCTCCAGTCCGTTGGCCTCTTTCTTCTCATTCCTGAACCCCTTTAGTAGTTTGATGTTTTAACATATTTAAGAGTATATAGATGTCAAGCTCCAAAACATCAACTCAGTTGACTTTCCATGACAACTCAGTTGACGTGCCATGACAACTCAGTTGACATTTTAAAACATCAACTCAGTTGACATTTGTGGTATGCTGATGGCACCCCCGAGGATTCCGATGAAGATCATTGCACCAACACCAGAAGGCAACTTCACGCTTGTGCCGAACGAGCTGTTGTTCTCCGACCTGGAGCCAGCCCAGAAGATTGCCTGGATGCAGCTTGCCTCGTTAACGCGCAAGGGTGAGTCGCGTGTTTTCGCTAGAAAGATCACGGGCGTCGCAGAAGAACTAGGGGCTTGCCCCCGAGCACTCAGAAGGATGGCAAATCTCCTTGCCGGTTTGGGAGCGGTAGCGAAAGAATATGACGACTTGATCTTGACAGTGCCGACAGCCGAGTCGATCAAGGAACAAGAAGACAAGTCAATCTCGAACGAGATCCAGGAGCAGGCTAAACGCAAGCCAAGCGGTGTCAGCCAGAGCGAAGCTTGGGAGCTGATCAAGGAAGCGTGGAACAAAGAGAAGCCCGATCCCTTCTATCGCCTCGATGGCAAAGTAAACCTGCCTGCATTCATCGCCTTTGAGTCCCAGGCCAAGCGTCTAGGTATCGAACGTCCTGACTACGGCAAGTTCACCGCACAGGTACTTAGAGGCGCCTCTAACGACGAATGGTGGAGCAAGCGAGAGCAAAAGATCACTGGCGTCTTTGGCTACAGCGCCAAGATTGCTGACACCAAGTTCACAAATGTTGAGAAGCTCTACAAGCTTGGAGGTAAACTCCCCGACACGAAATTCAGTCTTCGGGATGATACGGCAGTGCTTCGCTGGTTCAATGAGAAGGATCCAGACCATGGCTGGGCTTCAGTAGAGCACGTCAAGATGGAAGAGGACGATGAGACCTGGGCTCATAACAAGTTGCATTCCTCAGGAACCGTGATATACTTATATCACCACCCAGAAACCGATCGAATCCACTACTGGACTGGTCGTGGCACACGTAAATTCCGTTACACCCCCGACGCAACCCTATGAGTTTCCCCACTTACATCCAGAAAGCAGTCGAACTTGGACTCCTCACCGCTGAGGGCGACAAGATCACCGACTGCAACAAGGACGCTGTTGAGACAGTGGTCGGCATGTCCAGGTTGATCGACAAGATTCAGCCAACGACGCAATCAGAGATCGAGGACACTACTGACCAAGAGGCAATTGTCCTATGTCGTGTCCTGGCTGCTCCGTTCGGCAAGGCTCGTGAGTTATGGGCGGACCTACGGGTCGCCTTTGGCGTAGCGCATGGCCAGTCGATCCCTGGAAGCTTGTGGACTGATGGAGCTTTCCGCACCATCGGTGGCGAGATTGATCGGACCTTTATGGGAGAACGTGACTCGAGTGTCATTAGCAGAGAGTCTCTGGTTAAGGCTTACGGCGAGTTGTCCAAGGGGAGCCAGGATATCTCCACCGAAGAGTTCGCTAAGACAATCTCTGATCTGTCAGATCCACAGACAATGGCTTCCTACGGCGAAGCCGAATCAGAGTGGAGTGTTGCTCTTGACCTGCTTCGTCAAGACAGGGTTCGGGCTGTCTACAATCAGACACTTCACGAGGTGCAGCAAGCCGGTAAGTCGAAGACTAAGCTTGAGAATCTTATTGAGTTCCAGCAAGGTCGGCTCATGGAATGTCTAGGCATGCTCCAGGGATCCCTTGGCAATCAGGGCAACGCGGTTGACGCTGTCGAGGACCTCCTGAATCCTCAGAACGGCTCGGTCAGCATCATTGATCAGATTATGTCAGCTCGGGAGCAACAGGCTCCGATCAGCACTGGCATCACTGCAATGGACATCGACATGGAAGGTGGTGTACGCCCTCCAGGTCAAAGTCAAGGTGGTCGCTTGTTTACCCTGGCAGCAAGGACAGGCGTTGGTAAAACGATTCTTGGCGTACATGCTTTCGTGAGCATGGCAATGCAGGGACTTACTGTTGGATTCATCTCAGCTGAGCTTGACAAAGCTGCTGTCTATGCACGTATCTGGTCTGCAGCTACTCGCCACCTTCCTAACACTCAGTGGGTGCCAGTGGGTCGCATCGAGTCGCCTGATCACAATCGCGAGAATGACGCGATGAACATCAGCCAAGCCGCGATGAAGATCCAAGAGAATGGCGGCAAGATGCTTGTAGAGGATCCCTGGGGAGCTGATGTCGATGCAGTGATCAATAGCCTGCGTTCGATGAAAGCGAAGAACCCTACGATGCGGGCAGCCGTCATTGACCACTTCCACTGCTTAGGTCGTCACAAAGGCGCTCCTAACAACGATGCTGGCATGATGGAAGAGCGTGCTTACAAGCTGATGACTGCAGCTAAGGAGCTAGGCATCGATCTGATTGTCCTGGCTCAGATGAACAGGGTCGGCATGGATCAGTTAAGTGCTAAGCAACCGCCTGGTCTTGACCAGATACGCGGCACCGATGCCCTTGGTCACGTCTCTCACGCCGTATGGATTGTTCGCCGCGTTCCTAAGATCGGTGGTGACGAGGATACTGCTGACAAGGATCGTCCTCTTGAGTTCTGGCATGCCAAGACTCGTGGTCGCCAAGCTTACTGGGATGGCGGCAAGATTCAAGGGGTCAAGGGTTTCATTGACACCTCTATCCTCAAGATGGACTACGGGTACAGTTCGGTCAAGTCTGAAGAAAATACTGACAACGACGGGAACCGATATTGACCAGGCGGTATACTGTAGAGGCATAAGGTAGAAACATGAAGGACTTCCTCTATAACGCAATCGCTCAAGTGTCAGCTCGTCAGATCATGGCACTTGACTGGATTCACTCAAAGGTCCTTTTCGTTCACGTATTCCTCTACGGTGTTATCCGTGTAAGTATGGCAAGCGTTGGGTACTTCCTGATGAATCTGCTGGACAGAGAGAAGACCGAAGCGGCAGAAGCTATCGTGGAGAATGCTCAAGAGCTTAAGTTGCAGCAACTTGAGTTGCGATTGCTAGCCGCAGCATCTCAGGTCCGTGATCATGCAGAAGCAAATGATGACTGGACAGACGAACACACGGAAGCTATCAGCGCCATTGGCGACACCTTGTTGAACGAGCTCGGTTGGGAAGAAGAGAACATCCATCAGTACCTGCGCCAGGTAGTTGAATCGATCGATGGATTGAGCTACGACCTCGAACCGTGATGGTATAATGAAGTGGGCCTGTGGGGGGCCTTTAGGGGTTGCAAGAGCGGGTCTTCGGATCCGCTTTTGTTGTATCTAGACTTCTCCGCGATTTACTGCTTCTACGATGCCTTTGTGTCTGACATACATCCCAATGTTAGACCCATCTTCAAAGATAGGTCGCACGTAATAGCGAACCTCGCCATTTTCAGGATTCAAATGCTGAGACGGAGGGATAGCAGCCCCAGTACTCTGGAGCTTGTGCCCGTCGAAGAAATAACCAGGTAGCCAGCTTAGTACAACTTGCATGATCTTAAAGAGTTCGATCGAGTGTTCCTAAAATTAACGGATTCTCATGTACCACCCGTCCGAGTCACTTGCAATGTTCCACCTCTTGATTAAATTTTTCTTGCTATAGCGCAACTTTTCGCCCGAATCCCAGGTATGGTACCCACCATTAACTAGATCCAGGTCTCCTGCGGGGTCATGAACCCAGAAATGCGTGTCGTCGTAACCAATCAAGCAGATGTAGTGCCCACCGCCTGTAGGGTTGTCTACGTGACCATGATGCAAGATGCCGATAGGTACCGGTATACCCTGATCAAGTAGTTTCTCTAGGTCCTTCTGATTGCCGTCCATGTGAAACTCGGCATTGAAACCCAGAGACCTGGCGGCTTTCTCTTGAGCGATGTACGAAACAGTGTCGCCGTATTTGAAAACAACGTCGAGGTACCAGTCATCATCTCCTTCTATTGCCTCTGGGTCGATATAGTCCAGAGCCATTGCCATCGAAGAAGTGAAACACATCCTGAAGCCTTGATCGGTAGCTGAATCATTTTGGTTGAAGTAAGGCACCTGTAGTGGGAACTTTGACACAACCGCTTTCGGCTCTTCCGCGACCTGAGCGCCTCTGTAAGCTGATTTAAACGCCTTTAGCACTCCTGGGCTAAGACTGCCCTCTAGAGCCCTCCAGGCGGCAATCTGATGCCTCTCACCAGCAAAGTACAGCGCAGCGTTCTCTAAGAAGCTTGCAGATGATTCCAGGTTGCTTTCGTCCACGTTGTCGTTCATGAGCTTGATCAGTTTTTCTGTGTAGGTTGGATCGGTTGCGTAGCCCTCTACGCGAAGCAGTTCAGCGCATTCTTCACGGCTTTTCGCCCTGTTGACACCTTGATAGCCGCCATAGTCTTTGTACCACCGCTTTACAAGGTACTTGACACAGTCATAGGCACCAGTAAAGTCCTTAAACGTATCCTTGATTGTTATCCACTTGCCGTCAATGTACTCTTTAGTGGAGACAACGGTACCAGGAGATCCAGCGGTTCCTTTGATTCCGAAGAAGTTGTTCTTGCCGGAGAGGTGGGCGCCGAAACCAGATTCCAAAGCCCACTGAGCAGCCACGCAATCGGGAAACTTGGCCCCGGCAAGCGCAGCGTAATCAGCAATTTGTTTCCAGGTAGTCATGGCGCCCCTATGATCTCGACTAGGATGCCGAGTAGGTATTATAAGGCGTCTACAGACTTTCTATCATGGAACCAGTAACAATCGTAGGACTAGTCCTCTTTATCATTTCCGAGGTCATCCCTCATCTGCCTTTTAAAGGTAATGGCGTCGTCGAATCAATCGTCGAAGCTCTTCGCAAGGTTTTTCCTAAGCCCGAAGCCTGATGACTTGGAAGGCCCTCGTTGTAGAGATTATTGAAATCCTCTGGGACGCGGGCCACCAGAGGCATAACTTGCTGCTTCATCACATACATGCGAAGTGGCTTCCTTTTTTAATTGAGTGGAGAAGAGAACTGACGATGAAAGATGTCGATCGTCAAATCGAGGAAATGTTTGAAGAGTCTGAAATCGATCCGCCGATCTTTTCTGAGGAGATTGATGGCGAAACGGGACTAGGCGGTAGAATGGAGCTACGAGCCCCGTGGTTAGATGAAGACGACGCCGATTGAAGAAGCCTTGGTTGTACTGTTCAGAGGACAGAGCAACGTCAAGCTAATGGCAAATAGCGTGGGTATCTCACTCGAGGAGATGCAGCAAGCGTTCAGAGACTATGTAGCAAAGACACCTATCGATCCAGACGTCTGGAAAGGCGACATCGACATCTCTTGGCCCTACAGCGGAAACTGAAATGAAGTACAAAACAGACTGGCGTGACGCAATCCGCCACCTCTCAAATTTCTGCTTCGTCGGCTCTTACCTATTCTTCGAGCGCAGCATGATCATCCCTGCAGCTTGTTGCACTCTTGTAGGTGAACTGATGCTAGCTCCAAGTGCCATCAAGCAAAGGTCTTGGAGCACCGTAATCGTCGGAGGTCTATTTTTTGTTCTTGCGCTTGGGACGCTTTCGAGAGGTCTTCTTGGTTGACTTCTTGTAGCCCTTGGTGGCTTGAGCGGTAGCTAGTGGTAAAGGCATGATCAGCTGCACTTCCACCGTCTACGAGCCTTCCTGAGACGGCTATTAGGATCTTTAGCTGCCTTCGGGAACTTCTTCATCTGACCAGCGGACCTGGCACAATAGCTCTTCTTCCTGGCGCCACCACCTGGCTGAGGAGCTTTTAGCTTGGAGCCAGTCCTGTTGTTGATCATCTTGCGACCTTTAGCAGTAAGGCCACCTTTTTTACTCTTGCACTTGTTCTTGATGCCGCAGCCCTTCATACTGCCTGTCTTCTTCTTCTCAGCCACTGTAGACCCCCAGAAAACCTAGGATTCCTGAAAACCTATCAAGTTCGATCTCTATCCATGTATTTTCAGTGCCTAAGCTTCCTTGATACCCACGAGACTTGACTACGTTCTTGTAGTAAAAGAGTACTCCAGTGAGCCTCCATACCCATGCTCGAAGCTTATCAGCTTTTGCGAATCGACTCTCGTCGCGACTACTTCCGTCTATATAAGGAGCAGGAATAAGTCTTACGCCTCTACCAAACCAAACACCATTGGCAATGCCCATAGCTCTTGGAATGTGCCAGTCATGAGTGACTACATAGATCTCGCTTGCCCCGAGGTCACTGAGAAGCTTGCGAGTGTGGGTGAAGTTTGTTACAGTGTCCCAGGCAGTCTCGTCAACGACAACCTTCTCTGAGGGGATGCCAGCGTCTTCATAGATCTTACGGAAGCCCGACTCATTTCCTTCAGAAGAAACAACGATAACAAACTCGTCCCCGAGTTCCAGTGCCACTTCTGCGGCTTTCTCTGCTCGCCGCCAATTACCACCTAAGTGCAGTATTACCCTCATCACTTTTTCTTTTTCTTGGCGGTCTTAGCTGCCTTCTTGAATGCAGAAGCCTTGGGAGCTCCTTTAGCACCGGGCTTGCGCATTTTTTCGCCAGAACCAGCGGCAATGCGCTTCTTCTTGGCGTTGATGTTTTTGTAAAGTGACATGATTACTTTTTGGTTGATTTACCACCCGCACCGTTTCTTGCGCGGTTCTTGGAAGCTGACTCCCTTACTAGGGTACCTCGTTTCGTGTGTGACATATCTCCCCCGCCTTTGCCGTAAATCTTACGCTTCTTCCTGGCCGCATTCAGCTCTGACCGATATTTCTTCCTGGACGGTGTTGAGTGGTACTTTGTATCATAGGAAGCTTTCTTGGCCCGTGCCTTAGGATTGCTTGCGTAGTATTTCGCGGTTCGTGACTTAGCAGCCATGATCAACCCCTCCTTTCGTTAAGTTTGCGGCGAAGCTCTTTGGATTCGATAGCCTGCTCCATCACATGGTAATCGACACGCTCGGTGAGATACTTCATCCCATCCTTCATTTCGCCAAGGGTCCCAAAGAGTCGGTCCATGTAATTCTCGAACTCCTGCTTGGTCAGGTAGTCCTCGGCCATCTTGAGTTCGACATGGTCAACTTTATCAGCGGCAGCTCTGGCCTGAGTGAGCGCTTCTTCAGCGCGTTTCCAAGTGAAGCCGCCCCAGCCGATCATGGCTGCAATAGCTGCTGACAAGATGTATTCTGGCAAGCCCCTGGTGGCAGTTGCTCTAGTCTACCTGAGTATTTAGCTAGAACCACGACAGCGAGCACCCCTATTACCCATCCAGCTGTAAAACACCAGAAACCCCACCGCAGCAAGATACCTCTACTAGCAGAAGCGAATCGGTCATTAACAGGGGGGCTGGTGTTCACAAGTCAGAACCGTCCTTGTTTTTCTGACCAGGTTGGTAGCCTTCGCCACATAATCCCGTCACGGGGTCGTTAATTTTTAGCTCCGCTTCCTTTTTTGGAATGCTTGCGCTAATATCAGCGTCGATATTGACGCCGTCAATGTAACGAGGACCTGTCGAATAATTGATTTCCATAATCTTAGTATTCCATGAGAATTACACGGAAGCTTGAATCTCCTTGCACAATGCGAGGATTTCAGCTTTTGGAAGAGCGTTCTTAAGGTCGTGCCCCTGATCCATAGCCCAATCTAAGAGCTCTGCTTTTGTCATTCCATCAAGGTCGTCGTCTTCTGCCATCGGTTCGGTCAGTGACTCGGTACTGTCAAATGGTTCCGCGCCAACCTCGTTAACAATCTCAGGTAAACGCTCGGCAGGTTTGCGTGCTTGGGCCTTTTCGCCTTCCTCTGCAAAGCCCTCAGCGCGAAGCTCGCGAGCATGCACTGTGAAATACGCGGCACGACGCTCGTCGCCTCTGACGAACCATGTAGGAAGTTCTTGAAGATGTGCCATGAAAAAAGGGGCCACTAGGACCCCTTATTATTCCGAATCAGCTGGAAATGATCAGCTTAGGCCAGTAATTGACACGGTCTCGATGTCGTTGGACACCATGGAGATCATGTCTAATGGAGTGTAGTTCTGGTCAGCAGGATACGTTTGATTGCGTATCTTGGAGTAAGCATCAGAAGTACCGTCTCCCATGAGCCAGATCTGGGTGGAGCCACTGCTCCCGAAGTCATTCAGTGAGAAGTTCGGGGTGTTGCCAGTCGAAGACGACTGCCTGTACGTCTCGCCGAGCTTGTAGGTGCTGAGCCAGCCTGAAGGATCTTGGATCATCTCCTTGATTTCAGCCTCACTAGGCATGGCTACACCTCGCTGAAGCGTCGTGGTGACGAAGCTGGCAATCTTGCCGTGGAAGGATCGGTTAGCACCACGGCCACCGATAGTCAGGGCACCTATAACAGATCGGTCCATGCGACCACCAGTTGAACCTTGGGTCCATTTGGCCTCAGTGGACACTTGGAAGATCTGAGTCCAGTCACCATCGCTACACATGTAGATGTCGAAGGCGTCGGCCAAGTTAGCAGCAGTAGCGTCGCTACCACTGAGTCTCGTACCGTTATGTGCAACGTAGATACCCGTCCACTGAGTCAGCGGAAGGTACTGATGGATCTTACATTCGTTGAGCGCACCGTCGCGGCCCCAACCAAAGTAGAGACCTCGTGATCCGTCGAATCGAAGGTAGATGTTATCATCGACATTACCAGCGCCTTCACCCATGTTCCAGATGTGCTGGTTCGAGTTGTTGCCATCAGGCTTGAACACGATGGCAGTAGCCCAAGGTCGAGCTGAGAAGTGACTGGTGGTGTTGCCAGCGGTGGTGGGCGGGTCGCAAGTGATGGCCGTGCCACCCATCATCATGGGGTGCCAGTAGGTGTTGCTGGTGACCATCAAAGCTCTCTCGGAGGAACCGGAGAAGTCCAGGGCTTTGGTCCAAGAGGTGTCGTTAGCAGGAGTAGCGGGCTCGGGGATGTCGATCTTGGTGATGTCTTCAGTAGTGAGAGCATCGTCAAGGTCAACCGTCGTACCAGAAGACGTGCCAATCTTTACCGTGAACGGGGAGGTCAGACCGTTGTCGGTCAGCGGCCCACAGTTCATCGTACGACTGAACGAGCCACCGTTACCTGCAGCGGGCTCAGTATTCAGCGAATTGACATTACAAGCGATGAGCCAGAGGTCACCGTTGTAAATTTCAAAGGCGTAGTCGTAGATAGACGCACCAGAGTTAGAGAAGTCAGACTTCCCCGTCGTGGCGCCCACGTTATCGTCGATACGAACAGAGTGGGAAGCCGAGATTGCGGACGAGCCTGCCCATCGGAAGCACGCATTGAAGTCATCAATGGTGATCGACGACGTGCTGGTGCTGTCCTTAAGGACTCCCATGAAGACCTTGCTAGTAGAAGAAAGAGCATTCGGCTGGATGTGAGCGTCAACCCACTCCTTAGGAATGATGATTCGATCGCCCTCTTCAAGGGTCATGGACAGATCTGCCAGCGAATCCTCTTGGAGGACACCAGCTACGATGCTGCCCGTGTCAACAGTGAAGTCGCCTGTATCGACTACAGGTGCGGTCAGGTTATTAACTGTTAAGACGAAGCTACTGGAAGTCGAACCGAAATCGTTCGTGCGGGTCACCGTGATGGTGTAATCGTCAGAAGGATTGGCGACATTGTCACCAGTCACCGCAGGAGCAGTGCCGTCTAACACTCCTAGACTATAGGTCAGGCCAGTAGGAGCGCCAGTCACCGTAGTGGTGTAAGGAGCGTCCTGAGGGGACACCTGGTAGTTCACGATAGCGCCTTCACTGACGGTCAAGTCAGAGATGGTAAACGCAGAAGGAGCGTACAGGTTGTCAGCGTTAGTGGGGATCTCGGAATAGATAATCTCACTGGTGTCGACAGGGCGAGAAGTTCCAGTCATGGTACTTCCGGTGTCAGGCATGTACCAAGTCGTGTAAGTGGGGTCGTCAGCGTAAACATGTTGATGACTAGCGCCGCTGCCTCCGTTCTGACTGTCGACGTAATCAGCCTCCTCTTCTGTAGCAAACAAGGGATACTCAAAGTTGCTGTCAGGGCTTTCGATAAAACGATAGTTCAACACAGGTGCGGAATCATCCACAGCAGAGCGCTGAGGCATTTCAACCAACACGTTGTTGCTATCCCAAAGCTTGACTACCAGGAAGTAGTCGCCAGCAGGGGTAACTGTTGTGCTTCGAGAAGTCAAGATGAAAGTGTTAGAGCGACCCTCGTCGTAGTACCAGCAGCTGATGTAGCCGTTTTGGTCGATACCGATCTTGAACAAAGCCCCATCGCGAAGGCCAGGAGTCCCTGCGCCATTAAGCTCGTTTTGAACGCCATTGTTGTAGCGCATCTGGACGTCAGTAGAACTGAACGACCAGCCAGGACCGTAGGACAAGCCAGGAGAAGAGCCGTAAATTGTCCAGGGAGCGGAGTAGGTGCCGTAGTCGTAGAACGCCTGGGACCACTTCAGGCCCGCATGTGCGCTAGTTCCAGGACTAGCTAGCTCGGCGCGATCTCCATCAGCCTCGGAGCCAAGACCGATGACGAAACGACCTTGTCCAGCAACCTTGACAAGGTAAAATTCACCAGCGGCGTCAATTGTTTCGGTCGAGTAAACGATGTCAGCGTTGGTTGAAGTGCTGGTTTGACCGTATAAATGAACGGTAGACCCGTCAGATTTAGTGGTCGTAGGGGTGATTGTGCCGCGAGTGGAGACCGTAACGTCAACAGCGTCTAGCACAGGATAAGTGGGCTGATAAGTGCCGCCAGCACCTAATGGCAAGTTAGTGAATAAAGCGTTCAGTGTGTTGACAGCTCCACCTACGTTGGTACCTGCAGCGGAACCTGTGACAGTAATGTTACTGTGGTCAAGGTTGTCATATATCACCTGTAGCGCAGGAAGAGCTACGATGTCGATTGTTCCGTCGCCGTTATCAAGAGCACGGATAGAGTTGACACTGTACTGTTGACCATCATTGGCCAAGATAGTAGTACCAGTAGCTTCAAGCTGAAAGTCGATAGTAGCAGGCGTTTGATCAAAAGTAGAAGCGCCAGTCGTCGGAGGAGAGGACAGGGTGAACTCTTGTTGATGGTCGCCAATGACGTAGCCGACTTTTTCAACCGTAAACTCATTAGTCCCTGCAGCGTAATTGCTGGAGGTGGCTAAAGCCATCAAGAACAGCTCTTCAGTGGCTCCTTGAGGACCTGCGGTGGTAAATGAGTCAACCCCTAGACTAATGCGAGGCAACGTCTGGTCAATCGAGTCCAAGACCGCTGCAGAGGCTCCGTTATGGATCAGGTACTTAGTACCAGCCACCATGGTCTGAAGGTTGGTCTGATCGTAGTAGGTTACGCGACTGCGGTACCAGCTCTGATCGTTCCCATCGCCCTGGGCCTTGGTGTAAACGGAGAAGTAGGGCTCAGAAGTAGTGTTCTTCGGAGTCACAACAGCGTAGAAGGCGTTCAGGTCGCCAAGCTGGTTCTGAATTGTAGGAGTGTCGCCGTAGACGTACCAGTTGATCTTAGCGTTTTCGGTGTTCCGATAGTACCAACCAGGAATCCCACCTTCGTCAGCAGTAGCGCCTTCCCCATCAGCATAGACAGAAACCTGTGTATTAAGCAGGGTGCTATAAGTGGTGCCGTCAATCACGCTAGTAGCTTGAAGCTTTTGCCAGGCAGAGCCATTCCAAATAACCTTGTCACCTCGCCGCCATGAAGCTACACCGTCCAGTGCGGTGGAACCGTCAGTCGAGATGTAGTAGAAGTCACCCTCGGTGCCGTCATGGGTTGCATCAACCAGCGAAGGAGAGTTATCAAAGGCATTCCAAGTCCCTAGGTAGCTCGCACCAGCGACCGAGACTACATTTCCTTGGGCGGTGATATAGGATGCGACATCTGCAGCAGTTGCAAATGCAACATTCTCAGCATCGCGAAACTCTGTATAGTCAATCTGGTAGAACTCGTAAACGGTTTCTGCAGATTGAGCTGTAGCAATGTCGTTGACGACGTTAATCTTGTCAGGAAAAGTTGGGTCAACCTCACCCGATAGGCAAGCGTTGAAATAGACAGGGTTTGAAGAACCCCTGAAGGTGATGCAGTTGCCGTCAGAATTACGGACAATTTGAATAGTCATCGTTCGATAATAACAAGGGTGGTCAAAGGTGCGATCTGAATGGGGTTGTCAGCTTTCACAGCCAGTAAAGCGCGAGCATTGACATCCTCTTCTGAAGCAAAATAAGCAGACAGGGTCGGACGATTAAGGAATTGACGCCCTACAACACCAGTGCCATAGAAAGAAGGTGTTCCCGTTAGAGGGAATGTGAAAGTAGGAGTTCCGTCAGCAAGACGAGTCTGCCAGACAATCGCCACCTCAACGGTCGTGTTGGCCGTCTGGGGAATGACATTGAAGTCAAAGCGAACGCGCACAAAGTCACCTACTCGGCATTCGGAAAAATCTAAGCTCCCAGTAGCAGCTGTGTACTGCATGACGCCCGAATTAACGTTAGCGCTATAACCGGTAGGCTCGTCAAATTCAAAATCAAACAGGTTGCTCACGTTCCTGGGCATCATTGTGCCACCAAACAAACCCTTGCTGGGGTCGTGCGAACCGGATACAGGGAAATAGGGATCGTCGTTAGCTTCCTGAGCTGCGCGGGTATAGCCAAAGCGCAACCATTTGCCCACTCGATTACCCTCTTCATCCTGGGCGTCGGCCATCTGCTGAGTGTAAGCAACTAGAGTGCCGAAAGAATTGGCTCCAGACTGTCCCGAAAGACGATCTTGGAAACCACCAGTGAATTCGTAACCGCCTTCACCACCAGCTCCATCTTGCCCAACTTCTGGGATTTTATTGAGCTGAAGGTTAGGAGCCTGGACTTGGCGACCTGCTCCTGCACGTAGGGTTACGCGGTAATATGCCGCCGCCCCCGTGTAATCACCAGTACCGCCAACAGCAGTCCCGTAGGCAGCCGCGTCAATGACGTAGTACTCACAGCTGGTATAGCCAGCCCTTTTGATTTCATTTGTAACTTTCTCAATGGTTACGTCGCCACGAGTTGCGACATACATTGTGATTTTGTTGTAATCGAAGAAACTGCCTCCTTCGATCGTCACCCTCTCGGATCCGAGAGTGCCGTCAACAACGACATCGGTGCCGCTAACACTGGAAAAAGTAAGATTGACTCTTACAGGAGCGTAGTCAATAGCCTCAAAGACTGTGCCGTCAGAGCGTGTAATAGTTCCGAGCAGGTTTCTTAACCCTTGTTGAGCTCGAAGATAGGAGTACACGTCCTTAGGCTGAGCAGCCACGAGACCGTAAATTGGGGTCTTCATGAAGTGTCCAGATAGGATCCTTTTAGGCTTCCTTCAGACAATAAAAAAGCCCCTCGAAAGGAGCCTTCAGTATTGCGATTTAAGATTGAATAAATCAGCGCTTAGCGCCATCAACCAGCTCGTAGAACACACCGGAAACGGTGGCAGTACCGCCAAGAACGTACTGAACGTTGTTGTCAGCGTCGCAAAGAGTACCACGGATGTGAGCGATGCCCACGCCGTTAAGGTCGAGGTCAGCTGCGTTGATCACGATGTCCTGGCCGCCCAGGGTCACGGTGATCTTGTTGGTACCAGCGTCGTCGATGCCGCCAGCGTTGATTACGATAACGCGGATGGTCTTGGCGTTAGCCAGTGTTACTGAAGCAGCTACGGCAGAAGCGGTGATTTCGGTTTCAGCGTCAAGGTTAAAACCTTCGCGAGGAAACATGCCAGTTGAACGTGCAGCCATGATTAAACTCCTAGAATGTAGAGATGTAGGAAATGCGACCTTACCAGAGCGAGGTCGTTACGATCTATGATACCGAATTAAGTCTCAAGCTCTGTCTCGGGCTCGGCGTACGGGTCTGCAGCAGTACCGCTACCAGCAAATATACGGCTTGGACTGTTCGGAAGAACAATGTAAGCATCCCACTCAACAGGGTGGACGCCTTGGAAATTGACGTGATGACACATGTCCATGACAGGAGGGGTTATTTCGACACCCTCTTCGTCATAAGTGCCTGGAGCTGTTTGAACGCAGCCAAGCACGTCAATAGCTCTATCATGCGTATAAGCAACTAGAACCCCCTCAGAGACCCAGCCAAGGGTCTCGCAGGATGCCATGAAGGTAGCTTCATCTGGGAATCGATAGCAATACATAGAATTAGGTAGTTAGAGTTTGTAGTCTTCCGTCAGGTAGACGGGCTGGGTAGTAGGAGAGGCGGGAGATGTGACCGTTTAATTGTCCGCTGTCGTCATACCA
>WLWF01000604.1_pt1 | contig 33586 bp, 20 predicted proteins | sample 6718331 | NCBI WGS metagenome assembly WLWF01 (sample SAMN12718692, study PRJNA515312) | sponge metagenome | isolation source: marine sponge | host: Mycale hentscheli | place: New Zealand: South Island, Marlborough, Capsize Point | collected 2003-05-01 | reverse complement strand
TCACCGGGATGTATCAAACAGCAACAGGCACGCACCACCATCGAAGTGGTCGAGGGGAGCATCGTATTTCTTTGCCTGCCGGCGTGAAGCCAGTGCCGAAGCTTTTTCAAGAGGCTGGGTATTACACATGTATTGGGAGTGGCTTACTCGACCTCGATTACCGAAGTCAGCCGTTGACAGATCGTTCTCGGGAAAGAATGGGGAAAACGGATTACAACTTTGATTGGAAGCGTTCAATTTATGATGGTAATGATTGGTCCGGACGACGCTCGGGGCAGCCTTTTTTCATGCAGGTGCAGTTGCATGGTGGCAAACTCCGTGGGGCCTCAGAGGAAGCCTATGATGCTTTTAGTCGGCAGGCATACAGCTTGTTGGGAAATGTTACAGATCCTGATGATGTTGTGTTGCCACCGTACTACCCAGTGGATCAGATTCTCTTGGAAGACTGGGCGTTGTATCTTGATTCAGTCCGCGTAACGGACTTTCATGTTGGACGTGTGCTGGAGCGACTTGAAACCGAGGGATTGCTTGAGAATACACTCATTGTCTTCTTCACGGATCATGGTATTAGTCATGCCCGTGGCAAGCAGTTTTTATATGACGAAGGAACGCACATACCCCTTGTTGTCCGTGGCCCCCGTGTTCAGGCGGGGCGTGTTCGAACTGATCTGGTCGAGCATATTGATGTCGCGGCGCTGTCTCTTGCAGCAGCAGGTCTCGACGTTCCTGAGTGGATGCAGGGGCAAAATATTCTTGCACAAGATTTTCAGCCCAAGCATGCAGTGTTTGCTGCTCGAGATCGGTGTGGAGAGGCCGTTGATCGAATCCGTTCTGTACGTAGTGATGACTTTCTCTACATCAAGAACTTTTTTCCAGACCGTCCGCATCTGATGCCAAGCAACTACAAAGACAGCAAGTTGATTCTTCAGCGTCTTAGAGAGCTTCACGCAACGGATGAGATTGGTGACATTGGAGACGAACTTCTGTTCTCAAAAGTTCGTCCAGCTGAGGAACTCTATTTGTACCGTCAGGATAGATGGCAGATTCACAATGTGGCCGAAGACAGAGAGTATGCAGATGAGTTAGACCGCCATCGCATGTTGCTCGATGAATGGATCAAACAGACGAACGATCCGGGTGCCGAATCTGATGACGTCTACGTGCTTGAAACAGAAGATCAACTAAAGGGGGTAAGAAGTGAAGCATCACGAAAAACGTATCGTGCAAACATAGAGACATATAGGCGTTGGGCCAGAGAAGGTAGGTAGCAATGTGCTGGCCGCTGTTCTGAATTAGTTTCAGGAGCGTCTTGTGTTGAAAGTGGGAAGCGGGAGGCTCGAACTCCCGACGCACGGAGTATCGGTCTCAAAGACCTTGTTTCTTAATCTTCGGTAAAACTTCAGTTATTTACTTTACCCCTGATAGGCACACCCACTACATTAGTAATTGCGACCGAGGTGCGTGAAAAGTGATTGCAGAAAACAGTTTTGAGAACAGTGTTCATTCGGTTCATTTTCGTTTTTGGGAAGGGGATGAATGATGAAATTGAGTTTTCTCTGTTTGATAATTGCTGCTTTTTTTCGTAGTTCTAGTTCTTTGGTGGTTGCTGCACCGCAGCACCAGATGAAGTTGAACGGAACGACATAGAAAACAATTCAGAACAAGCCGAATAACAATCAAGCCACCCAATCCATACGGGGGATGAATAATGTCATCTGATGCAGCAATAACGAGAGCCAAAGAGCGATTCGAAGCATTACGGGCGCGGGATGCTGTTGCAATCATGTATTCCGAATCAGCGACAGAATTAGTACCTCTCTCCCCTACCAATCTGCCGAGGCATTTCCGTAAATTTGAGGGGATGAGAGCGTTCAATTTCCACCCCTGCAAAGATCGTCGGGGGCTGTTGGTAACTCACTCAGTTTGCACCGAAACGGAGCGACTTGTCATCGAAGCGTTCCGCAATGTTTCAAAGGATTTAGAGGAGCATCTTGAAGCTCATGGATACACCACCCGTTTCAGAATCAGTGAGCTAGATTGGGCCATCGCCTTGGTCGAAGCCTCTCGTAAGAAGTTACTTGGTTCGGAGGGGTACGACTGGCAATGGTGGCAAGATGCTGATGATGATTTGCTGATAACCGGAAGAATTGCCGAGTGTTGGGACAAGAATATGAACATCATGGACAGGTATTTCGTTGAACTCAACAATACCGTCGAAAGTAGTCTCAGGCTTATCGAGCATCTTGCGACAGAGCCAGGCGTGACGAAGCAGACGGACACTAGGGAAAAGACAGCCGACCAACTATTGCAGGATTTGTATGAACGCAATCCCAATTTCGCTTGCACGGCAAGTTTGAGAGTGTTGGCAGCAGACTTAGGGTTTGCATCCTCGAGTGCACTCACAGCGACATACTTTTACAGTAATGTGTTGAGGGAAAAGAGAGATGCGGTAAAGGAAATTATCAGTCATCGCAAGCAGGCCGAAAAAAGAATTCGGGCGGGCATGCCCTATGTTGATGATAAGGAAACCATCGACGCAGTTGATAAAACACTCGGTGAGTATTTTGAGCAGATAGCAGAAGAAGTGCATCGAGTGGATTAGGAACTTGAGAAAGCCAGCGATGCGACACATTGAGGCATGAGAGTGTTATGTCATTGTTTTTGCGTACATGTCTGACTTTGCTAACCGCTGTTGTCATCGCCTCTGCCATGAGTTCACAGGTTGTGTTGGGGCAGGCAGAGCAATCACATCTGCTGAAAGTAATAACCCATAACGTCTGGTATGGGTTTACGGAAAAACCTGAGCCCCGTCACGGCGAGTGGAAGCAGTGGATGGCACGGCAATCGCCAGACGTTGTTTCTCTACAGGAGCTCAATGGCTTTTCAGCGAACGATCTTGCGGAGGATGCAGCATCGTGGGGGCACTCGTACTCAGAGATTCTCAAGAAGGGAGGATTTCCGACAGGAATTACATCACGGTATCCAATTTCACATGTTCGTCGAATTCAGGAAGGGTTCCACCATGGCCTGTTGCGATGTCAGATTCGGGGTGTGTGGTTTTATGTAGTTCATTTTCATCCGTCAAACTACAAGAAACGCATCGAGGAAGCAGGCCTGCTCAAGCAGGACATCATGAGTCTTCCCGGTGAGAGCCCTCGCGTTCTCTTGGCGGGAGACTTCAACGCTTTTTCAACCGAAGATGGATACCACTATGGGAAAGACACAAAGTTGATTTCTTTCTTTGAGCAACTCGACTCAACAAAGTCGTCGGCTCGTAATCTCAATCATGGTGCAATTGACTATGGGGCGATTGAGGCTGTTTTGGAACAAGGATTCATTGATGTCGTTGCCGGTCAGCGATCTGCAGGCAGTCCATACCTTGGAACGTTTCCAACACGACTAATTGATGACAAAGACCATGGGCCAGATCGACGAATCGATTATATTTTCGTGTCACCGAATCTGAAGAAGAGCGTCTTGTCTGCAGGGATTCTTCGTAATGCGACGACCGAAATGTTGTCCGACCATATTCCAGTCGTTGCCGTTCTAGATCTAGCTAAGGAATGACCGGTGCTGAGAAGTGTCTGGCCTCGTTGCTGTAAACATAACGCAAGCAATGCTCGTGCTTGGCGGAGAAGAGATGAATACGTGTTTAGAGAATGCAAAGAAGAATCAAGAGGATGAGCAATAACTGAAGGCGTTACGCCTCGGATCGCGAAGCGAAGGCAAGCCGTATAGCCAAGGCAGCAGCAGCTACTACCAGCACAACAGATAAATAAATACCGGACATTGCGACCTCGTCTACCCAAAGCCTCATCTAATCCCATGACTGGAATTATCTGAGTATGAAAAGGAATCTTGGCCCAACACAAAGCCAAAGATGAGGTGCGTTTAGAAGCCGCTCAGATACCTGGCTATCGACCAAACAAACCGAGATGAAGGAATAATCGAATTCGGAGTTTTCAAACCCCGCTGCCCTTGTTTTAAGTGGACAGAGGGAGGCTCGAACTCCCGACACACGGATTTTCAGTCCGTTGCTCTACCAACTGAGCTATCTGTCCTGAGCTTCGGAAAGCCTGCCAAACGACCAACTAATACCGAAGAACTCCTCTATTCGTACGGTTGTTTTGCTTCGTTGTCAACGAGAGTTCGTGCCGCCGGGGCTCTAGGGTTTGGGCACTGAGTCATGATCTTTCACGTAGCTGCGCGGTTGAGTCTGTCGCGTACGGCTGCCCACTCTGGACCTGAGGGAACCGCATCAACAATCAGTCGATCTAGTTCGCGTTGATCAAGGGCGTGGAGTGTGGCATAGAGGCTGCGAGCGTACGCGGTAGGGTCAGTGGGCATTGGAATGACAAGCAGGTCTTGTGAGGCTGCCAGCGTTTGTACGGCCCTATTCTCTGGAGAGTTGCAGAGCCAGCCAACTCGGAGTCCCTCTTGAATCAGTTGTGGGACGACGGAGGGTGCATCCTCAGATAGTGTGAGTTGTGTCTGAGGTGCGTAATGCCGCTTCTGTGTTCCGGGGCTGCGGAGAACCGTATCAGACCCACTGCCCTGCCCTGCTCCAACTGTGCCTGCTTCGAATACACAAATATTTACGCCCAGAGCCTCTGAAAGCTGAACAGCAGATATCGGACCCGGTCGCAGAATTTTTGGTGGGTCGACAGTGCAGTCAAGAACCGTTGATTCAAGTCCATGCTTGCAAGGCCCACTGTCCAGAATCATGCCTATGCGGTTTCCAAGTCCCTCAAGTACATGCTGCGCTGTTGTGGGTGATACTGCCTCAGATCGATTTGCACTCGGAGCCGCTAAAGGGCTTTTAGACAATTTGATAAGTTGACGAGTAACTTTGAGGCTGGGGCATCGTAATGCGACGGTGCGTCCACCAGCGGTAACGATGTCTGGTACGGTGTCGGCTTTGGGAACAACAAGAGTCAGTGGCCCTGGCCAGAATGCACCGGCAGCTTTCTGCGCGAAGTCTGGCCACTGGCTTACCAAAGTCTGTGCCATAGTTTCATCCGAAACGTGCACGATGAGTGGATTTGCTGCGGGGCGGCCTTTGACCTGAAAAATCTGTGCAACGGCATCAGGGTCCATTGCATTCGCTGCGAGGCCGTACACGGTCTCAGTGGGAATCGCCACAAGGTGGCCATTTGCAAGCCGCTCAGCGGCTGCCGCGAGGGCTGCAGCGGTCGCTGGATCAGGCGTCACGGTCTCCTCCGGCCAATTGATCGTGGCAAGGATTGGCAGCGGTGGACGATGTACGGGAACTGGTGTCATAAGGGTACCGGTTGCAGATACAGGGAACACCGAGCATGATGGCATCTTCAGCAGACTAGGCAACCCGCTTTTTGGAGCTTTTTATCAAGATGGCCACACCTTCCTCACAGGGCTCACCAAACCCCGCTGTTGGGATCATCATGGGCAGTAAATCAGACTGGAAAACGCTTGAGCGTGCAGCAACCACCCTCAGTGAGCTTGGTGTTCCCCATGAATGCGAAATTGTGTCTGCTCATCGCACCCCCGAGAAACTTGCTGACTATGCCCGTACCGCTGTTGAACGAGGGTTGAAGGTCATCATCGCCGGTGCTGGAGGCGCGGCCCATCTTCCGGGGATGGTGGCAGCGCAGACGCCATTGCCAGTGCTGGGCGTTCCAGTGGAGTCGGCTGTTCTTCGTGGTGTTGATTCCCTGTTATCGATCGTTCAAATGCCTGCAGGCATTCCCGTTGGCACTCTCGCAATTGGTGGCGCCGGTGCTGCGAACGCGGCACTCCTCGCGGTGTCCATTTTGTCTTTGAATGATAAAGACCTGAATGATCGGCTTTGTTCGTATCGTCAGTCACAGACGGATCGCGTTCTTGCTGACGGACTCCCCCCTGCCAGCCAATCGTAATCATAAACATGAGATAGCTTTATGGGTGTTGATTCTGACCAGATTGAGCCAATCATGCCGGGGGCCCTCCTTGGGGTTCTGGGGGGTGGTCAATTAGGAGCAATGTTTGCGGTGGCTGCTCGCCGTATGGGATACCGTGTTGCTGTCATCACTGATACTCAGGAATGCCCTGCTGCTCGTCATGCGGATCGACTGCATGTCGGCAGCTACGATGACCCCGTTTTTCTGGCAGAGGCAGCGGAAGGGCTTGCTGTTGTCACATTTGAATTTGAAAATGTACCTGCTGCGGCCGGTGAGGCCTTAAAGGCTGCTGTTCCAGTTCGTCCTCACCCTGAGGTGCTTTTCACAACACAAAGCCGGGAACGGGAAAAAGCATTTCTTGTTGAACGAGGTATTCCGTGCGGACGGCACGCGGTCGTTCGCACCGAGGAAGATTTACAACAGGCAGTCAAGAACATCGGTTTACCAGCTGTTCTCAAAACAGCAGCATTTGGCTATGACGGAAAAGGTCAGCGGATGCTGAAGGAAATGGCAGACATTCACGACGCGTGGGTTAGCCTTGGTGAATTACCTTGCGTCCTTGAGGAATGGATCGACTTTCAATGTGAACTGTCAGTGGTTGCTGCGAGAGGGCTGGATGGAGCCGTCGTTGCCTTTCCTGCCATACGGAATGAACACGCAAACCATATTCTTGATGTGAGTTCCTGCCCTGCGGAGTTACCAGCGGAGGTCTTGGGGGAAGCAGAGCACCTCGCCGCGACAGTTCTTTCAGAACTCGGCGTTGTTGGTGTGGCGTGCGTGGAATTTTTCCTTGCAAAAGACAACAGACTGCTGGTGAACGAGATTGCGCCCCGGACCCATAATTCAGGGCACCTTACAATTGAGGCGTGTCCTACCAGCCAGTTTGAACAGCAGGTGCGAGCGATCTGTGGATTGCCACTAGGCGAAACAGCTCCACTCGCACCGGCAGCTATGGCAAATCTTCTCGGCGATTGTTGGCAGTCAGGTGAACCGATGTGGGAGCGTGTTTTTGCTGTTCCGGGCGCCGGTCTTCATCTTTATGGAAAAGCTGAGCCAAGGCCCGGCCGAAAGATGGGCCACATTACAGTGACAGCCAACACAACGGACGAAGCCAAGGCGTTGGTGCGTCAGGCACGGCAGGGTGTCGCTACTCGGTAAGTAAAAAGCAAGACAGAAACTGGGCTCACTGCGGCTTCAGCGAACGACCTTTCCACGATGTTTTGATTCCCAGTATGCGGCGGCCCAGGGCAAACCACTGCACTGCCAGGAACATGCCCACAGCGAGCGGATGAAAGCAGACACTGCCAGTCGATTGCCGGAAACGACTAAGCGTCATGATTCGCGGGAAATAGCTCAGCGCGAGTCCGGAGAGTGTTCCAGTCATCGTAATCCAGGATTGGCTATTGCCAGTAAACATGCACGCCAAGAGAAGTGTCGGTGCAACCACACCACCACCAAGCAGTATCGTGAAGGGAACGATCGTCTTGGGGGCCCCTATACCTTCCGTGGCATTCTTTGTGATGCCCTGAAGAACGTCTCGGTTTGTTTCGTACATTCGGCACGACGCAATGTCACTGGCGTCAAAAATGTCTGTTCGAAGACCGGCTTTGCGAAAAGCTCTTGGGAGCATGATTCCGTCGTGAAGCGATGACTTGATTACGGCGTGTCCTCCTGCCGCGTAATAGGCTGAGCGAGTTGTGATGAAGAGTTGTCCACAACCTGCCGCCAGAGACGGGTCATTTGAAAGCCGGCTTCGTGAAAGAGGCAAGTAGCCGAGCAAGACAAAATGAATTAATGGTAGGAGAAGCCATCCGGCTACTGTCGGTGTTTCCTGGTGCGGGAACCCACTGCCAAGATCGATTTTCGACTGGTTTAGGAAAGCAACGCTGCGTGCGATTGCGTCCGGCTGAACGGTTACGTCAGCATCAAGAAACAGGAAAGTGTCAAAGCGAGCAGACTCGGCTAGCTGGTAGCAGGCGTGCTGCTTTCCACACCAGCCCTGTGGGAGCTTTTTACCATGAACAAGCCTCACTCGTGGGTCGCGGTCGCTCCATTGCGACACACGTTCCGCTGTTGAATCTGTACTGGCGTCATCAAGTACAACAAGTTCGAGCTCAACTCCCTGGCTCGCCAATACGTTGCGAATAAAATCATCGAGAACCCGCTCTTCGTTACGGGCAGGCACGAGTACCGAAACGGGTTCTGGAAATTCGTCTTTTGGGCTCGTGCGAAAGATTTTGAGGTTCTGCCACGTGAGGACAGCAGGAATGGCGGCAAAAACGCACGCAATGATTGCAGTGACTGAGATCGCAACGTCCATTTCGGTCACGATGGCTCCTCTTCATGTGCCGGGTTGAACGTTTTTCCGGAAAGAGAGGCGCGAATTCGTCGAATGATGTCGTACGCACCTCCGATGCCAACGGTACCTGATGCCAATTCGGTAAATGCGTCTGGATTTCGAGAAATTGCAGCATCTCGTAATTCGTTTTGTGTTTTCTCAAGCGATGCTTCAAGAAGCCGGTTCCAATTGTCCGCGTCGTGTTCGCTATGTTGATCGATTCGATGGGGAGTGCCAAAAGAAACGATCGCCTCGGGCAGTCGTTCATTCCAGAATGGATATTCAAGCGCGAAAGGGATAATCAATCCACGTTTTGCAACGGCTGCAGCGTGGCCGACTCCAGGCTTTATGGTGACGGGTCGGGTACGCGGGTCAACAAAATTTCCTTGGGCCGTAACCCAGAAAAACACATCTGGCCGTTCAAGAGCAGCCTTGGCGAGTCGTAGGAAGCGAGCAGCCCCTTTCCATGAGTCCGGTTCAATTCCTAGAAAACCGATTCTTTCAAGAAAGGAATATCGGCCCAGTGCAGTTGAATCAATCGGTCCGTAGTTCAGTCGATCAGGAAACAACTTTTCCGCAACGGAGAGAAAGATCAACGGATCCCACCAACTTGGATGATTTGTATAGAGCAGTACCGGCTCATCGATGATGTCCGGAATGGACGGTCTTCCGTCGGATGGCTTTAAGAGACGAACGGCATGAAAGTGTCGTCGAATATATCCGCGGACGTACCACATGAACCAGCTGTGAAGATGTGTTGCGTATGGAGGGAGCGTCGCCTCGCCACGCTGACGAGAAGGGGACGTTTCTGAAACACCCTCTAGTTTGTTCACGATGCCACACACGTAGTCTGGTTGATTGCTCCAATGGGTTCGACAACCCGATCTTGGTCGACACAGTCGCCCGCTATCCACCCAGACATAAGTACCATTGGCATGCCTGGCCCAGGGTGAGCAGAACCCCCCGCCATGTAGAGCCCTTCAACGTCGGGTGATCTATTGGCTGGCTTGAAAGCACCGAGGAACCGTCCGTGGCTTGCAAGACCATAAATCGCGCCGTCCAGAACATGGTAACGATCCTGAATGTCCTGAGGAGTAAGTGCTTTTTCAACAACAATGTGCTGCTCAATATCTTCAAGCCCAGCCGTCTGCTTGAGTTTCTCGATGATCCGGTCTCTGTAGGCAGGCAGCATGTCGGACCATTTATGATGGGGTCGAAGATACGGGGTGTGGACAAGTACGTAGAGAGACTCGCAGCCCGGCGGTGCTACCTCAGGCTCAGTGGTCGCAGGTGCACAGACATAACACGTTGGGTCTGGTGCTGGTTCACCTTTTCGGTAGATAGCATCAAACTCCTTATGTGGATCGTCAGAGAAAACAAAATTGTGGTGGAGCAGTTGATCGTATCGCCGGTCCAGTCCCAGATAGAGAACAACGCCCGAGCATGCTGGTTCATAATTTCTGCGTCCGAGGAATCGTTTTTGCGGTCGGCCGTCGAGCAGTTCCTGGTGGGTGCGGACGCTATCAGAATTACTGACAACCGCTCCTCCCCTGATCGTTTCGCCATCAGCTGTTAGCACACCAACTGCTCGGTTGTTCTGCACAATTATCTGACGAATTGCAGTGTTTGTTCGAATCTCAACACCAAGACTCAATGCAAGTTTTGTGAGAGCTTTGGGGACTGCGCCCGTGCCGCCGCGAGGGTACCACACGCCATCATTTGATTGCATGTGGGCGATGCCGCAAAGAACGGCAGGAGACGACTCGGGGCAGCTTCCGACGTATTGCGTGTAGTGGTCTAGCATCTGAGCGGCACGGCTGTCTGGAACGTACGATCGAACTGTTCCCGCAACGCTATGGCCCGGTCGCATTCGCATGACTTCGCGGAGCATGGATATGGTGACACTTCTTTTGGGGTCAAACATATCTTTAAGACCACCGATAGATTTCCAGAAGAAAAAGTCGTCAGATATTTTGTGGAGTTTTTTTGCGAGATCCATGAAGCGAGAGTAACCGTCTCCTGCTCCAGAACCCGGAGAAAACTTTTCCAATTCTTTCTTCATCATTTCAACATCAGCATGAAGATCTAATGTTGTGCCATCCGTAAAGAAACTTCGCCATTGGGGGTCAAGTGGGACAAGATCAATCGCTGATTCCAGCGGCTGATTAGCTTCATCGAATATACGTTTCAGGACAGCAGGGATGGTCAGAATCGTCGGGCCCATGTCAAAGCGAAAACCAGCCTCTTCGTGGACTGCTGCCTTGCCGCCAGTCCAGTCATTCTTGTCGCATAGCACGACGGCATATCCTCGAGCAGCAAGCGTACAGGCTGTTGCGAGCCCACCGAGGCCACCACCAACGACGATGACGCGATTGTCCACTTCAGCGTCGCTAAGTTCTCTTGGGCGAATAGTGTCCTGTATGATTTGTTCAGTCGATGTGTCGCTCATGAGGCCATCGATGGATCTGTCCATTTCACGTTTCCTTTTTGATGTCTGGCTCAGAGTCTATGCAATAACGTTCGTCAACGGTCCATGTGCTTGCCGAGGGCCGCCGATTCAACGAAATCTCCGTCGCGAAATGGGTTTCTCGACGGCATTTTGGAAGCTTTTCTGCCTTTGTCAAAACCTAACTGCTACTTCCAATCGGTTCGGCCGGAGCGTGTTCTGGGGCTTGCCACGGCTCATTTACGTGTCCTGTTGGTTCACTTGCATCGTTCGGCATGCCAAAGTCACGAAGTAATAAGTCTGTCGTGATTTTTGCTGAGGAGTAAATCACCGGAAGGCCACTGCCTGGGTGGGTGCCACCGCCAACGAGATACATGCCGTCAATGTCTTCGAATCGATTATGTGGACGCATGTGAAGCATCTGGTTCAGGTCGTGCGACAGATTGAAGGTGGCCCCTCTATAAATCGCGTAGTCCTCCTGCCAGTCATCTGGCGTGATCATTTTTTCGTAACGAATACGTGGCCTGACATTTTCAATGCCAATTTTTTCGAGTTGATTAATGGCAATTTCACGAAAAGCAGGAGCCTCTTTTTTCCAATTTATGTTCGGGTGCTTATGACTCACAGGGATAAGAGTGTAGAGCGTACTCATTCCAGGCGGTGCTAAACTGGCATCCGTAACCGATGCATTTTGAACATACATGGACGGATCATTGCTCAAGCGATGACGGCGTTCGATGTCAGCGAGATTCTCTCGGTAATTCTCAGCTAGATAGATGTTGTGATGCGGAACAGACTCATAACAGCCTTCGAGCCCGAGGTACAGCATGAATGTGGAGCATGAGAACCGTCGTGATGCTATTTTTTTATCGCTCCATCGTCGTCTTAGTTCATCAGGTACAAGCCGTGTCATGGCTCTGGCGAAATCTGCATTCACGACAGTCGCATCAGCTGAGTACGTCGCTTTCGTGGTGGTTACTGAAGTAATTCTCTTGCCATGAAACTCCATCGACTCGACAGGTTCGCCGTAGTGAATTTCAACACCCATTTCTTCTGCAAGTCTCGCCATTGTGGCAGAGACCTCACCACACCCACCAATCGGATGAAAAACACCATGTTCGTATTCGAGGAACGACAGGATTGAAAAAAGACTCGGACAGCGAAACGGTGACATGCCAAGATATTTTGACTGGAATGTAAAAGCGAGGCGGATTCGTTCGTCAGAAAAAAAACGGCCAAGTTCAGAGTCAAGGCTTTTCCAGGGCTTGAGCAAAGGCACGAGTTTAAGGAGGTCGGGGTTCGCCAGATCGGTCCATCGTTCGAATGGCTTTTCAAGAAATGGTGCAAAGCGGACGAATTTTTCTCTGGTCTCGGTCATGAACCGAGTAAAGGACCCTCGATCATTTGGCGAAAGCCGAGCGACGGCATCTTCCATCCTTGTGAGATCAGGTGTTGCCAAAAGGTCACCACCCGAGCCAAAAATAAGGCGGTACTGCGGATCGAGTTTGACCATCTCAACTTCATTGTTGAGGTCATATCCGCAGGCAGAGAATATGTCCGACAAAACACGTGGATAGAGAAAGAATGTAGGCCCGAGGTCAAAGCGAAAACCTGTCCCGCTTTCAAGCGAACTGGTTCGGCCTCCGGGAGTCTCAAGCCTCTCGAGGACTCGTACTCGAAGGCCGGCTCGTGCCAACAACATTGCAGAAGCAAGACCGCCTGGGCCGGCGCCAACAATTGTGACTGATCGTGTCATAAATTCCGGTTTCAATAGGGCTCATTGTCGCCTGCCCTTGCAAAAAAGGCATCTGCGTACTCGCCCCACTATAGATCGCCCAAAGGGACGGTCAAGAATCACGACACAGCGAATTCAAAAAGTTTGATTCGCTTCGGTGAAATATCGTTAGTAGGCCGGATAGGCCACTCCACGTGCAGGACGATAGCGGCCGAAAAGGCCTCTACGGTAATAATATGGAGCAACATATGCCGTTGGAGCATAATAGGCAGCTGTTGGAGCATAATATGCAGATGTTGGAGCATAATAGGCAGTTGTTGGTGCGTAATATGCAGTTGTTGGGGCATAGTACGAAGTAGTGGCGGCTGGAGCATAGTACGCCGTCGTTGCTGGAGCGTAGTAACTCGTCACGGCAACGGAACTGGCCGGTACTGCTGCAACAGGAGCAGAATATGCTGTTACGGACGAATATGTGCCGGAAGGAGTGTATTGACTGACATAGGGTGCCGGCTGGGCCACAACGGGAGAATAATAGACTACCTGCTGGGCATACCCCGAAGCAGCAAGTACCAGGCTAGCCACAAAACCCGCGAGTATGAGCGGAAGTCGTCGTACGATCATGTGGGGAAAAGATTGGGTATGTGACATTTGAAAGACTCCGATGACGGGAACAAGTGACTTTGTTTAGGTAAAGAATACGCTAGAGGTTGCTAGGTTCGCAAACGGGCGGTAAAGTTCCCGCTGTCGGACAGGTTTAACTCGTTTTTCCCTGACGTCAAACACCCCGCTGAAAAGTCAGTATTCAGCGTTGAAAAAGTCAATTTGAACTCTTGTTTAGTGCCTGAAGGTGGGTTTTGGACGTGAAAAAATCCCCATCCGAAGACCAGTCGCCTGATTCGACATCTGGTTTTGCATCGCTTTTGGCCGTTCGTTCGCTCACCGTGCTGAACGACAATATGGCGCGATGGATTGTTATAGGACTAGGTAAACGAGCCGCAGCATCAGTCGGTACTGCTCCTGCGGCTGTGTTGGCCGTTGGGACAGCAGTCTATGTTGTGCCGTTTGTCCTCTTTGCTTGGCTTGCTGGTTGGCTTGCAGACAGATATTCGAAGCGATCGGTCGTCATCAGCTGGAAGTTTGCTGAGATCCTTATCGGCATTGTCGCCGCACTTGCCGTTGCGTGGGGTGCGGGGTCTGGCGTTGTTTTGGCGGGCATTCCTCTTGGGCTTTGGCTTTTGCTTGGAGTTGTTGGTCTTTTTGGCCTGCAGACAACATTACTAAACCCAAGCCTGCTTGGAACGATTCCTGAGACAGTGCCCGCGGCAAAACTTTCTTCAGCGAATGGGATTTTCGCACTTGTGTCACTTGCTGCCACACTTGCGGGAATGGCAGCTGGTAATTGGTTAGCCGATATCACGTGGCTCACTCCGCAGCCAGATGCAGGCCGTCCTCTTCCACTTTGGATGTTGAATCTTCCCTTTGGCTATGCGTTACCAGCCGCGGTTGGGCTTTTTTCAATTGCCTCGGTTGGTTGGTTGCTTTCTCTACGTCTACCAAAAGTTCCTGCTGCAAATCCAAAAGCAGTGTTCCCAAGAAATGGAATAACGAAAACGGTAGATGACCTTCGCGCTCTTTTTGGTTCTCGCCGGCTTGTTGGTGCAGCAGCGGGGATTGTGTTCTTTTGGGGCATTGCTGCAGTCGCCCAGTTGAATGTCGATCAGTATGCGTTTGAATCTGGAGCGACCACTCAGGGTCAAGTGACCCCTCTTCTCCTTGCCCTTGTGATTGGTATCGGAGGAGGGAGCCTGCTTGCGGGGCGACTTTCTGGCCAGGGAGTAGAAGAAGGTTCCCAAGTGAATCTTGGCATCGTGCCAGTTGGCGGAATGATAATGGCTATAGCCTGCCTTGCCCTTTCCTTTTCCGGCCAAGAAATTTTTCAGCCAGACAAGTCGCTTTCGATTGGTTTGGTAACAGCTGCATGGTGGCTTTTTCTCCTTGGTGTTGGAGCAGGAATGTTTGATGTTCCCCTTGAAGCGTATCTTCAGGAACAAAGCCCACCTGATCGTTTGGGAGCAACATTGGCATCTACAAACCTGTTGGTTTTTACAGGCATGCTGGCTTCATCTCTTGGCTACTATGTTTTACGGATGCCCGTGGGCGTTGAAGAGTTGGCAGAGCCACTGTTCTCAGCCCGTGGAGTCTTTCTAATTTTTGCGTTGCTAGCAGGAATTGCGACGCTTGCTGCGATACTGTCAGCGCCTCGGTCTTCTCTGCGTCTCGTTGTGGATTGGACGGTGCGCCTGGTGTACCGGTTTCGTATTCAGGGGGCCGAAAGCCTTCCAGCCCGTGGGCCTGCAGTCATTGTTGGGAACCACATTTCATGGCTCGACGGTTTTCTGGTAGTTCTCGCATCCCGCAGACCAGTACGAATGGTTGTCTATGGTCCAAATATTCAAGGACGGTTTCTGAAGCGATTGGCTGCACAGTGGCAATTTATTCTTTTTGATCCGCATCCAAAATCAATTGCTCGTGCGCTCAAAGAAATCGAAAGTGGATTAGCCAAAGGAGATTTTATTGGAATTTTTTGTGAGGGTGGCATATCGAGGACGGGTCAACTGCTAGGCTTTAAGCGAGGTCTTGACCGCATTCTCAGTCGCGTCGATGCCCCTGCTGTGCCGCTGGCCATTGATGGTCTTTGGGGCAGTGTCTTTTCATTTTCCGGAGGCAGGTTTTTCTTTAAAGTGCCGTGGCCGTTACGGCGGACAATTACGATGCGATTTGGGCCGCTTGTCGCCAGTGGGCAGAGCCCTGCTGTTATTCGACTAGCACTTCAGGAAACGGCCGCTCGAGCAGTGTTCGACAGATTTCATCACACTCCAAAGTGTGATGTTGCTCGCGCTGCCTCAGCGGAAGCATTGAGTGGGTGTTGTGTCTTGAGGCGATTCGATCGTCTGCTTGTGACGCTTCAAGAAGACGATCCACTGCATGATGTATTCGCGGACACCGATTCTCATCAGCTTTCTGTCTCAGTTGAAGCATGTCAGGAGGTTGTGTCAGCTGATGAATTCGTACGTTTATTTAAACGTGGACGAGTGACTGTATGGTTGGCCCGGCACCAACAGCTTGATGAAATGCTCACGTTTGTCCGCGGAGAACCTCAGAAGCCAGTTGCGTTTCCCGAGGTGATTATTGTGCCTGTTGGATCAACGGCAGAGTTTAAGCAGGTTTCCGAACTTCTGTCTGAATTCGATAAAGCGTGTGGTGTTAGGCCTGTGGTTGCGTTTGCTCCACCTGGCTGCGGTCTGATTGCAATGAGTACACCACCATCACGGTCGACAAGCCAGCAAAAGACGTATGATCCTGATTCAGTTGGAAGAGTTGTCAACGGTGCAGTTGTATGGCCTCGTGCATCGTTGAGGGGATCGGCTGGTTTTGAGCCCTTTGGTGATGAGTCTCCTCGGTCCTATGGAGACAGTAGTTTAGTTGTCTCGGCAATGAGCCAAGGCTTTGATGGGATTGGCTGGAAGCTGCTTGAGGAGCAGTTTGATGTTGATGATAACGGGTTCTTGAGACTCCGCTTGGATGGTGGGGAATAACGGTGTATTGTTGTGTTGAGAAACTGCACCCCTAGCTCAATTGGATAGAGCATCGGTCTACGAAACCGAAGGTTACTGGTTCGAATCCAGTGGGGTGTACTTCAATTGATAAAGGTCGTCGGAGCCCACTCCGGCGGCCTTTTTCTGTTTCAGTTCTGCCGCACGATTGGCCAGTTCGAGAATCGCGACGCCCTCCTGAAGGTAACTCTGATTCGCTTGCTCGTGCTGTTCGAGTTGGCAGCGGCTATTTTTAAGGCTTCTTTCGCATCAGGAACTTCACGAGGGCATCGATCTGTTCATCATTGAGTGTCTTGCGAATATCAACCATGCGATTTGCGTTTTCGTAGCCCTGGACAATGGCTGCCTGCGGTTGAAGGATCGACTCTCGGATGTATTGTTCATCCGCCACGACGGTTTCACTCTGACCATCTCGCATAACGATGCGCTCTTTCGTCCATAGATCTGCGAAGCTCGGTCCGATCTTCTTTTTGCCGTCAAGTGTGTGACACGAGATACAGTGCATCGCATACAAGAGCTGACCATTGGTGGTCGGCTTCTGGCGGACAAACTTCTGTTGACTTGGCATGAGTCTGAGTCGAATCTGAGCCCAGTTCTCACCGGACGGGATTTGGATGACGCCTCGATCACCGATTCGCAGATTCTCGCTTACATCAACGGAAGTCACTGCCACAGGATCCATTCTGTAATAGCAGTGTGGATGGTTGTCATCCGGGAAGTGAAGTTCGATGGTGACCTGGTCGCTTCCAAACGAGAGCACACGTTGTTCGATCGCGACTCCATCGACACGAAACAGGAAGGTTGGTAGTCCTGTGGCGGGCTCTTTTCGATATCCCTCAAAACGAATGGTTTTTGGTTCACGTTCCGCGTCACCAATGCGCACCGGCAGTTCGTCCGTACCTACGAGTTGCTTCACGCCGAGAATCTGTAATTGCCCTCCGCCTCGACCGGTCGCTTCGCCGCGATAATCCAGAAATTCACCAAACCAGACGGTGTCGAGTCGGCAACGAACCGGATCGAACGTGAAGTTGAAGCCTCCCGGCATTCCGACAGCGATGTTTCGTGCTTCGTTGCTGGTGACGCAGCGCTGCACAATTGCTCGGTTGGTCACTGTGATGTCAAAGTCGGCTGCGATCGCAACGACTGCGAGAGCTGAGTAATTGAACAGTATGATGAGACGAAGTTTGTTCATTTCAGCAGCTCATTCAGTGTGTAGTAGGCGAAGTTGTTCTCCAATTCACGGCCCGACGCTGACTGAATCTGCCCAAGATCAATTTCGTAGACTTTGTCTCGAACAATCGGAATGCCAATCGATAAGACCCTCCGATCCGGTGATACGTGCAGACTTTGTACTGCAACGGATTGGTTGTCCTGTCGATCCGATCCGTATTCGGCCCAGTACAGATAATGGAAACGTTTGATGCTGATCTGATCACGGACGATTTCGTCAGCGGCGATCGGCTGTGTGAAGTGGATGTTGAAACCGCTTTTCGTCAGTTCAATCCTTTGCATTTCAAACGGTGAGTTCTCCTTGTCGAACGTGATGACTTCGATCATCGGATCGCCCGTTGTCCAGCCACGACCGACGGACCCGATCCAAAGCCTGCCTTCCGGGTCGAAGGCCGTTGAAAACGACGCACTGTCCAGTGGACGAATGAACGGGAATACGGCGCCCTGATATTGCCCTTCTACCTTCTCGAGTGCCACGCGTACGATGGCTCGATGCGAGATGTCGGCGATGAACGCTTGGCCCTCAAACGGGCCAAAGCCTTTTGGTGGACAGAAGGATGGGTTGCCGGGGCTATTTGTTAAGTCGCCGTGGATCAACCAGGCCGCTGGTCGTTTACGGAGCGTTCTGAATTCTTCTTCATTTAGTTCTGGAACCTTTGCAACGCGCATGTCTACGTTCTTGTAGTCAAGCGTGCGAGGAGTGATTCCATATTCTTCGCGGTCCCAGAGTGCAGCCGGATGGCCGAGGAAATCGCCGGCCTCCACATGGCTCAGATAAGAAGACGCGACCCAGTCGCCTTGATTATCGGTGATGAAAATCTCATCACTCGCATTCATTCCGATGCCAGCTGGCGACCGGAAGCCCGCTGCGAACGGTGATAGACGACCGTCAGTGCCGACCTTCATCATCCAGCCTCGATACCCCAGTGCCGAGGACATCTGGCCGGTCGTGGATGCCTTGGCTTCGTGGTGTCCAGATGAACTAAGCCCCGTCGAGAAGAATATCTCTCCATTGGAATTAATGACGGGGCCGTACGCGAATTCGTGGTACTGGCCGGTGTATCGAAAACCATTTGCGACGCTGCGGTACACGTCAGCAACACCGTCTGAATCGGTGTCCTCAAGCAGCGTTAATTCGGGCTTCTGCATGGTGAAAACATCGCGACCGTTGTCCGTTACGCGAACACCTTGCGTTTCCTGCAGCCCATCGGCGAACAGGATCCACTTTTCATCACGGTATCTCCAGATCGCACCATTTCGCGTTGAAACAAATGTCGTTCCATCGGCGGCAAAGTCGAATCCGGTGGGTTCAAACAGGAACGGCTTTTCCGGCTTCGGACCTTTGATCCGTGATATGGAATAGCCAAGAGGAATGGTCTGTCCGCTGCGGCGCCGCGAAAGAGTAACTGTGAAATCGGTTTGCCCGGGCTTTAGGAACTCGAGTTGATTACGCTGAGCCTGCTGGCCATTGGTTGCCACGTTCCGAAAATTGGTTTGCCTCAGCCAGAACGTGAGCACTTCGTTCGTGTCGGCGGGATGTTTGATACGGAAGTGGATTCGCTGTTGAAGAAGCGATGGTATCTCCAGGGACTCCTCGATCATCCAGATTTTACCGTTGGGTTTTCCCTTCAGTTCAAATTCCATCACGACGCGTGAATCTTCAACACGATATCCAAGCCACTTGTAATCAAACTTGTAACTGCCCTTGCCAACGCCGCTCATCCATGGCTTGTCTTGAAAGTGAAAGGACTCTGCAGAAGACCGGTTCAGTATCAGACGGCCGTTTTTGGACAGCCACCCAAGAGGTCCTTTCCAGATACTGTCGAGTCGAAAGTTGTTCGGATCGTACAAATAACAAATGCCGTCAGGCCGAGCGACGGCCAGCAACGACAGAGATTGGCCATCAACCGGAACTTCTTTCACAATCAGGTTTTCGGTCGCAACAAGTGGCGTTCCCATAGCCGAAGCTTTGCGAGCTGAGAGATACGCGATCAGATCGTAGAACTCCTGTTCGTCAGCGAGTTCCTGGACCACGTCGGCTGGCATTGCCGATTTGCCTTTTTGCATCTCCTCGATGTCATCTGCCGGAATACGCACCTCGCCCTTATCAGGCACTGCGAGAACAACTTCGCTGGCCGATTGGTTGACGAGCACCCCAGTTACGACACGCCCATCGACCGTCAGAACCACGTAGGACTGAAAGCCCTCAGTGATGGTTGCGTTCGGGGTAATGATGGACTCAATAATCTCTTGGGGCTTTCGCTGGTCAGCGATTCGAGACAAATCCGGGCCGATTGCCTTTTGCGTTGCCCCCTGCGTGCGTTCATGACACTTTGCACACCCAAGCTTCTCCCGTCGGAAAATCTTTGCGCCGCGGGCAGCATCACCGTTCATGCCGGAATTGGAAGCAAGCGTTTGCAGAGGCTGCTTTTTTAGCTTCTCCAGCAGCTCGGCAGCGCGCGGTTCACTTTGCACGAATAGGATGTAGAGCAGGAAAATGCAGGTCATTCTTTGATTCATCGGTTACTCCCATTCCTGCGGAAACCAATTCAGGTCGGGGTGCCGGGCTGCGGAGATATCCAGCGACCGGATAGCTTTGCGTAGCTCACGCATTTGCCGTGAGTAGGACGCTGCATTGATGGGCTGCTGGATGGATTCCTGTGCGGAACGCATTGCCTGCTTAAGCGACTCCGTCGGCAGCTTCTGCTTTCGCGCTTCGGCGATTGCGACGCGCGTGAGTTCAATTAACGCTGCCAGCCCCGGCCGGTAGGCGAAGCCGTCCTTGAGAACCTCAGAAACCGGCTGGCCAAGTCGCACCTTCTGCATGCTGGGAATTGGCTCCGACGTGATCAGAAAGTTGTTCTCGTCAATCAGGCAGAACACGCCGTGCGTCATGCCAGGCGGAGCATTCGCTTCGATGCGATTGCCATCAATCTGCGCCGCCATCCGAAACCATTCTTCGGTCTTCCCAGGATTGATTGTATACAACAGGAAGGCACGGGCGACTTTCGCTTTTCCCGATCCGACTTCCACACTCAGCGTCGTCCCCTTGCTTTCACGAAGCGTTACCTGTGGAACATCTTTCTGCCCCAGTAGTGTGCCGGATCGATCAGCCGCGTTTTTGTAAGGTGCGTTGCCTTCGTAGTCTTCGAGCCAATGATTCAGATCGGCCAGCATTTGCGTAGCGATTTCAGGGTTCTGTGCCGCGACGTTATCCGTTTCGCTCAGGTCTTTCTGTGAGCCGTCTTCATCGTAAAGACGAAACAATTGAATTTCAGGAGCCGTATTTAACGAGCCGCCGGTGTTTTTCATCAGCTTCCACGGGCCGCGGCGGATCGTTGAGAAGGCTGCGTTGAGAACCGGATAGTGAAAATAAAGCGTGTCTCGTGGTTTGCCATCAGCAAACCGAGGCGTTTCCTGCTGACCGGTGATTACCGGCAACAGGTTGCAGCCATCGAGATCCAGTTCGCCACGACCTGCTCCGGCAATGGCTAGAAACGTGGGGAACAGATCAATGAGGTTGATCGGTGTCGTTGTATTGACGCTGCCTGCTTTGATGCCCGGCCCCATCACGAGAAACGGAATCCGACATCCGCCTTCGTAAGACGATGCCTTCCCTTCGCGAAGCGGAGCGTTGTCAGTCACCTTCTCTAATTCAGTCTCACCCGCGGCATTCTTCCAGTTTCGCAGTTTCTGCGCGCCGCCGTTATCGCTGCTGATGAAAACATACGTGTTGTCGATCAGTTTGTGGCCCGGATTTCGCGGGTCGTCAATTGTTTCAAGCGTGTGAACGATCTGCCCGATGATCCAGTCAGCCGAGTCGACCATGCTCGCGTAGTAGGGATTGTTCTGACCAGGTTTGTCGGGCTCTGAAATCGATCCCTGATCGGTCGGAAACGGGATGCCGAGCTTTTGGCAATAATGCGCCAGCCGCTTGCGATCGCGAGTCATTACCGGACCGTGAACAAGGTTTGGGCAAAGATTCAGAAAGAATGGTTTGTCGCCAAGAGCCACCTTCTCAATCCAACGCTGCGACAGATCTGTCATGCTGTCGTACGGTCGATCGTCTTCCAGAAGAGGATAACGCGGGTCGTTGAAGGCATCTTTGAGTCGATTCCTCGGCTGGGCGAACAGGCCGGGGAAATTGGTTTGCTTCGGATCCTTCTCGTTGTAGATAACGGGATCGTTGTAGTGCTTTTCGTGATCAAATGAGAAATCGAATCCGACCTGAATCGGCGCCGGATAACCGGACGCTCCGGCCACATGCCACTTGCCAACGTGCGCTGTTGTGTACCCAGCCTGCTTCATCGACATGCCGATGACTGGTTTGCCGGGCATCAGCCGTCCGACGTAATAAGGATCTAGCATGGAATTGGAGTCGCGTCGCAAACGCGGAACCTGGCATCCCATGTTGACGTGGTACACACCGTTGTGCGGAGTCCATTGCCCCGTCAGGTAAGCGGCTCGCGAAGGAGCACACGTCATGGCGGGGGAATACGCCTGAGTGAATCGAATCCCACGCTCGGCAATGCGATCCAGATGCGGTGTTTCGTAGAACGGTTCCTCGTCGTGCTGGTCGCGATAGTAGCAGGCAACATCCTGCCAGCCGAGATCGTCAACGAGGATGTGAACGATGTTCGGCTGCGAAGTACGCTGGGCGAGTGTCGGAGACGCGCACAACGCGGTGACGAAGAGAAATAGAAATCGAAGTGTCTTATTCATGTCAGTTTTGGGCGCAATCAATGTTGCCCGCCTTTGTTCCGCGATGACGGGAATCAAATATTTGGCTTTCATCTCTTCGGGTATTTGCGTCAGGCGGGCATTCATCGATCGTCGCCTGGCCGACGTCCATGGATATGTAATCAAAGGTATTTTGACGTGAGTAAGTTAATATTCTAGTGTAGTAGAATTCGTTAGATTTCCCTGGCTATACATTCCCGACTTCAAGGGTTTCTGGTGAAACCCACGGCGTGTTTTGTTGTTCTCGCGTTTGTTTTCGGAATGGCGTCCATTTCGGCTACGGAACCGTTTGAAACGTTTCTAAAGAAGCACTGCATTCGGTGTCATGGTTCTCGGAAGAAGGAAGGCGACATTCGAATCGACAGGTTGTCGCGAGACTTCAAGATACTCTCTGGACGTTGTTGAGGCATACATCCAAGCAAGTGACTGTTTTTCTTTCCTCAGAGATTTTATCCAATGATTCTTCGGATTGCGATTACGTTTCTTGCTGCTGCATTGGCACATCCCGCATCTGCACAGATGTTGAATATCCTTTTTCTAGGCAACAGCTTCACCGCTCGGCACGACATTGCTGGCCTCGTGGAGCGGATTCTCGAAGAAGGTGATCCCACGACCGACGTATATGTGCAGCGAGTCATTTACGGTGGGCAAAATATGTTCAAACATTCGACGTACTACTTCAGCCAGAGTTTTATTGAACAAAGCACCCTGACCAACGAACAGATCAATGGCCGCATTGCGAGGATGAAGGAATTTCTTAAGTCTGACAACCCACCCAACCCTGAGGAGTGGGGGCACCATCAGGCGGCGTTGGGTAAGTCATATCCCTTTGCAAAAATCCATAGCCATATTGCCAGCGCGATCAAAAACCATGAGGCTTTACTCCGGGATAATCCTAAGACACAGTGGGACTACGTGGTCCTGCAGAGTTGGCGGGATGTGTCGGACCAGCCGAATCAGGCGTATGAGCGCTATGCGACAAAGCTTGCTGAAGTGGCGAAAGCACAGGGTGCCGACGTCATTCTGTATATGACGTCACCGGAAACACAAAATGAGAACCCGGTTGCTGAGCCGTATAATGTGGCCTCTGCCGATCGAGACACGGCGGTGGGGAGACGGATGAAAAAGGCGTTGCAGCCAAAAGCTGTGATACCTGTGCCCCTGGCGATAAAGAACATTCAAACGGGTGATGCCGACAAACCGGGCACCGAACTCGTCTTTCGTTACCACAACGATGGGCATCCAAATCAGACCTGCGCCTTTCTGGTGGCCAACCTTTTTTATACAGCGATTACCGGGAAGAGTCCTGAAGGTTTTGAGTTCGACTCAGTTACCGAGAACAAGTTGAAAAATGGAAAAGACCCAGATGGCGGAGAACCAACTGTTGTCTTTGACAACAAAGAAAAGGCCTATCTGCAGCGAATGGCCTGCGAGGCAGTACTGGAATTTAATCGCGGTTCCAAGAACAAAAAGGAACGCAAGAATTAAACACGAAAGTGTAAGTCGCTGCTGAAAGACATGCTTAGGTTTACGAAAGGCGGACATCTGAAAATTGAATTCTATGCCATCTATTAATGAGAACGAGAAACGCATCGGATGCCGGACTATCGAATGCATTGTGCTCCTAGTTGCCGTCCTTGGGTTTCGAGTTGCTGACGCTTCCGAAAGGCCGAACATCGTTATTCTCTATGCTGATGATATGGGGGTTGCTGATGTTTCTTACGGAGAGAAAAGTGCGAAGATCCAGACACCTCACATCGACAGCCTTGCAAGATCAGGCATGGCCTTTTCAGATGGTCACAGTTCGTCAGGCATTTGCACTCCAAGCCGCTTCGCCCTTCTGACCGGGCAGCACCATTGGCGGCGCTTCCATGGGATCGTGGGACCTTTTGGAGGATCTGTCTTTGAGCGCGATGACTTCACTATTGCCAAAATGTTTAAAATGCACGGTTACGAGACAGGTTGCTTCGGCAAGTGGCATCTCGGTTGGGATTGGGACGCCATTCGCAAGCCAAATGTCGGCAAAAAAGATTTGGTCAAAGCTGAGTCATACGATTGGAACAAAACTTTTCCAGGAGGACCACTCGAGCAGGGCTTCGATCAATACTTTGGCGATGGTGTTATCAATTTTCCTCCATACTGCTGGATCGAAAACGATCGCTTTCAAACCATTCCCACCAAACCGGTCATCAAATCTGAGCCGCTTGCCGGTGGAGGCACCTTCCGCCCTGGACCGATGGCTGAGACCTGGAATCCTTACGACATCTTGCCGACCATCACCAAAAAAACTGTCGAGTGGATCGAAGGGCAAAAAGGCGACAAGCCATTCTTTGCTTATCTTGCGTTTAACTCACCTCATTATCCCATCGTCCCCAACGAGGAATTCCACGGGAAGTCCGAGGCGGGCTATTACGGAGACTTCGTAATCGAAACCGATGCCATGGTCGGCAAGGTCTTGGCCGCTCTCAAAAAGAAGGGTTTTGTTGAGAATACCATCGTCATCTTTACAGCGGACAACGGGGCGGAAAACCTTGCCTTTGATCGTCTCGAAAAATTCAAGCACTGGAGTTCCGGAAAATACCGCGGCGTCAAACGCGATCTTTACGAAGGCGGCCATCGGGTTCCCTTTATCGTCAGTTGGCCAGGGAAGATAAGAGCGGGGTCACGTTCTGATGAAGTGGTCAGCCAAGTCGATTTCGCGGCTACCTTTGCCCAAATCATTGGACACAAAGTCAGAAATGAAGAGGCTGTCGACAGCTATAGTATTCTCCCGATCCTGAAAGGAGAGAAGTTCCAAAGTCCATTCCGCGTCGCAACTGTACAGAATACCGCCAAAGGGAAATATGCTCTCCGCCAAGGCAACTGGGTTCTCATCGATGCCGCAACCGGAGCGGCAAAAAAAGAACCTGAGTTCTACCTCCAAAACTTCGACCTTCCCACCTATCCGAAAGACACTCCTGGCTTATTATATAATCTCAAGGAAGATCCTGGCCAAAGTCAAAACCGCTACCAGGATGAACCTGAGAGAGTCGCCTCCATGCGAGCGTTGCTCCATCGCTATATTGCGGGCGAACGTTGCGCGCCACTGAGAACTCAGTGAGTAGTGCCGTTTTCAGCCAACCGTCGGAGACGAGCGAGGAACTTGGATTTGTAAGTGTCAGACGGCTGGTAACATGGGAACAAGAGTCACTGTCTGTTCGCTTGTTTCGTTCGAAACGTCCATGCCAGAAATTTATGATGAAACCAGTTCTTCTTTTGATATCTCTCGCGCTATTATCCTCGAATGCTTATGCCGAGAAACCGCCGAATATTCTTCTTATTCTGACCGATGATCATGGCTGGAGCCAGCTGTCGCAGCAGATGGATCCACGGGTGTCGGAATCGAGGTCGGAGTATCTGGAAACCCCGAACATGAATCGGATCATGAACGAGGGAATGCGGTTTACGAGTGGCTACTCGCCAGCACCCTTATGTACACCCACCCGACGCAGCATTCTTTGCGGCACAACAACGGCACGCAGTGGTACCGAATTCAGAAGTCCATGGGTGCCGGCTGATCACATGACAATCCCCAAAGCTCTCAATCGCGCAAACGCAGACTACAGGTGTGCTCATTTTGGTAAATGGGGTGAGCAGATGATTTCAACACCAGAAGAGTGCGGTTACCACACCAGCGATGGGATGACAGGCAATGGTACGGGTGGTATGCCAAACACGCTTGGTGTGAAAGGCTCGCACGAGGACGGGCCGCCGCACTTTATCGACAACAAGGATGCCAAACGTACCCCGTCTATGACAGACCGTGCGATTGCGTTTATCGAAGAGCAGGCAGAATCTGATAAACCCTTCTACGTGCAGACTAGTTACTATGCACAACATCTGTCGGTCGTCTGCACTGAGAAGACACTGGCCAAATACAAAGCCAAAGGTGTTCCTGATCGGGGGTATCCACAGGCCTGGGCCGCCATGATGGAAGAACTCGACAAAGGTGTTGGCCGCCTCCTCGACACACTCGATGAACTTCAGATTGCCGACAACACGTACGTGTTTTTTACTGCAGACAATGGAGGACGTGGCACGGTTCCGGGTGGTGATACAAATCGGCCGCCGACCAATCACCCCCTCACTGGTGCCAAGCACAGTCTGTATGAGGGAGGAATCCGGGTTCCGTTCATGGCGCGAGGGCCAGGAGTGAAAGCTGGTTCAGTGAGTCATGTTCCGGTTGCGGGCTATGACTTCCTATCCACATTTTTTGACCTCGCGGGAGGGGCCGGCTCGCTTGGTGACGAGATTGATGGGGTTAGTTTTCTGCCAGTACTTCATGATCCAGCAATGGAAGCCGTGCAACGTCCAAATAACTCTCTCATTTTTCACAGGCCTGGCCGTTACCTTGAATCAGCCATCCGCGAAGGTGAATACAAATTGTTTATCAAGTGGACGCCTGAGGGAAACATTGAATCGCGTGAACTCTATCAGGTTCACCGCAACCCGATAGAGTACGGCAACGATCTCGCAGATGACAATCCATCAAAAGTTGCAGTTATGGAAAAACGGCTACTCGACTATTTGGTAACAGTGAATGCCGAAAAGCCTGTCTCGAAAGACATCAAACGGAAAAGACGAAAAAAATAAATTCGCTGGATAATCCAGCTTATTCAGTGCCGGTGTCCCTGTAGTCTTGGCCCGTCAGGCTATTTAAAACACTGCCTTGCCAATCATAAAGTTGTTTCGATAACGTCTGAACAATGTCAGGACGAGCCTCGGCGAGGTTGTTTTTCTCACCCGGGTCTTTCTTCAAATCAAAAAGTTCGACTCCTGTCTTTTTCTCTCCATCAATAACTAATTTGTAGTCATCCGTCAGGATTGCCCTCGGCCCCGTGAAATCCTGTTTCCTTATTTCTGGGTGGTGAAAATTCTTGAAAGTACGAGTTAAGAGCCCGTCCTTTTCTTTCACGGTCGGCGTCGTACCTTTTTGGAGTTCCGGGTCGATGTACGGCTTTGCTGATTTGTCATAATCTGCCTTGAAGGACCAGAACTTGATCGCCTCATTTCGCTGCTTCTTCTTTCCATGCCAGTGCGGTACGAGATTAATGCCATCGAGGGGAACGGCCGGTGGTGTTGCCCCAGTCAATTGGCACAAAGTCGGAAGAATGTCCGCTGTGACAGCATTCACCGTTACGACGCGTGGTGCGGGAATGCCAGCGGGCCACTCAATGATTCCGGGAACTCGAATGCCGTTTTCGTAGAGTTTTCCTTTGAGTCCTCTGAAACGGGACTCTCTCAAGCCGCTTGGCGGAATGCCATTGTCTCCACAATACCAGAGTAACGTATCGTCTTTAATGCCGAGCGTTTTGAGGGCATTGCGTAGCTTTCCGATTGATCGATCCATGGCTGTGATCTCTGCGTAGCGTTCAATCAAAACGTCTCGCAAAGGCCGCTTGACCTGCTTTCCAGTTGTATTGGAAGTCAACGTCACCATCGTGTCGCTGTATTTCTCTGGTAGATCCTCATAAAGAAGTAAATCTGTTTGCATGCCGCTGTACGGTTCATGAGGTGAGCCAAACCAGATGACTGTAAAAAACGGGACATCCTCCAGTTGTTTCTTTTCAATGTATTTGATCGCTTCATCAATCAAAATTTCGGAACTTTCGCCGTAGAACTTTTTGGGAGACCCACCATTTCGAGACAGGAACGGATCTAATTCAAAAAAATTGTCGTGCGAAAGCCATTCATCAAACCCCATTGCTCCTGGGTTCGTCGGTGATGTTGTTTTGACAGGACCGACGTGCCATTTTCCAAAATGTCCAGTCGCGTATCCAGCTTTCTGGAGAAGGTGAGCGACTGTGATCTCTTCTGGTCGAATCGAACACCCTGGCGTGAACGTCCCGTAGCGGTTGGGATGTCTGCCGGTCAGGACATTACCCCGCGTGGGAGAACAGACCGGTTGTGCATAAAAGTTGTCCAGTCGAAGTCCAGATGTCGCCATCTCATCAAGGAAAGGGGTCTTTACATACGGATGTCCGTGGTAGCCAGTTTCTTCCCAGCCATGATCATCACCCATCAGTAAGATGATATTTGGACGTGCTTGGCTTTGTTGCTGCGTTTCAGCGAATACGGCATGCGGTACAAGGCATGCTGTCAGAAAAAGAAACATCGGAAGTGGTATGCGTGCAATGTGCGTAGTCATTGAGGGGTTGTCCAGTGTGTACTTTGTCAATGTTGCGAACTGTCCAAATACGAAAATGTAATGCTAGCGTGTTTGTGTTTCTGTGCCTTGTTGCGTGTTGTGCTGCTCCTCCATTTCGAGATCGTGCGGAGAAGAATAAGCAATATCCTGAAGCAAAACGAGCAGGTTTGTGGAAAGAAACAAGCAGCGCGTTTCCTGGGTTATATCATCAAAAACCTGTGACGTGGCTGATGGGTGACCTGGTCAGCGGCGCACAGCGAAGAAAGGGTAATCAATGCTGCCAAATAACATTGTAGTGCTGGAAAGACAGGATTCATACTGAAGGCTAGACAGCCTGCTGTGGTGGTTCGTGAGTGGATTGAAGAATTCAGAAAAACCCATGCCCTTCGTTATAAGGTTCTGAGATGGATTCGGCGGTAAGGCGCCTGTTCAGTTGACTTTGTTGTCCGGATCAATGATCAAAATAAAAACCAAGAACACTTCACTGACACAACGCCTTGCGCTTTTGATGCTGTTCTGTTTTATTCCGTCTCTGGCGAGTGCGGGAATCGTGGTTCCTGAATCCATTCACTTGTTCATGAAGAACCACTGCTATCGATGCCACGGGACAGAGGCTCAGGAAGCTGATCTGTCGCTGCACGATATTACGCTCACCATTGTGGACTCGGCTGATGCTGTCAGCTGGCAGGACATCCTTGACAGACTGAACGCCGGTGAAATGCCACCCGCAGATGAGCCGCAACCGTCACCGGCCGAAGTATCGCAGGTGGTTGGTGATCTCACTGAAGTACTTCATTCCGCTCAGAAGATGCTACGGGACACTGGTGGGGAGATTGCGCTTCGGCGACTCAATCGCCGGGAATATGAGGCGACCGTGAAGGAGTTGCTCGGTATACGCATCATGGCCGACGGGTTGCCCGATGACCCGAGTGGAAGGTTCGACACCATCGGGCAGAATCAGTCGCTCAGTTCGATCGACCTGGAGAATTACTTCGCGCAGGCGCAGGAGGTCGTCCGCACCGCGATGCACTGGGCGGTGCTGCCACGGCAAAAGGTCAAAGTGGTACGGAAGGATTTTGCGAACTCTGGAAAGATGGAAAAAGAGATCTACGAGATTCTCGAAAAGGTCCAGGAAGTGCATGATACCGACCGCTCCTACAAGGAAGTGGGGCTGACTGAATACGAATGGAATCGCTACAACCGCGGTTCGGAAAAATACCCACGACATGCCGAGTATCGGGATCGAAGAAACCTCGCGGACTACTACAGCGACAACCTCGAGTACCATTCACAAGGTCGCATGCTTCCGATCCGGAATCTTGTCAACAGCATGGGGATTCCGTTTGCACCCGACGCCCGCGCCTACTATCGAATGCGGGCCTCCGCAGGGGTAGTTGATGGAGTAAAGATTCGTCGATCAATCCGAATGACCATTGCCCATGCAGGCAAGGGGGCTGAGAATGGAAAACCAATCGGTAGTTTCTGCGTGACCGGTTCGCTTGAGGAACCCTCAACTCACACAGTGGTGTGGTATCCGGAATTCGAAGACGACTTCCGGCCGTCGACAGCGAAGAATGCGAGGAAAAGCATATGGTTTGGCGAAGACCAGCGCGGTCGCCCCCCTCACAATCAGTTGTATCAGCACTACCGCCCCATCGAACCTGATGTGCCGAAGGAAACCATTCTGGTGAGGTGGCTGGAAGCAGAAGGGCCCTATTACGATGAGAAAACTCCCTTCGAGGAATTGGTTGACACCTACAAAGTCGCCACGGCTTCCGATGAGAAACTTGATGAAGTCGCGAAAGCGTTTCTGAAGCAGTTTGCGACGGCCGCCTTTCGAGGCCGTGAGGTGTCTACTGAGTTCGTGACGAAGGTGCACGCTTATTACAAAATTCAACGTGGTGACGGCAAAACCTTTCGTGAGGCCATGGTGGATCCGCTGGCACTCATCCTCTCCTCTCCTCGCTTCCTTTACCTTGTGAACCCTAATGTTGGTGAAGAGGACGTGACTCGCGCGCTGGATGCGGTCAGCCTTGCTAACCGATTGGCTGCGTTTCTCTGGAGTGGGCCACCCGACGAAGAACTGATAAGGGTCGCGATGGATGGGTCGTTGCTCGATGAAGCGATCCTGCTGGAACAGACCGATCGCCTGCTAAGTCATCCGCGTGCGAAGGAGTTCTACGAGGGATTTATCAGCCAATGGATGCATCTGAAACGTCTCGACAGCGTGGGGCTGAGTACCCGCTTTTTCCTCCACTTCACCGATGCGTACCTTCTTTCCGCGAAGCAGGAACCGGTGGAGTTCTTCAAGACCCTGGTGGAAGAGAATCTGTCGGTGAAGAACCTGATCGATTCGGATTTCGTCACGATCAACGGCGTGCTCGCCGCGAAGTATGGCCTCACCGATCACTACACGGGCGACGGTTTTCAGAAAGTGATTCTCCCACAGGACTCAGCCCGCGGTGGATTGATGACACAGGCCGCGTTTCTCGCGATCGGGACGATGAACAATCGCACCTCGCCCGTCATTCGCGGCTCAATGGTGAAGGAGGTCTTGCTTAATGATCCGCCCCCCCCTCCCCCGCCCAATGTTCCAGAACTGATCGCATCCTCTGAGAATCCTCTGCCAAGCGTTCGTGCACTTGTGCAGTTGCACCAACAAAAATCGCAGTGTGCATCCTGCCATGCCCGCTTCGATTTCATTGGACTAGGACTGGAAAACTTTGATGCGATCGGAATGTGGCGGGATGAAGAGCTCGTAACCAACGCCGAGCATTTTTCACAGCTGAAAAATCGGAGGACGAAGAGAAAGCTGTATCCCGTGGATGCCAGTGGCGAGCTGCCCAACGGGGAGACTTTTGAGGATGTGCAGGGGCTGAAAGCGGCGTTGATGAAAGAAGAGCGGACCGTGGCCGGCTCGGTCTTTGAGGGACTGTTGTGTTATGCCTTGGGTCGCGATGTCAGTTTTACAGATAAACCGCTTGTTGAAATGGCACTTGATGATCTCGAAGCCGATCATTTTCCTGTGCAAGATATGGTCAAACACGTGGTCCTCAGTCAGCCGTTCCTGAACCGGTAGTACGAGATATGTATCGATTCATTCTTATTTTTCTGTTCTCTATTTGCTTCAGGCTCGAAGCAAATGAGCCGGTCATGTTGGTCAAGGGAAAGCTGCTTGCAGAAGAGACGTTCGGAAGAGGGGAGAAGTTGGAGGCACGGGAGTCAGCCGAAGATGTTGTAATGAGTAACGGCCCGCTGAAATGGGTGAGCGAAGAGGGTGGGACGAAAGCCACACTCAAATCGACTTTGCAAAAAGAGGAAGAGACGACACTAGGGAATCACATCCTTGAATGCACCTTTCGCTACGAGGAGGAACTCGACCGGACTCAGATCGTCTACAACGATGAGTTTGGTCACGCGATCATCATTCAGCTGAGTCCTGAGTATCATCATGTCAGGAAGTGGCCGGATCAGGATTTGTTACATCGATTCGAGGAGTTCCCCGATGCGTCCGGCTCAAGCCTGAAGCCGGGTGAGCTTTACACCGTGACGGTGGAGATGTGTGATTCAGAGTTTCTGATTCGCATCAACGATAACGATTTTCTTTTTGGAGAAAACTATCGTGCAGGCCGTGCGAAGCATCGCATTGCGGTGAGCGTTGAGGGTGGACAGAGCACACTTGAGTCAATTCGGCTTTGGGAGGGCACGCCTCGTTCGGACTGGACGAAGAACCGTGAAGCCTGGATAGCCAGGCAGCAGGATCGCTTGCCCTGGGAGAAGGAAGCGTCAGAGGACTTTGAAAGTCGCTTTCGCGTCGCTGCGCTGCGCCGCCAACTGAGAGACAACGGCGACCCGGGCTATGCTGCGATAGTGAAAGAAATGTCGGCCTATCTGGAGGAGATTCGTTCACTCTATCCCTTCTACGGGGCGAAACCAACGCGGAAGAATGTGCTGGCTAAAAAAGATGCCAGACTGCATGATGAAAGATACCGGTCGATGCTGAAGCATCTGGCCCAACTCGAAGAGAAAGAACTGACATATTTTCAGACACTGGACTCAACATTGTTCGATTCAAAAAATGTGAAGAAACGGTAAGGCGAAGCCCAGTCGATGCGATTCATCACAAAAAAACGATGCACACCTTTTATTACTAAAACCTGGAATTCGTTATGAACCTATTCAGCAGCACGAACCGCAGGACGTTTCTCCGGAACGGCACCAACGCCTTGACGCTCCCATTCCTCGCCAGTCTTCTCCCGGCCGGCTCGAGAGCTCTTGCAGAGCAATCTCTGTCCTCCGGCGCGCCGAAACGCCTCCTCTGGATGGCAATGGGTCACGGCCACATGGAGAAGCATTTCTACCCAACGGAGAGTGGTCGCTTGAGTGACATTGCTTTGCCTCCCGGCTGGGGCCCGATGAAGAAGAATCTCAACCAGGTGACAATGGTTTCCAACTTTACCAATGCGGAGAACAAGCAGCCTCATGAAGGGACCGAGGCGGTCCTGACCTGCGTCAACGTTGTTGGGTTTTCAGGCAAGGCGCGGCACAACAGCATTTCCTGCGATCAGGTTGCGGCGGCTCACCTGGGACAGGAGACGCGTTATCAGAGTCTGCAGCTTAATTGTGAAAACGGTGATTCCGGCAATGGGCACGGCGGGGTGGCCATGTCCTATCGTGAGGACGGCAGCCCCCTGCCTGGATTTGCCTCGCCACTGGAAGTGTATTTCAAGGTTTTTGGTGGCAATGTGAGTCGTGAGGAAATGCTGCACACGCTCAAGCAGCGTCGCAGTATTTTCGATATCCTGGAGTTTGAAGGCAGTTCAACCAAGCGGCTCCTTACTCATGACGACCGAGAGAAGCTGGAAGACTACACCACCAGCATTCGGGACATTGAACTCTCCTTGAGTCGCGAAGAGGAGTGGATCGACATTCCGTATCCGAAGGCGACACAAAAGAGGCCGCCGGAAGGAATGCAAGGTGAGCCAGAGATCAAGGCCATGTTCAAGATGATCCTCGCTGCTTGGCAGACCGATGCCACCCGCGTGGTGACCTACCGCATGCCCGACGCCGGTCTGCTGCAGAGCATGGGAATTTCTTCCACGCCACACACACTGTCCCACTACGGTTCCAATGTGTCGCTGCACGAGCTCAACCTGAAGCGGACAACAAAATGGATGCAGTTGTATTCCGGTTTCATTGATCAGCTTCGCTCAGCGAAGGACCCACTCGATCCGAATGGCGGCACGCTCTTCGACAACAGCCTCGTCTACAACGGCGGGGGGTTACGCACGGCTCACCGGAATACCAGCGTGCCTTGCCTGCTCACCGGGGGTGGCTTTAAAGGCCTGACGCACGGCCAACACCGAGTGGCCTCGAAAGAG
>WLWF01000602.1_pt1 | contig 33647 bp, 15 predicted proteins | sample 6718331 | NCBI WGS metagenome assembly WLWF01 (sample SAMN12718692, study PRJNA515312) | sponge metagenome | isolation source: marine sponge | host: Mycale hentscheli | place: New Zealand: South Island, Marlborough, Capsize Point | collected 2003-05-01 | reverse complement strand
TTAGATACTCATTAAGTTGGAATTGAAGATCATTATCCTTAACATAATCACTCATGTCAGGAAGAGCAGTTAAATCAATCCATTGTCCATTAGACAATACAAAAAGGTCATAGGTATCAGAGTCAACCCAAAACTCACCATCATTGAATAACGCTGGATTTGGTAGATTTGAATCGATCAGATTCGAACCTTTTTCCCAAGAAACACCGTCCCAAGTATAATCAACTCCGTTGATCTGAGTGATGTCTCCAGGGTTTGTTCCTGGTGCTACAGCCATAGCAATAACTTTTTAGTTATTTATCTGGCTTCAATTTGGAACTTGACATTCCTTCTATACTCATCTAGAGTTGTGGCACTGCTCCTACAGATGACTCTTTTATTGTCCTTATCATAACTCAGTGAAGAATCCCAGAAACCTGGAGTCAATCCAGTCATATGAAAAGAAATTGTTCTAGATCTGAGACCACCCAATTTGTGTAGTAACAAATGCATCCGAAAACCCAGAAAGATGTATCCGTTATTTTTTACATTGAAGATGTCAGAGGGTGATAATGAATACCCACAAACTGTTGGAACATTACCAGCTTCAATTCGATAATCATAATCAAATCCAGCCAGTTTATCTTCACACAAATAAAGAACCTTTTTACTGTCAGATGGATTGACATATCTTATGGCAACCTGTTTAATGGTAGCACTACATTCATCTTGAGTAGACATACCATAAATATTAGTAACGAACCAACAGGAGGTTACACCTTTTAGCCAACTGCTTCTTGCAAAGGTACCTGTTGTTGATCCTTCTGACTTTCCTGCCTCTGATCCAACATCAAACCATTTGTTTAAGTCACCTCCACTGGTGCTATTATAAGTATATCCATAACCTCTCTGGTTTCCTGTACCACCTAAGTCTCTCCTATAGAAATCATCAGTGCCGCCATCAGCAGTCCCTCCAGTATCATGCTGCCAAATATATCCAGAGTCAGCTAATGTACCAGTGCCTTCAGTGATATTACCATAGGTAGGTTTGTTGGGTGCTGCAGATGCTGCGCCGTGGAATGAACTGTATGAACTGTCTGGATACTTCGAGTTCCAAGGATAAGATAAAAAACTTTGTGTCATCAGTTCGGCTCAATAAAGAATTGTCCACCACTCTCAGTGATTTTGTAAGGGAACATTGACTCAATTGAACCCTTTGTCTGGATGTTAGTAGACCCATCAGTCTTACCAAAATAGTTTATAGCGTCACCACCACCAGATTGTGTGTTAGTGAATACACTTAACACCTTATCAGTTGTGGATGACGAACCATTAGGTCTACCTTCAATGATGACGTTCTCTTTGTTATCTCCTCCTTTGTTTCTGGCAATCGTGACAGGTGCAGTAAACTTAAAGTATCTACTTTGATTGTCGTCGCCTCTTAGTGCCAAGTAATCAATTCCACCACCAGCAGTGTTTTGAAATTGAAGTGTACCAAATGCAGCAGTAGTACTATTTCTATTACCATTAAGAATAATTTTAGACTCGCCATTCGTTTCAATTGTCAAGTTACCTGTCATTTTCTCTGAACCATCCAGAGGCAACTTATCATTCACAACCTTCATTGTAGCTAGGTTGTCATCCTGTGTCTGGATACCTCTGTAATTAGCTCCATCAGCTTCTGTGCCACTTCCGTGAAAGACGTAAAACACATCACCTGTCACTGATGTAAGTGCGCCATTTTCTCTACCTTTAATACTAAAACCACTACGGTTATTACCTGGATGACTAACCCTTACTGTTCCTCCAGTCGTTTCGGTTCTAAACTCCATTCTATTCTCATTGCCAGACTTTATAAATCTGTTACTAGATCCAGTAAAGTTAATGAATTGATTTAATTGTAATGATCCCTGGATTTCAGTTTTGCCGTTGGCATCAACCTTAAACTTTTGAGCACCTTTATCCTTAAACAATAAGAAATTGCCAGTTGTCATATCAGATTCCAAAGTACCTGTCATCTTATCGCCAGATTTCTTCACATAATCTGTGAGATCAGCCGAACCACCAATTTTCTGGAACTGGATGCTCATATTGGCGCTTTTGCTTACCTCACTCTCTCCACCTGAAACCCAGGACACATCAATGTCAACAACTGCACTTCCACCTGCATGAGGTGTTGGATCACCCTCAACTCGGTATCTAACTAAATTTGCACTACCATCAAAGGTGGTTACAATATAATCACCAACTGATAATGAAGTGAAGTCAATATTTCTTCCATCCTTATCAATAGTGTGGAAAGAAAAGTCTATAACATCAGAAGGGTAATAATACTGTTGATTGTTTAACTGATTACTTCCAGCACCAAAGGACGAAAATTTACCTTGACCTGGAACAGGAACGTCAGAACCAATAAAAGTACCTTGGGCACTCTGTCCAATTAGTTCATTAAACTTATTTTGTAATGCTTCAGTGATGTAACCTAGGCTGACTACCTCATCATCATTATTTGGATCTCTTACACCTTTAATTGTAGCAGTATTATTGAAATTGATATCTGAATAACATTCAATAGAGGCGTCCGCCTTCCATAACATCATCGTTGTAGAGATGCCAGATCCTCCTCTAATCTGTATCCCGTTACCAAATGTGTTACCCTGAAGATCTATTGAGATTCTCTGTGTACCACTGGCACCATTCTTAAATGTAAGTTTATTAAGACTATCTCCAGAATCACTTGGAAAAAATGTGTAGATATCGCTATCACCTTCTGGCCTATCCTTAAAGTCTTGTTCAACCTGAGAATTTTTTATTAAGACATCTCCAAGCATCTCTGGTGTCAGTTTACTCACAAAGAATTGAGTCATCAACAACTCATTTGCGGGTTCGATTACATAAACTGCATCCTGATCGAAACTAAATCCATCACCAAATTGATGTACAACATTCACTGAAACATCAGTTCCTAGAATGCCACTTCCTCCCACGACTGCATAAAATGCCTGGTGTCCCTGAGATCCAGTCACCTGGATGTAGATACCAAAATCTGAATATGTTACATCTTTACCATTTACATCCTTACTAGAGAATTTAAACTGTGCGACATCCTTAGGATCGATTGGAGAGGATGAAGGAACACCATTAACTGTTGTTGCCGCCATGAAGTCGCCTTCATCAAATGACGAGCCAGTAAGATTGAATTTAAACTCACCGATTCTGCTAATGAATTGACCATCAACATAACCCTTAGTGATCAGATGATTAGGTTTTGTTGACAATCCTGTGTAATTAATACCATCTGATGTACTTCTTGGACTGATTTCATTAACTAAAATAGGATTATTGAAGGATACATTGGTATTACCAACATACACCTTTGTCTGATTATCATATCCCAACTGAAGAGAACTTGAACCAGCAGAGAAAACACCAAGAGTGTTTATTCTATTGTTATCTCTTGAACTTTGATCACCCTGTTGTGGTCTGACAACGAGTGGACCCTCCATAAAGTCTCCACCAACCTTAGAGACATACTCACCAGCAGTGTGAAGAATCGCCCAATGTGTTCCATCATAAAGAAGTCTGTCTAAATCATCAATGTCCTCACTCAAACCCCAGGCAGGATCTGGTACTACACTGTCACCAGAATTATCTGAGTTCTCATGCACATAAAAGTCACCTGATTTTACAGGAGTTGATGTGGGACCAGTCTGTGACGCATCAATCAATCCCTTATATGAGATTGGACTTGAAACACTTGACGCAATCTCTTCATCCACATACTTCTTTGTCGCTGCATGACCTGGATTTGAGACATTGAGAGGAGTACCGATTGAATCCACAAGCAACAGGTTGCCTGACATGGTGTCGCCACCTCTATCAACCTTCTTATTGTCTAACGCCGTGTCTGCTGTATCTGTGTAATTTTTAGTGGAAACATCCTGAAGATCTTTAGGATCTGAAACATAGGTAATATTATTACCACTCATCGCCAGGGGTCCAGTCATGGCGTCCCCTGTTCTATCTACTTTCTTATTTGCTTCTAATTCAACAGTGTATAAATTGGCGGCATCATATGTACCGATAGGATTTCTAAGATTAGTAATCCTGCTATTTCCCATAGACAGGGCGCCAGTCATGGAGTCGCCAGAGACATCAACAAACTTTGCGTCTGCCTCTAACTTGGTGTAAGACTCACCCTGAGATGTCGTCTTAGCGTTCCAAACACCATTCGTGTCATCCCACACATAAGTGACATCACCAATAGTGTGCTCATCGCCATCATTGGGAGAAATTGGGAAGTATAGCGTCATTGTCTAACTTTTTAGTTATTTATTAGGGAGTGACTGGAGCAGTCAGTTGAATCCACTGGTTCGCCTGATAGATGTACATTGACATGTCTACATCATCCACCCAAAGGTCTCCATCCTTAGGTGTAGGTGAGATTGGTGGACTACTGGACATTACCAGACTGAGTTGACTTGCTTCCAAAGCAGCCAGTCTTAGTTCTACATCCGTTAGGTCAGGAGCTTGAGGAGTGACTGCGATAACCCACTGTGTTGAGTCTATGTCAGTGTGACGAACATAAAGGTTACCATTCGTTGTATTGAACCACAAGTCACCTTCTTCTACCACACTATCTAATGGGGCGGTATCTGAAACCGTAACAGGATGTGTAGGCTTTCGTGCATCCCAGATAGATTCTTTCGCATCCCAACTCAGGAAACTTCCATCCTGAAGACTAGTGTAACTGGCGATTGAGATTCTGAAAGAATCATTTACTAACTCAAGTTTTTGTCTGAAGTCAGGTTCCAGGTATGTGAATACATAATTACCATCAGCATTAGTTGATTTTGTGGAAACAGTTCCAATGCCACTCATCTTACGATCATCGTCCCAGAGATAATGTCTAACTCCAAAAAATGAATTATCGTAGAAATCTTGTGATGAGTTACTATTCTCATCTACTGGATTCATTATGACTTCTCCAGTGCTCCCATCAGTATCAATACCACCCTCATCTGTCACATCCAGTGAGATGTTATAGATTGCAGGATGGTTATTCTCAAATGTCTCAACATCATATAAGTCATCCAGATAATGTGAGTTTACTGCCGCCCCACCACCTGAACCCTTGATGGGTTGTCCATTCAGAAGGAGTTCACTGGATGTAACCTCAAGGATATTACCCTTGAAGTCTAACGAATCAGTGTCGAGTTCATGAAGTCCAATATTCTTATCAGTGAGAACAATCTCAGTACCATAAGTCAGTTCACTTCCAGTGTCCTCAATGTCTGCACCATTCAGGTTGATGATTCCAGATTCAAATGTTCCTTTGTTTACCTTGAAGTCTTCAGTCGAAACATTACCTGCTTTCAGTACCTTATCTAAGGTTGCGACAGTGGAGGCATTGATTACCCACTTTGTTCCGTCCCAGTAGATTTCATCACCCACTGTTACTGGAGTTATGCCGTCCCAATCTCCATCAGAATCGAACTCATAATAAGCATTATCTGGTGGATTGGGATCCAGACTGCTTGGGTTGTCAGTATTAGGATCGAGGAAACCAAGAAAGACTCTACCCTTCAACAGGGTTCCATCAATAACAATCTGTCCACCCGCGATTTTAACCTCGATGTCTCCATCACCAACGATCTCAACGAAGGTGTCAATCTCTGGAGTTACTTCTTCTCTCAGTCTGATGGCAGCGTAACCTGTGCTTGTGGTGACAGGACTGATGTTATACTCATCTCTTCCAACTCTCTCCCAACTACCACCATCAGACTCTAGGACGAATAACTGATACGCATCGTTTACCCACAGTGTTCCCTGCTTCAGGTCTGTTGCAGTTGGTGCAGTACTGGAGATGATAACATTATTGTTATGAACTGGAACCCAATCATCGTTGGCATCCAGATAATACATCTCATCCGTCTGACCGTTAACCCACAGAGCACCTGGATCTAGGTCAACTGTATTGGGTTCTGTATCGCTCAGGATAACACTACCACTGCCAGTGGGAACCTCAACCCATACATTCAGAGAGGGGTCGTTGGGATCCTCTGCAAGATAATAAATCTTACTGTTGGTGGAGTCAATCCACAACTGTCCTTTGTCGTTGTCTGTGGTTGGTGGTTGAGTGGCTGAGAGGATGTGTCTCTGGGTTACCTTCTCACCATTGATTCTAATGTCCTTCTCTTCAAACTTGACAGTCAGGGCATTGGCATTGGGATTGACAAAGTCTTGGACATCAACTGTGATGGTGTCTGTGAGAACCTGAACTCCACCAACCTTAATCGCCTCAGTGGAAGCATTTCCAGAGTTGAGGACATCATCAAGTGTGGGAGTGGGTTTTACATAAGTCTCCCAAAGACTGGTTGTCTCGTTCCACTGAAGTTCGTCGCCAACCTTAACATAATCGTTGGCATCACCTAACCAGTTACCTGCCTCACTGAACTCATAATAATCGCCTTCATTAGGACTCTGTTCAATTGTTGATTCGTCATCAGTAACTGCACTGATGTAACCCAGAAGGTTCTTACCACTGGTGATGTTTGTTCCATCAATAAGAATCTCACCAGTTGGTGAAACACTGGTAACGATACCACCGTCACCTCTAACATGAACTCTGTCCTTTAGATTATCCTGATTCTCAAGAACCAGAGTGGCATAGTTGCTGGTGTTTTCAGCGTAAAGATTATAGTTTACATCTGTATTGAAGTCGCCTTCCTTCTGGTTCTCATTGACGAGAGTAGGAGTTTTGAATATCTCATACTCAGCAGAGAAGATCTCAAGATCTGTATCAATATCATGGAAGAAATGCATCTTGACTTTACAGTCAGGATAATTTGTAGGACCTTGTCCACCTCTTGTGACACCATCAAATGCCAGAGATGTCATATTGTCTCTACTGAAACCTACATCGTCTTTCTCTTGTTGAGTTAAATCCTTTGTCTCCTTGTAGTTGCCATCGCCATTCAGGTCAACATAATTGATAATGGTTGCATCAGAATTAGGTTGTCCATCAACATCAACAATCCAGTTGACATAGATGTATTTTGTCAGGTTGATGTCCGTTGTGTCATTACTACTGTCATCCGCCCATCTGATATAAGATGTCTTCAACCAGATGTAAAGACCATTATCGGCATCGTCACCAATCCCAATCCAAATTCCGTTGTTAAGGTAATAAAGATTATTGGATGTCTCGTCTACCCATAGTGTCCCATCAGTGTAAAGGTTTGCGTCAGGCTCATTAGGAGCAATAATAACTGATGCTCCACCATCTCCACTTACCTCTTCCCAGGCATTAGAGTTAGAGACATAAAGTTTATTTGTGTTCGTGTCAAACCAGAACTGCCCATCCTTCTGTGGAACTGTAGGGGCAGTGTCATTAGCCGTCATGTCTGGCTTCTTAGCCACTGATGCTGTCAGGCTCGTGATGTCTGATGCGTTCTTATCAACCTTGACTTCTAATGCTACTAAATCACCTTCAAGTTTATTGACATCACCTTGAAGTGTGTTGATTGCAAGTGTGTTACCAGTAACATCATTATCGATGTTATCAATCGCGCCTACAAAGAAGATGTTAGCATCTTCCTGAGTGTTGATTGTGCTGACTGTATCAGGAGGATTACTTAGTCTTTCGTATATCTGAATAATCCTTTGTGGATTGGTTAGATCCAACTCATTGGTTTTTAGATACAGATTCTCATAACCAGCACCAGTAAACTTGAGTACCTGTCCAACTGCCTCTGTGCCAATCGTGACATCATTCAGATCGTCAAGAACTGCATCCAGACTGACTGTGACTGTACCCTTACCACCTAATAGAGTTGAGTTAACATCAATTCCATTACCTTCTACGATACTGGTGACATCACCACCAACACCAGAAACAAAGGTGGGAACCCAGGCATTACCGTTCCAGACAAGAACTTCACCACCAACAAGAGCGTTAGCGTCAATCTGAACATCATCCTGATCAACCAGACGAGCTGCACCACCACCAGGGCTGTTACCAAAGGTACCGTGTCCAATACCACTGACAATTGTGTTCTCAGTAATTGTATTAACTGTGTTAGACACAGACATAATCTGTCGTGTCAGAGCAGCAAACCTTGCCTCTGTGTATTGATCAATCGGTGTGATTTCTGTAAGATTCTCGTCTCTCTTGATTGCAGAGATAAACCTGTCTGTCAGATCGACAGTCGGATCCACAGCAACATTATTGTTATTGTGGAAACCAGACTCATCAAGATTAGAAATATCCTCAGCAATGTTATTGATGTACGAAAAATCTTGTGTAGCTTGCTTCCTCCTTTCAACACGATTCATCGCCTCTTGGATTGAGTCTGAAACAACAGGCTCTTCTACCACCTTCTTAGGTGTTGGCGTCACAACATCCATCTCTTCTAACAAAGAAGAAATTTCGGAACTGATATCACTAAAGTCTGTCATTTCCCAGTATTTTTAGTTATTTATTATTCTTCAAGGAGTGCGACTTTTGCCTTGAAGTCATCGAAGTCAGTTGACTCGGCGACAGTTTCCTTGAAAAGAGCGATAGACATACCACCAACAAGAGATTCTAACCACTCCTGTTCAGTGCCCTCAAATCCATTCCTGACTGCAACAGTGTAAGCAGACTCACCAGGACCACCCTGATCTCCTTGTTTTCCTTCCTTACCCTGGTCTCCGTCCTTTCCTGTCAGTCCTTGTAAACCTTGTACTCCTTGGATACCCTGTATTCCTTGTCCTCCATCTTCACCCTGAAGTCCCTGAACACCTTGTCCCCCGTCCTTGCCGTCCTTTCCTGCAATTGAATTGAGAGGGCCAGAGTTTACCCAAGTTGTGACTGCCCAGAAATATACATCCTTTGTAGTGTCAACAATATATCCATCGCCATCTCCTGGTGAGTTGATGTTTCCTAATTCATTAGGAGAAGCAACACTACCTAAAATTCTTATTGACTGTCCAGGTACACCTGGATCACCTTGTCTTCCTTGACTACCATTAACACCATTGACACCTTGTACTCCCTGACCGCCTTGTTGCCCTTGGATGCCTTGGATTCCTTGTGGTCCTTGTGTACCAATCGGACCATCAGGACCTTCTGGTCCAATTGGACCGGGTGGACCTACAATTGATCCTGTATTCCAATATGTTAATTCATTCCAATATTTAACACCATCCCCCACTTTCATGAAGGTGGTGTCAGTTTCATATCCTTGCTCACCAGAGGCAAGTAATGGATTGTTAATTACCCACTCAGTCGATAAATCACGACGAATTTGTATTCTAACGTTTGCCATACCTTGCCTGGTTTTTAGTTATTTATCAGACAGATTGGAGTTGGCTGAAGTCCTTAATAAGGTAGTGAGCAGCGATACCAGCAGCGTGAACTGCATGAGTTGTATCGGTTCCCGTACCTACTTCAGTACTAGTTGCCAATCTCAAAGCACCTTTCTGAGTTTCAGTTGCATCCTTGATACTGTAAGTGACGTTATCGTTGACATCAACGGCAACTTCAATTGGGTCATCACCCAAGAAAGTATAAAGACTCAGGTTATCAACCTTAAGATCAAGAGCTGTAACACTGTCGCTGACAGTCTTCAGTTGAGACGCATCAACAACTCTACCAGCAGTACCATTAGTAATTGCAGTGGAGTCAGCAAGTCTTACAACACCTACGTCAGTTGTGGTTGAGTTATCAACGGTGATAAGAGGAACGTCAGTTCCGTTCGTTACCTGAATAGGAGCATTGCCTGTTACTTCAGTAACTGTACCAACTTCAGCGCCAACAGCAATGCCGTCTAGCTTCTCTTTGTCGATGGCGGACATGATGCCCTTCTGACCACCAACGCCACCAGTTGCAGGAGCTACATCCTTAACACTGATTACTGGGTTGTTAGAGTCACTGGAATCAACCTCAACAGGATCAGTTCCTCTGACGCTGATAACGCCGACTCCAAAGAGTCCTGAAAGCAAGTCCCATTCGTGACCTACGGTGCCTTCATAAATGCAAAGGTCACCTACTGAACCAGTCGTGCCAGCGAGGTTAGCGAAAGAAGCGTCAAATACGCCACCTGGACTTACGATGTAAGCATCTCCAGGTGAAGCAGCGGGAGCTGGATCGGCAGGATTGATTTGTCCAGCAAAGTTAATGGCGGGAGGAAGCGTTGCTTCCAAAACACCAGTTGCTGGATCGATTGCGAGGTTTGCACCCACTCTAACCGCACCAAGTGCAGCAGCGGTTGCGATTGGAAGATCACCAGAGGAGATCGCCGAATTGATTGAGGAACTCAGTGTGCCGTAGTCAACACTCTTGACGGTTACGCCCTGTTGTACGACAAAGAGATCCGCCTGTTGTAAAGCCATTTGTTTAACGGATAGAAGTTAGTGTGTTCATGTCAAACCCATGTCTGACTGTTTGTCCGCCAACCTCTACGGTTATCGGAGCGTTGGATTTAAACTCAATGTTTGCGCCAACATTATTTAGATTGTCAACTTCCTTTTCTAAGATATCCACATCACCAAAGATGCTGAGGATAGCAGAGAGGAACCATTCGTTAGCGTCTGACTGGAATCCGATTCCATCAGTTGGTGGAAGATCAGTGATTCTGAGGTTTGAGAATGCAGTATTCACAAAAGACAACTTCAGGTTAGAAGTGTCAAAGTCACCCATCGGTGGACCTCCTGTTCCATCACCGGGATTATTATTGATGAATCCATTTCCTAAAGAGTTTCCACCATCAATAATAAAGTCTCCACCGTAATCAACATTGCTGCCAATTACTTCCCATTGAGATTGAACATAGATGTATGTGAGTTCTGAATCGGGATCGAACCAGAAATCGCCGTCACGTAGTGCAGACCCATCATCCCTCTTTTGAGGTTCTGTAGTCGAAACAATAACAATGCCACCAGCACCACCTGAACCACCAGGCAGACCAGCAACACTTGCTATTGTTTTTATGGGTCTGTAATAAGGCATTTCCTTTTATTACCTTTATGAGTTATTTATCAGGCGTCTGTTTCCTGATTCCTTATGATACCAAAGGCAGTTGAGACAAACGCTAAACCACTTGTTGCTTCAATAAACTGATTCTCCTCAGTCACAATCACCACACTAAAAACATACTTACCTTCTTCTAACTGATAAGTCTTATTGGAGTCCATCTCAATCGCATAATGCCCAGCAGTAGCATCAGGAATAGATGTGTCAAAGAGAATTGCAGAAGACTTATAACCTTCCTCGTTAGCATCCAAAGCCTTTGAGTGCTTTGCTAGGGCTGCGTGGACAGTCGCTCCTGTAAGGTTGGCAGGACTAAAGTCTGGGTTAGCCATAAAGAATGACTGAAAGAAGTCACACCCAGCAGTTATCTCAATATTGACTTCATACTTGGTAGCCATTAGGGTAGGTCTCCCATAAACTTAATATTGATGGTTGATGTCTTTTCCCAACCAGGTGTTCCAGTTCCCATATCAATCATAATATAAAGCTGTCCATCATCTGTATTAAACCAGAAGTCTCCCAGCACAGCATTATCAGGTGGATTAGGACCAGGATTACCACCTAAAGAATTATTTCTGACTGTTGATCTTGTTGTCCACTTATAACCATCCCACTGATAGTTGATATCACTCGATGGAACTTTATAGATATCACCAACTGCTGGCGATGGTGGAAAGATAATCGGTAACGCCATTTTAGAACTTGATAAAGGAATACAATGGAGTGGAGCTCACATTAGGTACATTAAACTGTGATATTCCATCACCAGCACCAAAGGTAGTACCAATCACAGAGAATAAATCAGAATAAGTCGAACGACTAATCCTTCTACCATCACATCTTACATAGCCGTCAATGTCATCATCAAGAGCGTGGGTGATGACAGTTCCAATCGGAACGAAGTCCATAACACTCTGAAGTGTTGCGGGAGTCACTGCCTTTGTGTTGTCAAGTCCAGCTGCTACCTCTAATGGTGTTGCAACCTCTAGTGTGCTGACGTAGTTCTGAATGGCTTCCTTAAGAGCACCAGGACTTATCACAGTCCTCGTTCCTTGCCCACTGTTGACTTCAGACTGGGTTGCGAACCTTACGATGCCTTCAAGTTCGTTTGTGGCTTGTGGAACCTCTACGGCTTCTGTGGTGACTGTCTGTGTCGCTGTTGATACAAGCTTATCAAATGGTTGCCAACCAAGGAAGTCACTCTCATCAGAATAGATGTAACCACGGTTCTCGTTTCTGTTATACCAGATGTCACCTCTTACAGCACCAATAGGCTCTGTGTGACTAAAGAAGACATCAGGACGATCACTTGCAGTCTTGTTGAAATCAATCGTGCTCTGAATGACGTCCACCCAAGTGCCTTCGTTTTTAATGTAAAGGCGCTTCTCAATCGTGTTATACCAGATGTCACCATTGACAGCATTGAACGGTGCTGTTCCAGAAGCAGATGTTGAAAGTGAGAGAGATGATGGAGTCGCTTCAACCCATTGCTCAGAACTTACATCTTTATAATAAACATAAAGATTGCCGTCAACTGAATCCCACCAGAGGAAACCAGGAATCCTGGTAGTTGGTGGAGTTGTTGAAATAATACAAGGCGGTTGAATGGCTGTTTCCCAGCCACCAACTTCACCATTGAAGACATACTTCAACCCAGATACTGGATCGATATACGGTTGTGAAGTATCTGTGGGGAAATTTAATGCCATTATTTGTTCAGCAGTTGTGTGAGAAGACTTTTAATCTCTCCGATTTCATTTTTTAACAGTTCAATCTCATCGCCTTGATGAATGCTACGATAGGCATTCTCTTTAGCGATACGGTATCTATCTCTATCAGAGCTGCCGCGATTAATAATCACACCTGATTGGTCGCTCTTATAGAGATTGTCGTGTCCTAGAACTTTCTTCATATTATTATTTATTCAGAACAGATAAGAATAAAGTCGTCAATCAGAGGTGCCTGGCAGGGATTCTCTGCTGTCATTACAATCTTAATTGAGATGCCATCAAACTTAGCCAGGTTCTGAGCTGAGTAGATCAGCGAAACCCATTCAGTTGAATCGATGTCAGTAGGATTGTAATTCGTATATTCTCTTGCGGCTATTCTTGCTGCTCCATCAGCAAGACCTGGAACTGGAACTGCATTCACTGTGTTCTTATTGTCAACCAAAGATTGCTCTGGATTGAAAGGAATCCAGTTCAAATCCGTGATGTCACCATCAAATCCAACTGCTTTTAGTTTATAATAACACTTGATGTCAGTCACATCATAGAAGACTGATGTGAGTTTGAGTTCAATTCCGTCACATTCATTCTCAAAGATGAATAACCTAGATGCCCACTTTGCGTAGGTAGAACCTTCTTGTTTGGTTTCATCCTTGTAGTATTCACCACCCTGAGATGAGGTGATTCCTGAAATTGCCTTGCCGTTAAGTGCTCCACTGATCTGGTCACTTAGTTCTGGTAAGGAACCCCTAACCATAACCTTATTGATACTTGGAAGTACTTTATCTACCACCATATTATTGTCACCAATATTAAATGATGGCTCAACATCAACTCCACTAATATCGTCAGAGAAAGTGATGGTTCTCGTTACAGGACCGAAGATTGCGTCGTCTGGATCGGGTTTGTCAATAAGACTTCTTGTTACTGCTGCCGCAGTTCTTTGAATATCAAGTACTGGACTAATCTTTGGATCTTGAGTTGAGAGCGTGAAGTTCAATTGGAAACTTCTGTTGTCATTGAGGAGTCCATTACTGTTGTAAATTCCCTCATTGATATAATTCGCAACTTGCATGGGGGTGTCAAAATATGCGTCATAGAGTAGTTCAATTGGTGTTGGGTTTCCTCTCACATAAGCGTTCTCGCTATTGAAACCTGTAATCGCCTTTGCACCTGCTGTAACCACTTCCGCTTCAAACTGAGTGCCAGGTAAAACAACTGCACCAGTGTTAATGTTCGCAACTTCAAAGGGTCTACCCACTGACACTGCACAAAGCAATCCTCCCGCTCTCTGAGAGACAGTTGCTTCGGTTGCAGTCTCAAAATCAAAGTAATCGAAGTGTGCGTTTAAGACCCGATGTAAATCATTCAATTCGGCTGATGGAATGTTACCCGGATTTCCGTCAACACCCTCAAGTTCAAAATAATCACCTGGAAGCAGCCCGTGATTTCCGTAGTAAACTCTCACGATTTTTGGATTGTCTCCAAACTTATCACCACTACCCAAAGCAGAATTCGTTTCAATTGGATCTTTGTCAGTTAGTAGTTCAATGCCAATTGGTGTGTTCTGAAGATAAACTTTAGACTCATAGTTAGTCATAAAATTGGCTCTCTTCATTTCAAACTTAATATCAGAGGTTTGATCCTCAGTCCATAAAGAACCATTCTGTGATTTAAAGAGTGAGCCCAGTGAAGGCTGTTGTGTGACTCTATTGTTTGTTCCAACTCGGTTCTCTCCCATCTTGGAAATCCAAGCTGTATATTCAACTGAGGTTGGAGACTTAAGAACGAATGCATAAGTCTCTCCTGGCATCAGATAGATGGGAGACTTGAACTTAAACTTTGTTCCAACTGTTCCGTCTTCTGATGTCGCAACACCCATAACGACTGCTGGTTCACCTGGTTCAATTCTTACTCTAAACTCAGCACCAACTCCATTAGTAGTTAAAGAGTTGCCGTTATCTACCACCGTCACAGTTGGAACCGAAGTATAACCAGAGCCGTGCGTCAATAGTTCAGCGTCATAAATTCTACCTTCCTTACTGACTTTAGCAGTTCCTGTTGCTGATGTACCACCAGGCAACTCCGGTTGGCTAAATTGAATGTCAATCAGAGATGATTCATAAACAATCTCTCCAGTATTGATGTCTTCATTAGCTCCATAATCGATACCAAGTGCTGTAATATCAAGACGAGTTAAATCAACCTCATTCTCAATGATTTGGAATGTGGATGTGTCACCAGCAAACTTACGAGTGTCTCTATTGACGATCGATTCTCCAGGAACAAACTCTCCAGAATAATTATCAAGAACAATGTCATAAACAGTGTTCTCTACATTTTCTGCTGGATTAGATGAAGCAGATCTAAAAGTAACTGTTGACTTAACAAATCCAGTCGCTCCAGATGTGCTTCCCGTAATTCTTGCTCCAGCTAAAATTTCTGAATAGTTTCTGCCGATTGCTGAACCACTCAGTGATGCCGTTACTCGGATGATAGAATCAGTCTGTAGACTTACTTCTGCATTTGGTAAGAGTTTTGTTGTTGGAACTCCACCTTCGGTAGTAACCAGATAAGCCATCACACCTTGAGTAGAATCCTTTGTTTTGAAGAACGCTTCAAGTTCAGTGACAAATACACCATTCTTATGTGCAATGTTATCTACCATAAACGACTGAGCAATCGGATCATAATACTCTGCTGAGATGATACCACCATCATCTACATTGACTCGTGTCTCAGTTCGTGCTGATTGAATCGTGGTTCTGGTAACCTTAGGTACACGAGTCGCAATTACGGTTTGTTGTTTATCGCTAATAATTCCACTTGCCACATAATTTGCATCTGCATAACCCTCAAGTTGAGTGTTGTCTTTAGAATTCTGTGGGTGTGACGTGATTCTTACTGTCTTAGTTCCAGTAGAGAATGAACGAGTCGGTCCTGATGTGTCATAGGATACTCTTCTCAGATCAGTGAATTTCGATCCAAGGCTCGGCGCTCTTCCATTTGGAATCACAAACATTGCGGATACTGTTCCGCTGTCATCAGACACGATAGGAAGTCCAAATCCTGTATTAGTTGAACCTGTTCTACCATAGTATCTGCGTTTGCCGTCACTATATCTCCTGATAGTGTCTGGTGAAACCCAACGGCTGACATCAATTTCATCAAAGAAAACATAGTATCGTGTATTTGGTTTTAAACGATACGCTGCAAGTTGTACAGGGCGAGTTCTCATAGTCTCAGCAAATCGCATATCAACAACTCTATCTCCATATGATGTATTTTGAATGCGGGAGGTGCTAACTTTATTAACAGTTTGGGTTGCAGTTCGCTTCTGATAGGTTGATGTCGTAAGATGCTTAGCTCTCAGAGGAGCCCTAAAACTCTCCGCGAAGCTCATACTCCTCAACCAACTGTTTCTTGCACCGATTGGTGCGAGGGTAAGATTACCAGATGCTTTCAGAGACGCAATTAAAGAATCATAACGAGGGTCATTTCTTCTAATAATTTCCTCAGTTAAGTCTCTCTTCACTCCTGTGGTTCTCCAACTTCCCCAGTTCAAACCAAATCCAGCAGCTTCCTGAGATGCAGACATCGCCGTAAGGGCGTCAAACATCGAGTCGTCTTTAACCACTAAATCTGGAAGTCTTCTTGTGTCTTTCCAGTTATCAACAGAGGGAGTTAATTCTAATTCGCCATCATAAGTAAAAACTGTAAATGGTTGTAGGTTAATAAACCTTGTTGCAAATGGATTTCTGAGGAAACTCTGATTATCAAATTTGAGTGTAATGATGCCGTCATTATTCACATAAGAACGAGACGTCTGTGTTTCCAGATCAGTGAATTCTTCTTCTAAATCAATCTGCTCTGTAAAGTGTCCTGCACGAAGTATGGTGTATTCTTCATCAACTGAACTTCTGTATTCGTTTCCAACATCACCTCTGGAATGATCCTTAAATGGATCAACAACAATCCCGTTCTTAAATCTATCAAGTCCGGTCTGTGCATCCTTAACATTAAAGTTAACTGCTGTCTGCTCTAGAAGAGACAGTGCAACTAAATCCTCTAATCTCTCTACCTTTTTTTCGATAGAAGCAATATCCTTCATCTGATATCGCTTATAATAATACTTTCTTACATTCGACTCATTGATGCTAAAAGTGTAAGCAGGGAGTTCAATATCATACAGACGCATTGCACTTGAGATGTCCTGTGGTTTTACAGGAGACTTACTAGATTTGCCTCTTGCAAGAATGAGTTCACCGGATTTATCAATGAACAATGAGTCAATACGAGGAAGATAGTATTGAATGTCACACTTAAAGAATGTTCCAGGAACTGGAACTCTGGGAACGTGAGCGGATCCACCATTAGAGGAGTCATTGAAATTCGTGGAATCTACTGAACTTACACCAGGAGTGATAGTTGCAATGTAAGAAGTATCAGGACCCACCGAATTGACGATAGGACGGAAATCCACACAATCTCTTAGATAGGTAACACTTCTCTCAGTTTGAGAAGAATTGTCCTGTGTGAAGATTGGTACCTCTCTATAATTAATATCACCAAGTCCAGAAGTGTATGAATCAATACTAAAAAAGTCGCCTTCGTTAATATGTTTAAAATAGTCAAGCTTCACAAGCAAATCTGCTGTGGGTACACCACCAGTTTTTCTAATCAATCTTGAGAGTTCATATGAATTTGCTCTCTGTCCATTATCGAACATATAGTTAGTAAAAACATCGATTCCCGCTCCTTCATCTAAAATAATCTTGTTGATTCTCAATACATCTGGTAAACCTAGAGAGATGACATCAAATGCTGCCGCTTCCGCCTGAGGAATTCTAATTTCAACATCTCTAACGAGTTCCTTTCTTTTTGCCTGAGCATTATCAACGAACACTGGGGCGATAACCTTCAGAGTGCCACCTGATGTAAATGGATAAGGAGTTGAGAACGTTGCCTTACGATTTGAGTCTTCTAAAGTAATTGTTGGGTCAATCTGAATGAACTTACCTACATCTTCAATTAAACCTGGCATCCTTGCGATGCTAACAGTAATGTTTTCGTAATCATCTACAACTGTCTCGTTTGCCTTATTAGTAATAATTTTGAAGAACGTTGCATTAGGTTGTACATTTACAAGGAACTCTCTGTAAACAGTATAAGAGATTCTTGTATTGATGGGATCGTTCTCAATTGACGATACAAGATATTGTGGGAGTTGATAGATAAGCGATCCATCAACCTCACCGGTATCTTTGATTCTAATTCTTTCAAGTACCTTGCCACTTACATTGAATGACAAAGTCGTTGTTAAATAAATTTTACAGTTTTGACGGTTGCCACTAAAAGAGAATGGCCTGGTGACAAAATGCACCATCTTTCTAATCTCATTTCCATCATCATCTGTAAATACGATGATGTCCCCTGACACTAATTGAAGCGAAGCATCAGATGAAATAGATTCACAAGTCAGAGTGTTTGAATCCTTTACTCCTCTGAATGTTGCTCCATCAGCAAGAGTCACCAAATTGCCTTCATCAGAATTCCGAGTTGATACATCAGCGGTAAATTCATCAGTGCTTCCTGGATTCAAAGCAGAGTAGAATGACTTCGTCTTTGTAATCGTGTTTGTGATTCTTAAGGTTGGTACAATCGCATATCCTGTAGCAACAGTTGAGTTTCCTGTCTTTGCAACAGCGATGTATTCCAACACCGCATCATCTTCGTCATTCTGAATGAATGGGAATCTTCTTAACTTATCTCTGCCGTCACTATTAAGAATGATTTTATTATCACTGATGGTAAAGTGTGTTGTGATATTTAAAGTGGTTTGCTTACCAAGGCAAGTAATGTGAAGATTATCAACTGAAGTTAAGTCAGTTGAACCTTGAAGAAATGCGAATCCATTGACTTCTCCGTCTCTTATAATTCTTGCTGACTTCTGTGTCTGATAGACAGTCTCACCTGGTGAAAGCACACCAATGATGTTAGAGACAATAAGGAAATTATTATTGGAACCTTCTTCAACTACTGCAATGGCACCACTCTCTTCTCCATAAAGGTTATCACCAATCACCCAAGATTCTGAAGCGGTTGCATCATCAGGGACAACTACAAACTCTGTGAAGTACTGCGACTTACCAACACCTAATTGATAGACTGAATCCTGATCAAAGGTTCCGTCCGCCTCATCTGGAATCAGTGATTTGGGACTATAATATTTCGGATAAACGACACCAGATGGAGCAGGATCAACTTTAAGAGAGAACATAATAGTTGATGTACCACTATCAACTGAATCCCCAGGTTTTAAATCGCTGTTGGGTGATGTAACAACAGCAGAATTGGTTCCCTGATACACAACAACGTGATTTGTTGTGTCAATCGTACCAATATCACCATCACAGATAATGTGATATGTCAATAGAGGACGGTTTCCTGCGTTGAAGGTTGTTTCTCCAAGATACCCATCATTATAATTACGATAAGAAATAATAGGAGCAATAGCGTGAGTGTCAATTGCTTCCTGAATATTCTGTAAGTCTGGACAACTGTGACTATGAGTTACATTAAAGTTGTGTCCTTGTCCAATCTTTGAGAAGTTATTGGCGTCGAAATTTGTTTCTCTCGGTTTCTTACCTTGGACATAGACGTGATTATTATAACCTACTTCATAACCCTGAACATATGCTGAACCAGGGTTAACCTTCAGTACATAATTCTCATCTGCCTCTTCAAAATTAATTCTGTCCTTATTCTCTGAAGCAAGTGGTGCGGGATATAAATCGTTCTCGTCTGGATCATAAACTCCGTTGATGCCCTCAACATTGTAGTACTCCATTGGAACGATTGGAAAGTCTTCAACGATATAATCGCCAGACTCATCATTAGTCCTTTTAGCAAGAATGTCATATAACCAATCCCATTTGACGGTCTGATTAGGTTTCCCAACGACACTACCATTCAGGACAGTTACTAACTGAACAAAGTCGAAGTCACTCTCTTCCTCAACTCTCTTTGTAAGTTTAAGAACTATTCTCAGCCTATCTGCACCAGGTCCAGCAAAGTTAGAACTGCCCTGAGCGTTATCTAGAAGTGAAGGGTCAGCAGACGAAGTTACAAACTCCTCTGTAACTTCAAATCCAACTTCATAGTTTGGAGTGATTCCGTACTTATCAAGAACAATGGTTTGCTCTTCATTCCTTACAACAAATCCATTTACAAAGTATGCGCCTTCTGCAACCTTGAATAGAGATCCAAATCCAATCGGAGGTGAATCAATAGGACGACTTACTTCATTGATTCCAACAACTGCTGTGTATCTGTTAGCAGTAGTGGATTCAAGTGTCTCGCCCTCAAGGAAGGTACTGTATTCTGCGTCTTCACCAGAAGACTCATAAGTCACATATACAACTGCATCTTCGTCTTCTGTCTTACTAACAGCAAATATACACTTCGCAGTTACACCAGATGTTGCTCCAGTAAGAGTAGAACCAACAAACTCTTCGGCAGTCGAGCCCTGAGTGATTTGTGCCAACCTCACATAAGGTGCGGGGTTGACAAGAGAGAACTCACCAGGAACTACCTGATCGCCATCAGCAAGAAACTGAGAAGCAAACTTCTCTAACTGATCTTGCAGAAGAGTCTGAGACTGGGTTAGTTCGCGAGCCTGAACAGGATACCCAGCCTTGAATAAAATTCTATGAAAGTTCTTTTCCTCATCAAAGTCGTCATAATAAGGATTGATATTGGTTTGAATCTGAGCAGGCATTCGCTACGACCGATTTTTAGTTATTTAGATTAGAAATTTATAATAATTACAACCTTCTCTGCTCTGTTTCCTTCTCTACGAATCGGTTGGATGTTAGAGAGGTAAATGATGATACCAGAATAACGAATGAACTCAGGTTGTGCATATCCCTCCACATAAGTCACACTGTCGTATTTCCCACTGTATGATGTGTCTGGAAACACTCTTACATTTGATACAGAACCAATAATGTATTCTGTACCTTTGAATTCAGTCATCACACCATCAACGTTGTGAGTTGTGTAGTTCTGATAATAGTGAAGAATTTCCTCTTCTGGATTGTAATAGGTTACAGTTCCTTTCGCAATTCCATCAGGAGTTTCTTGAGTAATCTCCTCACCAAGTCTGAAACTGCCATCTCCAGTATCAATCGCCTTGACTGAATACATTGCTGAGAGAGTATCCCAGTCATCAGGTAAGTTGATGATTGGATCCTGGAGAATACCGATCTGTCTGTAATCAATGTCACTCACAAAATCGTCAGTGTTGAATGCTAACTGAGAGAAGACACCAACGTCAGTTGAAACTAATTGGTGTGCTAGGTTGTACCTCCAACCAGAAGCAGGAGAAATAATAACCTTTGATACAAAATTGCCCTTACCTTCTGGATCTAAACCATTAGTTCCGTTATCCAAGTCATAAAGAGACTTATAAACTTTACCTTTAGAAAAGTCAAGGAAGGCGTGATTATAATTTCGTCCTTGTCTTACAACAACGACACGAGAGATAACTGTGTTGTCAACATAAACCTTTGCAACTGCTCCTTCGCCGTCACCTTGTATCTTACAGTAATATGCTCTTACTCTTGATGCTACGCCCTCTGGAAAGTCAGTGTAATCAGTTCCAGGACTCTTGATAATGACAGTGTTGATTTCGCCCTCTACACGAGCCTCATAGGTTGGTATGACAGGCAAATAATTGTCTGTTGTGTAGTTGGTATATGAAATTGTATTCAGTGAATACAGAAGCAACCACTGATACCCATCAGAAGTATAGAAAGGATCAAGAACACGACTCAGGGGTTCTTCTAGACTCTGACTATTGTTGTTATTATCTAAACAGATGTAAATGTCTTTCTGTGAGTTGATAACGACGTGAAAGGAATCTTTAAGAGACTTGGCACCAGAGAATGATGGGTTCTCAGAAGTAATGTCATCACGATAGTAATCATAAACGATGTTGCTCGCCCACCTATTCCTACGAATCAGAGGATAAGCATCCTCTGGCATGATCCTCTTGAGAGAAAGCATCTCATCATAAGTCTTGATGATGTCCTCTACGTTGTTCTGTGGAACAGGAGGAATCCTATCGTTGTCCCAGGGAGTCGTCTTGCCAATAAAGACATATCCTCGTGGATCACCATTAGGGTGATTGAAACTGTCAATTAAGTTAAGTGTGTTGTGGACTCTAAGTCCGTCCATTAAATTGGTTGCCATGTCTTTAACCTATGAATCCTGAACCAACATAACCACGAAGAATTCTAGGCAACACCGTAGAGTCATCTGAGTCAACAGATGGGTTTTCAGTCTCTGCAATTTCTTCTGCCTCTGCCTCTGTCATAAACGTGTTACCAAATTCAGTAAGAGCACTCTCACTAATAGTTATATTGTCCTCATCATCAATTGTAATTTGACCGTCTAATACATCATCGCCAGTATTAACCTCATTGTAGTCACTAATAGGTATATCAACTTGTTCATTTTCTAATTCATAATCCACAATATAAGTTCTTCTATCTGAAAGCCCTCGTGTGTATCCACCAGTACTCTGTCCAGTTCCTGGATCAATACCTTTATAAAATGCTTGTGTTCTTAAATTGATAGGGTTCTCAGCCTCAGTGTATCCACCTCTCCAACATTGTTCGCTTTTACCTGGCGAAAATGTTAAATCGCTTCTATTAGTTACAATAGCTCTACCTGTTCTGGCTTGATGCCATACTGTTGGTCTATATGATGGAGCATATAAGAACTTTTGAGGATTGACACCTGTTCCCATACTAATAGGACCTCCATTGTCATCCTTATCGCCAAAAACACCTGCTACTCCAGAATAAACTGGACCACCAGTTGATGATAAACTAGGCGGTAGTGTCCAACCTGAGAAGAACGCGTTGACGTATCCACCTGTTAGGATTTGAGTGTTAGGAGTGAATGGACCTATAAGTGTATCAAATGACGCACCTTTTTGGTCGTTATCCTTATCTTTGTTAGACCATGTTCCATAGGTGCCGTTGTTCTGTAAAACATGAATACAATTTACATCAAAATCTTTTTCTGATGAAGCATTACCATTAACAGATGCAAATCTGTAGACAGGAGGAAAACCAATTGAGATTTTATTTGAGACAACGTTATAACTTCTTAATCCATTGATAAGTGATTGAGTATTACGATTGCCATATACAAAAGTACTAATGGCTGTCCTAGGGGTACTAGTCATACCTCCTAGTTTCATATTGCCCCACAGATAAATTCCAGCCATCTGGATACTTAAATCACATTGATGAAGTGATATCATAGAACCATAGGTTCCATATCCCATAGTTCCTCTACCAGCTGACCTTGCGCCAAGTAAAATGTTTCTAAATCTGACATTTCCTTTTGCATTAGTAAAATTGATAACTGGACGACTGTAGTTTCTATCGTATTGCCAACCCGATGTGTTTATTAGATTATCTGCATTTGCATTAAGCCATTCTTGAATGACTTTTTGTGAACCCTGAGAACCATATATCTTTCGATATTTATCAAAATAATTTCCAGCGTAAAGAGAATCAGGCCAATTAACTCTATCTTTGATTTGATCTTCGGCGTGCATCCAGGCCACCCCATCGATATCCAGAGTTTGAGTTGCACTCAAAATCACACCATATGTAACTGTGTTGACTCTTTTTACGCTTCTTCCAAGATTAGCTGAAATTCTTGATGAGAATACTGGCATCTCACCTCGCTTGGCCCAGTTCACAACATCAGTTGTTGGTGTGCCACCAGATTCAAATGTGCCAGCTAATCTATTTCGTTTATTAAATTTGCCTCTTGCTCCAACAATTGATGCCCTTGTTCTAAAAGCTGGAGGAGAATAATAATACCTACCATTTGCTAATCTATATTCAACTCTTTCAAGACTTGTCTTTACATCATTAGCATATGTAACTGCGGTTCCCCATCTAACAGCTCTATCAATTGTTGTTGGTGGATCTGGAAACAAAGTGTCTAATTTACGATCAGGATCGGGAACTTGAGCAGTTACTGTTCCAGTGTAATTCCAAGTAGATGTTTGATTTGCTCTGTATTCATCAGACACGATATACAAAACAAGCGTTTCATCTGGTTCAGCAACTAGTTTTTTGATTCTCTTCCAGTATTCTAAACCTGAAGGTGTCACAAAATCATTTCCTGCTTCATTCAAGTCATTATCTGTAACAGCAAGAACTAGATTATTATAATCAGAGATAGAAGCAATATAACCAATACCCTTTGTAGTTGTGGTTGCATCATCAAAGCAGAGAGCGTTAAGAACACCATCAGGTGTGATGCTCATTCCTCTACCAACCTTGATGCTGCCTAAACGACTGACTGTCGCAGTAGATGCAGAAAGTCTACCTCCTTGGAACTCAAGTCCATCATCACCACCATTCAACTCAACATCTAATCTGACAATGCCGTCGCTACCAAGTAACTTACCGCCACCAATTAGTCCGTTGCCTGCAATCACCTCATCAATAAAGGTTGCAGTTCTCGTCTCCCATTTCAGAGATGAACGATTGTATTGAAGAACACTGTTGTTGACTTTATTTGAGTCATCAACATCAAGAAGGTTTGTTAACTTATGATTAACCTTCAAGAAGTAAGGCGTGAAGTCTGCTGGGGTGTAATCAATTCTATAACCTTCAACCTCAATATAACCATTGTCTTTTGGTGCTAGGTTTCTTGATGTGAGTTTAATCTCACGCTTGGGTCTCCACTGAAGTCCTTGCTGTGACCAACTCAGGGTGTCGTTATCTTGTGGTGTCTCTGCTGATACATCCTCAGCGTGAGCAAGAGGGTGAGTTGTCTTGGCAGGATAGAAAGTAAACTGCCCAGTTGTGCCATTATAATCTAACTCTCCTCCTTCATATTTACTAAATCTCTCGTTGACGACAGAGAAATCAGTCAACCTCAGATGAGTATTATCCTCTTCACTGTTAACCCAGTTTCCACCATCCCAACGCAGGATCTGTCCACCTCTTGGTGAGGTTACAACAACATTACTAATATCATTTAATTTGAGTCTCTCACCAACACCAACAGCAAGATCCCTGATAAAAATTGTTCTTGATGTAGTTTCGCCACTTGATGGATCATTGTCGTTAACTACAAAGTAATCACCGTCTGTAAGTTTTTTAGTGATTGATAACTCACTAATCTTGATAACATCAAAAACCGTAGTTATTGCCAATTTACTAAACCCGTTTTCAGTTATTTATAATCTTCTGATCAGTCCTTTTATCCCACCTCACTACTTGTGTCACGGGGTTATTAATATCCACCTGAACGATTGTATCGTTGAGGTTATCATATCCAGCAACCTCAATGATCTCAATATTAGTCTGAACGTCAAGGTCCACAACCCCATTCTTCGCTTGAGTGTTACTGATGATTTTTGTTTCAGTAAACTTGGCGAAACCTGCTGGGTGTGTCACATCATTAATAACATTGTCATAAGTGTTGTTAGTATTACTAGATGAGATTAGATAGGAGAAGTACTGATAGTAATATCCATCGTGAATATACGCCAGTTTAGAACTTGCAAAAGACTTATCAGTCAGATGCCTTCCAATAGGTGGCGAAGAACCTCTAACTCTCACACTTGCATCTGCTTTCTTGGCACTGACTACATTTGCTGCAATTCCAGTGTCAGAGTGAATCATCTCATCCTCTAGCATATGCCCTTTGATGTTCTCAATGACAAGAGTCTTATTGTGCTCATCGTATCTCACTACATTAGCAACGGCAGTCTTACGAGTGATTGTGCCTTGATAAATCTCAACTCCTGGATTGTAAAAACCAAGGGACTGATCAATGTATTCAATCACAATCCTTTGTTGAATTTCCACTTCGGGTCTCAGAGACAAATCAGTAGGAACATTACGACCAGGACTGATGACATTTACTGACTGTATAACACCAATGTCCTTACTTTCGCAATAGATAAGATCCTCCATTTCGACAAACTCGACAACTGGTTCTGTATAACCACTACCACCATCTGTCATATTCACATCAACAATAACACCGTCTTCTACGATACAATCCCCTGTTGCTCCTGACCCATTACCTGCGATGTCCACAAAGACTGGAACTGGATTGATATATCTCTGTCCTCTTTGTGTAATCAGAACACCTTCAATCGTTGTTCCATCAAGTAATGGAGTTGCGATTGTCCTGTCAGAAATCTTCTTAATTAAACCTTTAACTTCAGGCAATTTTGTGTAATCCTTACCAGTCGATAGAACTTCAATTGATTCAATCTCAGAAGTCACTTCCTCACTATCTGTCGTGTATCTAATGCGGTTTCTCTCATAGTCTCTTTGTCCTTCAATATAGAAAGCAAAGTAATCCTTGGAATACTCACCAGGACCTGGAGTTGCAACCAATACAGGAGGTCTCGTGAATCCAAACCCTGGCGAGTTGATAACGACATCATATACCTCACCAACACCACCCATTTCTGTGGTATTCACAAGAGCACGAATCTGAGCACCAACACCGTCTCCAACCACCTCAACATAAAAGTCTTTGTCATATCCACGACCCGGATCAATAATGTCAACCTGAACTATCGTTCCAGCATTAACAACATCCAGAACTGCTCTCAGTATTGCTTTATCTACCTCACCTACTTTTATGATCTCCTGTTGTCCATTCACTCTCTCAATAGATGAATTGTAAACAGTGATATTATCACCAACCTTAAGGTTATGAGGATCAACAGTAGTGACTTCGTAAAGTGAAGTTGTGATGTCTCTTATTGTTGTGAGATTGGGTATGAGATCAACATTACCAGATAACTCACTATCAGGGTCGACCCCTCTTGATACATTGATTGAATCATTTCTGACATCTAAAACACCAATTGATTCTAATTTAAAGATTTCGTTATCTTCTGATTCAGTGGTTGTTGCAACTTCAAAATAGTTACCAGGAATAAGCAACTCACTATCCTGTACCCACAGAAGTTCCTGATCTGTAAGTTCAGGTAGGATACCAAATCCAGAACCTCCACCAAAGATTGGGAACTCTCCACCAGGTGGAATGATGTTATCGCCACCTTCAATTGCAATACCATCAATCGAATAAGCGGAACTCATTGAAGAAGAAGGGTTACAAACAACCCACTGCTCACTTGCTCCATCATTGTATCTCACATACATCTTACCATTTGCATTTGACCACCAGAGGTCACCTTCAACAATTGGATCACCATCAAGGTTTACAGTTGGTGCTCTCTCGGAAATAATGATGTTGATTGGAACAACAATATCAGAACCTGTTGTTGATACGTTTCTTACATTGGATTTTATAGGCCACGAAATGTCACTTGCATAATCCTCAAAAGGTTTCATTCCTAGTGGGTCAGTGCAAACCCATTCTCTTGTTGTTGGGTTCTTACGCAACCATTCTTCAGTCATAGCAGAGGAAGGTGCCTTACCATCCTTCAAGTATGAATACAACACATATTCAACGACATCAGAATGCCAGACATAAAGTCCTCCAGTATGTGGAGACCACCAAAGATCACCAATCGCAAGTGGAGTACCATCAGGGCGAGCAGTTGGACCCTGTTCTGAAATCGTTAATGTGTTATCAGTTGCTTCGTGATAGATTGCGTTTCCTGCTGGTTCGATGCCTCCCCAGTTAAAGTCTGATGCTCCCCTCATCGGAACCATACCCAATGGTTGAGTACAAATCCACATTGGTTGTGTCCCATTGATATAAAGCACATACATCCTTCCTGTGGTTGCTGAGAAATATAAGTCTCCCTCTTTTAACTCACTCCCGTCAGGTCGTAGAGTTGGCGCTGAGAATGAAATTACAGAAGTATTACTACTGTAGAGCACTTCTGTTTGATTTTCTGGATTGAATGCAACTAACTCTGTGTTATCGTCATCTAATGGTTCTCCATTTTCGGTTGTAATAACAAAGTGTTCAATATTAAGTTCACCAACTGAATAAATGGCATTCATTGGTGTCATCACAAGAACACCACGATTATCAGTGAACTCATCACCAGCAAGAACGAGGTTGGGACTGATTGTCTGAACCTCTAATACCTTTGTGAGTGGTTCATAAGAACGTACAATTGAAACTGCATCTGTGTTTGTTCTGATATAACTTCCAGTAATGAAAGTGAAAGAATCAAATGTATTCAGAGACAAATCAATCTTCTGTCTATGTGAGTAAATCTTTGTCTGAATCCAGTTGTTCACACTTGAATAAACCGGTTCACCTTTGAGATTAGTTACAATTCCAACTGCACCATTGCCGTCATCAGAATCGTCAATATAAGTTAAATCGCCAACTCTCTTGTTTCGATGATGTGCAATAGAAGTGAAGTGAAAATCTGATACTCCACCTTTTGATAAGTCTCCAATTTGTAATTCAATCTCATCAGTCTTTGTTGTCAGATAAGGATTTCTAAACCTCTCAACTTCTGCAAAGTCAAGAATAACCTTTGTGTCATCAAACGATTCTGGTTCAAATGAACCAGTGGAATAAACGATATCAGTGTCGTTATTGACATTGACTCTTTGTGACATTGGAGCATCTTTAAAAGATTCACCAATGATGTATGGGAACTGTGGAATGTTATTACTATCAACAGTCAGGAAGTAACAATAGACACCATCTGGATAAATCTCAGCAGGATACTCAGGAGTGTTACAATACTTACCATTGAAAGAATCCAACTTATCATCAAAGACTGCTGCGCCACCGCCACCATCAGTTCCATCAAGAGTAAATGATTCAGCAAGAATATTAGCGTATCTTTCGTTCTGAAGGTTCTCAATGTCACCCAATAGGTTTGGTTCAGTTAATAACTCCTGTGTGATGCGACTTTGTCTTCCAAAGTATGAATAGTCCTCAACGAATGTACCAAGAGGATATGTTGCAATGTCTGGTGGGTTGCTTCCAATATTATTAACATCACCACCAGAAGGAATCATATTGTTTCTGTTGGCATTCAGAACCCAACCAGACTCCTGTCTCTCAACACCTTTAGTATTGTCTCTACCATTCTTATAACCATAAGGTCCATAGATTGGGTTGCCGTCATACGCCCAACCAACGATAGGAGAGTGATGAGAACCATCATCAGTAAGACTTCTTCTCAGTTCTGTAGGATTGGCAACATAACCAAAGATTTCTCTATAACCATTGACGTTCTCATAAAGGAATCCATTACCCTTATCAAATGTCCAGTCAGGATTATCAACGATTTCATAAAATCTATCAAAAGTATAAAACTCAACAGTTGCTGCAATCAGTGCTCCTTCCCCTAATGGTTTCACAAACGCAGATGTTTGTAGAGAAGCATAATCAATACCAGGGTTGATGATGTTGACTGCTGTGATTTGTCCATTAGACACTTCTGCTTGAAGTTGCCCACCTCTACCTCTTCCAGTCTCATCAATAACTAGGACTGTTGGGATGTCGTTATAATAACTACCTGGTTCAACAATGGTGACGTTAGTCACTCTTCCATAATCATCAAACTCTAAATCTAGTTTGGCACCTCTTCCTGATGTGACTTCAATCTGTGGGTTCTCTTGATAGTTACCAATTGTCGTTTGCTCGATGCCAACGATTCTACCTTTCTCAACAATAGCAGTTGCGTCAGAGTTACCAGGAGTGATAATGACTGTGGGATTGACGTAATTGTTTCCGCCCTCAACAATATTAAAATTGACAATCTTGCCCTGCTTCAGAGTGACTGGAGAATTGTTACTGATTGCAGGAACTCCATCAACAAACATACCAATACGAGAGTTGCCTTTCTTGACTCTGTAATCAAGTTGTTGAATCGTCTCTCTACGTGGAATGACGTGAACCACTGGGTCCGTTCTGATACTCTGTCCAACGATGTCAGTAGAGTCAAACTTACCAATCTTATAATAAGGAATGTTCTGAGAGGCAATATAAACAAACCTCTTATCAAAGTAGACTCCTGATACACCACAAGTGATATTGCCAATGAAACCCATCGCAGGTTCAATGTCCTGCTGTGTTATAAGTTGTCCATCGTGGTTCTCAACGATTGATGTGAGAATTGGTTCTCTTGGGTCGACTTTACCTGGTAACCTCTGCTTAATTTCGTCATCACTCACATAATAAAGTCCACCATCTCTCACATCAACTGACTTGACTAAACCAAGAGGGAAGGAACGACTAACTAAAGTCTTTCCGTCATCCTCTCTCTTGGACTCAAGATAGAAGGGACCGTAAACAGTCTCACCAATCGTGTGAAGAGCAGCAACCCCAATGTGTCCTCTACGACAGTTAAGGAATTGATTGTAATTCTTATTGGAATAATAAATCGCCTCATCTTCAATGATAATCACACCAGAGTCTGGGAAACCAATCGTTGTCTCAACCGTGATAGTAAAAACATCTCTGTTATTATTTGTAACTGTCCCAGGGACTTCTAAATCCCTCTTCAGGTAGGTGTTAGGGTTTGCAAAGATTTCACCAACGATTTTATCCTTATCAACATTGATGTCATACTGAAAGACATCTTCTAATGGATACGAGACAGAGTTCTCAACAACAAAGCGAGCATAAATCTTATCATCGTTATACGACTTAAGTTCTAACTCCTGTCCAATCAACTTATCAGGATTCTCGTAAGTCTCAAGAGTATCAAGTTCACTCAGGAGAGGAGATACTGGAACACTACGAACGACGACATTCTCTGTCCAAGTTGAATCAGAAGGAACAATCATCAAGTCACCAGGGTAACTGACTTCAGTATCATTCAGTCCAAAGATAATTTTATAAAGAGACTTGAAGGAGAGTTTAGTTCCTTTAGACTGAAAGAAATCTTTAATCTGTTGAAGAAGTGATGAACGATTGACTTGCTCATCCACCAACTCGGAATCAATTCCGTTTGTGTAAGTCTCGTGAATCGTCTTCAGTAAAGAAACTAGAAACAGAGATGATAGGTTCTGAACCTGCGCTCCTGAGAGGTGGTTCTGTGGGGTTGTGTTAAGGTATTCGCCACTCTTACGATAAGAAGGCAGTTCAACTGAACCAGCAGCACCACGGTGCAACCCAGAGCAGATGTTGCCTTCTCTTACACGATAAAGAATAATCTCTTCATCAATTAAAAGGATACCGTCTCTTTCTGGAAACCCAAATCCATCAACCAACTCAAGTTCTGTGACAGTCTCGTCAATATTAACATTCAGATAGTTTGTCTGAACGATGGTTTGCTTGTATGAATCAAAGTCTCTGTATCTGTCAAGGTTCTGTAATAAGTCCTGACTGAATGCAACCCTCTCTTCTGACTCAAAGGCAGAAGTCATCATCTCAATGAAACGAGGGAAGTTTTCGTTTACATAATTTGGAAGAAACGATTCAACTTGAGAAGAAGGTGTAACCTTACTGTTTAAAATCATTGTGCACCTCCATCAAGAGTTGCTGCAATTTCTGACTGTGAAACATCAAAGTCAAGATACACACTCCTCTTCGCCTCAATCAGTTGTCCGTTGTTATACGGTTTAGTTCTAAACTTAATTAAGTCTTGTCTTTCTATTGTCTGTGAGATGGTGATTGGATTATCAACACCAATCATAATCTCTCCTGTCAGCAAATCAAAGGTTCCAAACTTTCTGTCTGTCACAACCTTCTGATTCAACTCATCCATATAAAACAGTTGCATATCCACAACCGTTGCACCAATCTCTGGTAGGTTGTTTTCAATATAATATAACTCCGACTCTCCAGCAATATAGAATCCAGTGGAGGTGACTACAGGATTATGATAGTCAACTTCAATCTGATTCTCAAAACAGATTTCATAACTTGCAGCAGTGTCAATCACTGCGGCAATGTCTTTACGGATTCTTAACTCTGTAACATTTCGATTGATTGCCTCATTTGCATCATCAATCAATCCAACAATCTTCGAGTATCTTACGACACCACCAAATCTAGAGACTCCAGCAGAATCTGCATATCTTTGAATTGAATCTCTAACTTGAGAAACGATTCCTGCTGTGTCACTGATTGTCTTTCTGTCATCATAATAAACTAATGACTTGACTTCAATCACAAGAACTTCTGGGTCAACAAAACTGACATCCAGAGAAGCGATACGATAGTTGTCAATCGACTCCTTAATAAAGTTCTTTGTGACGCCATTCAATGCGTTGCCATTTGTTGGTTTGACAGCAACGAAGACTCTTCCATATTGTGGTGGTTCTAATAGTTCTCCACCGTAGACATAAACATCATCTACTGCTGGATAGACATCTCTCACAATCATATCGTAGTCTGTGGCAGTCACACAACGGTTCTGTGCTGCATAAGACTTGGGTGCTCTGAACTTGATAGAATCGATTGACTCAACTTCTCCACCACCTTCAGATTCAGTCGCCCTTGAGACAGTTGGGGCGACTGTAATAACATTTCCAAAGGAGTCATTTAAGTTGCCTGTGAATGTATAACTTGACTCTCCACGAATGCCATTCGTCTCACTGCCAGTTGCAATCACAAAGTCAACGTAAACCTTTGCTCCATCTGCAAGTGCTTTCCCAAACAATCCATCACCAAAGGTAATCTCATATCCACTTGCAACTTCTTCAATCCAATAGACACGACTCATCTCTGTCAGTTCAGTGATATTATCTGCCTGACTGTAGAATCTTGTTACATTGACATTAGGGTCTTCTTGGACTTCGATGTGTAACTTTGATGTATCTACATTCGCATTTTCAATAACAAACTTCTGTGTATAATCGTTCTCATCCTTTGTGAAGGTAATACTGATTCTCGTTCCTTCATAGATTTTTACATTTTTGAAATCTGCAACACCATTAGAGTCAATTGGAGCACTGTGATTCTCAATAGTGTTAAAAATGTAACTCCCATCTTGAGTTACAACATTAAATGCTTCCCCTGCTACAATCTCAAGACTTGAAGGTAAACCACCTGGATAAACTTTATCTAAATCCAACCCTCTCGTCAAGTCAAACGAGAAGTCAATTTCAGTGCTCGAAGATGTTGCAGAGTGTGGCAAGTATCCAATCTGACGTGCATTCGCTACCACGTTCTTACGAATCATTGCAGAAGTGAGAAAACTCTCATTCGCAATCATATTAGCATTATATGAATTTAACTGCGCCTGATATGCAATCAGGTTTAAGATTACTGAAAGGTTGCTCGCTTCAAAGTTATAATCAGTAAACTTGTTTGTTGACTTTAGATAGTTGACTAGATTCTCTTTAATCTGATCAAAATCTGTTTCCGTCAGTTGAATAGGACCCGCCACTACAATCTAGCTTATTTCAGTTATTTATTAGGCAGATGTGGAAGTTAAAAGGAAGTCTACGTTGAACACTTCATCGTATCCAATGATGTTATAGGTTATTGATATTCTCATCTCATTCACTTCAGTGTTAGTAGCTTTCACTTTACTAACTTCAACTCTTGGTTCATTATATTCAATCGTTCTCTGGACTTCTGTCTCCAAATCATACTCTGTGAATGGATCTTCCAAGTCAAATAGATAATCATTCACCGTAGAACCAAAGTCAGGATCAAAAGGTGCCTCTCTTGAGGCAATTAGAATACAGTTTTTCAGTGCATTAACAATCGCCCTGTCATTTTTAAGTACAGAGATGTCTCCGTTGAAGGGATTAGGCTCAAACGCGAGTGAAATATCAGTAAACTCTCTAATTTGCCTTGTCAAATTCACCACAACAGTAAAAAACCTCTGTAAAATCAATTACAGAGGTATTTAGATTCATTTTTTGTCTTTTTCAAGCCATTGCGCGAACTTTTGAGCCACTTTTTGTTTCTGCTCTTCAGTTTTATAAGGACTTTTTAGATTTACGTCCTCCTCAAAA